>OGFJ01002204.1_pt1 | contig 10846 bp, 10 predicted proteins | sample 1570861 | NCBI WGS metagenome assembly OGFJ01 (sample SAMEA2582060, study PRJEB24529) | metagenome | biome: Human gut stool | place: China | collected 2011
CACATATGTTTCTAGAGAAGAGCTGTGCAAACGGTACAAAGGTAACATTGAAAAAGATACAAAAGATTTATATATAACAAATGCGAAATTACAGTTAAAGCAGATTGCTGTTCCTGAGCAACACTGTTCTTATATTATTGATGCAAATAAAATAGTAAAAAACAAATGGGGCGGAAGTGGAGAGTTTGTTAAACATGAAAAAACTAATTAAGTTTACGTGCATTATTTATACTATACAGCCCAGAGGAAACAAATACCCATCAATATGTATGGATATTTTTACAATTTGTTTGATTGTAGAAAATATGATGTAGTTACACATGCAACAAGAAATTTCTATTTGATTATAAAAAACAACAAGTACGGTTTGATTGATGATGAATTTCATACGATATTAGAAGTATTATATGAAAATATTAGCTTAGTTTGTTTTTCTCAATTAGAAGAAATGCCATTATTTGTAGTGACTTGCCCAAATGGTCAATTTCTTTATAATGCAGAAACAGGTATGCAAACACAATTATATGATTCATTGGCATGGCATGACGATATATACATATCAGGGTTCTATCGGGATTATTTAGTTTATGAGGAATATGGCAAATTTGGATTACTTTCACCCGAAGGGAATGTTATAATTAAGGCTAAATTTGATTTATATAAAATTGATTTTGGAGAGCGAGATAGGATTGAACGAGGACACGCTTATTTTCAAGAAATATTTCATGGTCGTAAATATGGTTTTTATATAGAAAACAATAAGTTTTACGGCAAAGTTCCTGTTGACAAATATGACTCTTGCATACGAATAGGAGGTAAATTCTTCAATAACTATTACATAGTCAAAACAAAAGGAAAATATAGATTATTAAATCATCGATGTGATGAGATAGCTATACCACTATTAGATGAAATGTTTTTTGCAAAAAATCCAATGAATTCAATATTCGGAGCACTGGGTAGATGCCGACGTTTGGGCTGTCCGCTTTCTGAAACATTTTTAATTGGTTTGATAGAAAATAAATATTATTTGTATAGTGTCACATTCTTAAAAAACTCGCAGGAAGCAAAATTAATTATCTCAGATTGCGATGAGATGGAATTTATTGAGGCTGAAACTTCATCATATGGATTAAAAAATGAATATCCCTATATACGATTCAAAAAGAACAAAATAGAAGGATTTGTAAATGAAGATGGAATAGTTATAAGTTCAGAGACTTTTGACGAAATAAAACCGATAGAAGTCGTTAGACATAGCCCTTTTTATTATTTAACGTATAAAGGAGGTAAGATGGGATTGCTAAATGCCAAAAGAAAAGTTCTATTTCCTTGTATTTATGACGATATTCAGCAGGTAACACCTTGGTCGGCGTTAGTTACTGAAAATGGTATTGAAAAGGAAGCCAAATATAACCATACAACAGGTTTCCAAGACGATGATTCTTTCGCAGCGCTTGAAGAATCACCCCATTATTCAAGATATGCCGGGTCTTACGCTCAAGATGAGATGGGGTATAGTGATGAAGATATTGATACAATATTTGATGGCGACCCTGATGCTTATTGGAATATTGATTAAAAATGAAACTATAAGTTCAGTCTTTATGGAAATAAAATTGATAGATATAGAGAAAATAGATAATTTCATACGGGATTTTAAAAAGAACATCTTACCCCTATGACAAAAAATGTCAAAAGATAAAGGAGACTTTTTGTATATTGACAAGATGGAAAAATATTTGCAAAGGTCCTCGTCAGAACTCAGATTGAAAGGGCTTAGCATGAATTTTGACTTCTTCAATCAGTGCAGAAAAAGCGAACTATGCTTAGGAGGTTTCTTGATTAGAAATCCAAATGATGTAGATGTATTCAACCGTATGTATGGTCTATTCAATGATGAACTTCTGAAAAAAGATATATACTTTATTTTCTTATTCTTGACTCCTCTATTTATCGGCTTAAACAATAATATAAGAATGTATGGTAGAAATTCTGATACCTATTTGCAGTTCCATACATCTTATAATGTTGGAAAAACATATATGTTGGTTAAGGGAATAAAGAATGAAATACACCGCATCTATGGTAATGTCTATGATTTTGGACTATCTGAATGTGAATCTGTATTGCATGATTTAGCTATAAAATATAACTATGATTTGCGAACTCCTGAACAAAAAATCGGTGATAGTGCCAAAGCAATGGGGAATGGATGTCTTGAAATGATCATAAAAATAGTTATAGCATTTATTATATTTGGGGGTATTGGTATGTGTGTAAATCAGTGCTCAAATTAAACCTAATAGCAAAAAATTTTCAATCCACAGTTGAATAAAATCAAAGACATGGCATATTACTTTGTGAAGAATGATTTACTGTAAATCTAACATTACCTTTTTAGATTCCGTAGGGTCTTATCAATTTTCCAATCATACTGACCACCTGCCACATCGCCAACCTCCTTGAGTGTATGGCGATGTTTTATTTCGTCAAAAGGCTGTCGGCTCTCCGCATAGTCACAGAGCCATGCGCCGACCATGTTCTGCTGTTCGGTCGTTTCCCCGTATTCCTGCATCACGTTCTTGATGTCGGCGGCTTCGGATGGTGCGAAGAATGACTTGTGCTGCTCCGTGCCGAAATGGATAATCGCATCTATGGCTCGCCTGAATACTTCGTTGGCCTTGTAGAGCATATCCGCAAACAGGCTGAGGATATGCCTGCTTGCTTTCAGCGCACTTTGCAGCAGGCGGATGGTCTTGTCTTTCTCCGCTGTGGCTCGGCTCACCGCTTGGCTGATGCGCTGCCGCTCGCCGTCTTTCTGCTCCTGAAGCTGCCGTACCGCCTTGTCCCTTTCCATGCCAAGAGAGCGACTCTGCACCAAAGCCCTGTCACGCTCCGTTTCGGCTTTCTGTTTTTCTGCGACCAATGCCTTTGTCCGTTCTTCCGCCTTGTCCTTTACAGCTTCGGCAAAGGCTTTCTTCATGCGTTCGTTCTCGGCTTTGAGTTTGGCGTTTTCCTTTTCGACCGCTGCGGACTTGCCGACCCCCACAAGGTTGCCAACGCTGTCCAGTATGCTGTCCACTTTCGCCTTTCGCTCGTCTTTCAACTGCTTCTCCTTTTCTGCAATCTCGCTGTCGAGGGCAAGACGGTACTGTTCTTTCGCCTTGTTCTCGTTCTCCACAGACATGAGTTCCGCTTCGGCTTCCTCCTTGGCGGCGATGGCGGCTTGCCTTGCGGCTTTCGCCTGTTCCGCTTCCTGTTTCTGTTTGGCGATGATGAAGTCCGTGCGCTCCAGATGTTCCTTTCCCGTCACCTCCTTTGAGGTGCCTCTTTCCATTTCCAGACACTCAGCCAAAACCGTTTGCATCTCGCTCATGGCTTTCTCGTCCAGTTTGCAGGATTTGCCCGTATCGTGGTTCATCCAGTCCCATACGATATGGGCGTGTAGGTTGGGTTTCCATGTGGCATTGTCGCCGGGTATTCCGTAATGCCCCTCGTCACGGTGGATGAACACCTGTAGGGCTGTGATTCCCCAACGCTGCCTACACACCTCACAGAACTTCCGTAACTGCTCCATCGTTGTGTCATCCTTGATGACGACCACACCCTCCTTGAGCGGAGTGCTGCCACGGACGATGGTCACCTTGCCCGTCTTCTTGTTCACCCGTTCCCGGTCTTTGGTCTGCATCGCCCGTCCTGTCTTTTCCTTAACCATAGCGGCTATCTGATTGTAGCGGTCGGTGAGCGTGGCTTCGCCGAAATCAGGTGATACCCATGTCTCGTTTCCTGCCATGAGGTCGGTACGGATGTAGAACTTCTCCCTGCGGATATTGGCGAGGTATTCCGCTGTTCGCTTGTTATGCGCTTCGCTGCTGCCGATGTTGCACGGCTTGATGTTAATGGATGTCTTCTGTGCCATAGGCTTGTCTGTATTTTGGGTTTCACTTCGGGTCATTAGGGCGGAGCCTTAATCGGAGGGTGCAGGGAGAGGGTCACTTCCTGCTCCGGGTTCTTAGGGGTGGAAGCCACTAAGCGGAGTTTCCAAAGAGAGGGTCACTCTTTGGTCGGGTTGCACAGGGCTGAAAGTCCTTGCCGGGTTCTTAGGGCAGCGTCCTAAGCCCCTCGGGAGAGCCCACAACTTCGGAACGCAGCGGAGAAGTTATAGTGGACTATATCTGGGCAAGCCCAGTCAGTCACGTCCACCAACGGAGTACCGCTGAAATCCTGCGCTGTGCGCCCGTCAGTTCCTCCCGGCTATGTCGGGTCTTCCACGCCGCCAATCGTGCCGTTCTGCGCTTATTTCGGGCTTTCTATAGGATTGTTTTCATGCTGTCCGTTGTCATTGTCTGCGATATGGGGATTGTAGGCTTTGTCCTCCGCATCCGCTCTGTTCTCCGAACTGTCGAAAACCACAGGCGAACATAGGGAAAAAGAAAGGGCGGCTGCTCCGCCTGCCATGCTGTCCGCTTCCAGCCTTGGGCACTGGCAACCATCCGGCACGGTACACGGTTTGTTCTCCGACGGCATATCATTAGAGTATGGTGTCCGCACTCCGTCTGCCTGTCCTTTGGAAACTGCCGCAGGCTTGACATAATGGGGATTAGTCAGCAGGACACCATCCACATACCACCCCGTAAGAAAATGCAGGGTGTGTATGGATGTTCGGTTGTTGGTTCGGGTGGTCAGCATACCAAGCCTGTTGAAGCTGCCGATGAGCTTTCCGATGGTCTTTCGGTTGCAGCCCATGTATTCCGCCAGTTCCACATCGGAAGCTGCCGCCTGTCCCACCTCCAACTCAATCTCAACTCCCTTGATACGGAGGGCGGTCTTTGTCCGCACGGCTGCGGTCATCAGCCTGTGCAGGCACTTCTGCCTGTCGATGGCGGATCTGCCGTCCAAAAGGAAATCCCACTGCCCGGCGGAAAGGATGGTGCAGTAATGTATGGTCTGTTCGTTCTTGCACATAGTCTATGATATTTATAGGTGTTACACTGGTCAGCTACCTGCCCATGCCATACCTTTGTTCCGGCATGTGGTATTTCCTGTCCGCTGCGATGCGGTTCAGCACATCCTGCAAACGGTCAAGCTGGTCGTGGTCAAGCACCCGGATGGCACTGATGGTTATCTTCTGCGTGGCAATCCTGCGGTGGGCGATGTTGTTCTCGCTCATCGTGCCGTCACCGTCCGCATGGACGGAGCGGAGGTAGGCATTGACCGCATCCGTCTGTTCTTTTGAGGGGTACGGTGCTGCCCATCGGTCTTGGATGTAGTCAACCATTCGGCAGACCGCATTTGCCAAGAGAGGATTGTGCTGCACGATAATTGGTATTAAATCTTTTTTCTTCATGTGACTGTTATTTTAGGAGTCTTGTAATTGCTTATTTCTCGTTGATTTTGTTGACTTTGTTGAGAGAGAACTGACAAAAGGGAAAATAGAAATCGCATCCAACGGTTTAGAATTCTACTTTTCTTCTATGGAACACAAGCATTGCCTATTTCAATATGCATTCCTGTAATCCGTTATAATTCACGCTTGTATCTCGCAATCCGTTTTTCGAGTAATACTTTCTCGTCTATACCTACTTTTTCCGGATTATAAGTTGTCTGGTTTGCAACCATGGCAAAGAATATCTCAGCGACCTTGTGGGCGGTGGCAATGACTGCGGCTTTACCTCCGGCCCGTGAACGTATCCTGCGGTAGAAGTTTCCCAACTGGTTCTTCGCATTGGCGAGCGAAGAAGCGATACTTCTAAAAATCAATCCGACATTGTTCCGACGGTGTGGCACGTGGCTTGATATTCTTTTCCCTCCTGATATTTTGGTATTCGGTGCGATGTTGCACCAACAGCAAAACTGTTTGGAAGATGGGAACTTCCGGGTAAAGTCGTGTCCCAACTCACTCATCAGTCCAAGTGCGGTCAGGTGGCTTATTCCGGGTATCTCAAAGACATTCACTCCCCACATGTCATATGCCTTTCTTTCCACATCGAAGCCTACATTCCGTTTACGCTTGTGATAGTCACGACGTTTTTTCGTCGGACTGTATGACGGACGCCCTGTTCCGGCAACCTCCGTGCGATAGTTTTCCATAAGTTTCTCCAGTTCCGTGTCGCATCGGTCAAGTTGGGAGCAAAAATGCTTGAAAGTGTCATAGTTTTGCCTGAGGACAAACAGGAGGTCTTCTTCCCAGTTGCCCTCAAGCGCCTTGGCTATTTCCTCTTTCGGAGTCTTGCACTGGATGTCGGCCAAGTCCGCAAGTTTCTTGGGGTCACGTTCACCTGCAAGAATGGCCTCGATGATACGTATGCCGGATTTTCCCGTAATGTCAGACAGGACAAGCGTAAGTTTTATGTTCATCTGCTGCATGGCTTTCTGCATACGCAGGACTATGCTTGAGGCCTCACGCGAGAGGGTGTCACGGTGACGGGTGAGTGTCCTCATCCGTTTGGCGTCGTTGTGCGGTTGGAAACTTGCCTTGAGCAACCCGTACTGGTGCAGCAACATCAGCCATTCGGCATCCGACTCGTCGGTTTTCCTCTCCGTTATGTTCTTCACGTCCCTTGCGTTGGTCAATACGACATCCATCCCGTCCTCCTGAAGACGGCAGAACAGCGGTATCCAGTAAACCCCGGTGGATTCCATTGCGACTGTCTTTATGCCGCACTCTCTGAGCCATGCCGAGATGGCGTGCAGGTCGGATGTATACGCTCCGAACGCGCGGTTGTTGTCCTTGGAGCGGTCGGCAGGGACGCAAACTTGCATGATACCGTCCGCGATGTCTATCCCCGCCGCATCGGGATTGACTATCCGAAGTTCCGCACCTTTGGCCGTCTTGACTTTTTTTGCTTTCTTTGCCATGATAATAATTGTTACTGTTGTTGATGGATAAAGGCATAAGCCATGTCCTGTCAATGAGCATTCTTCTATACGGCCTCCGACGACCAATCTTCAATTCGCAGGACAAGGAGCCATACTCTTTTGTGGAATTAAAAGCCCAAGAAAAAACCGGCTTGCTTCTTATGCCTACAGCAAAGGTAACTAAAAACGTTTCTGCCGCCGAAGGCGGTGGAAACGTTCTGTGTTCCATTCTGATTTCAATCAAAACAAAGGCTTGGCTTTACTCTTTTCGCCCGTGGCGGTAAATTAGCACATTCTTGGGAATGTTGTGTAAATATATTTTACTAACTTTGCAGCCGTTAAAATCGAAGGCTTGCCACTTATGCGCTTTTGCGCTTAAACTGAACGTGTTGTAACCGGAAGCGTGTGCGACAAGGCCGGAACGGAACGATAATTTTCAAAACAAATCTAAAAATATTTTATTAACAATGAACTTTACCATGCTTGTAACGGTCGCCTTGCTGGGCTTGCTGTTCGTGCCTTTGGTTTGGGCCATAGCTACGCTGATTGCCCCCAGGTCGTTCAACCCCCAGAAGGAGGAGCCTTACGAATGCGGTATCCCTACGCGCGGACGCACCTGGATGCAGTTCAGGGTGGGTTATTATCTTTATGCCATCCTGTTCCTGATGTTCGATGTTGAAACGATGTTCCTCTTCCCGTGGGCAGTAGTTCTGCGGCAGCTCGGCGCAGTCGGGATATTCAGCGTTTTGTTCTTCTTGTTCATATTAGTGCTGGGCTTGGCTTATGCTTGGCGGAAAGGAGCTTTGCAATGGAAATAAAGAAACGTGCCAAGATCAAGTCGATTCCTTATTCCGAATTCAAGGACAACGAGACTTATGAAAAGCTCGTTGAGGAGTTGAACGCCGGCGGAGTAAACGTAATAGTAAAACCGCTCGACGACCTTATCGACTGGGGCCGCAGCAACAGCCTGTGGCCCTTGACGTTTGCAACGAGCTGCTGCGGAATAGAATTCATGGCAGTGTGCGCCGCACGCTACGACATAGCGCGCTTCGGTTTCGAGGTGACACGTAACAGCCCGCGACAGGCTGACGTGATACTCGTGTGCGGAACTATCACTACCAAGATGGCCCCGGTGCTCAAACGTCTTTACGACCAGATGGCCGACCCGAAATATGTTGTAGCGATAGGCGGTTGCTCCGTGTCGGGCGGCCCGTTCAAGAAAAGCTACCACGTAGTGAACGGTGTTGACCAAGTTATACCGGTTGACGTGTACGTTCCCGGCTGCCCGCCGCGTCCCGAAAGTTTCCTCTATGGAATGATGCAGCTGCAGCGCATAGTAAAGATTGAAAACTTCTTCGGTACTACCAACCGCAAGCAAAAACGCCCTAAGGAGGATAAAGCATGACACTCGATATAAGAACAATTGAACCATCGCTTTTGAAGGCCGAGCTTCTGCGCCTGCGCGATGAAGAACACATGGACTTCCTCGAGAACCTCATAGGTATGGACTGGGGGGAGGAAGGCGGACTCGGCGTTATCTACATGCTGCAGTCCACGACCACGGGCAAACGTGCAAACCTGCGCTGCTCGACAACCGACAGGGTTAACCCTGTGTTGCCTACGGCAAGCGACCTTTGGGACATTGCCAACATATACGAGCGCGAGGTGTTCGACTTTTACGGAATCAAGTTTGCCGGACATCCCGACATGCGCCGCATATTCCTGCGCGAAGACTGGGTAGGCTATCCCATGCGCAAGGACGACAAGCCCGAGGAGGAAAATCCGTTCGACCCGCAACACATGACCAACGAACCCCTTGCCGATACCACTTCGGAGTACGAGCTTTTGCCCGACGGCACGATAGGAAAGGCAAAGGAGAACGCAATATTCACCGACGAGGATTATGTTGTGAACATAGGTCCGCAGCACCCTTCGACACACGGTGTGCTTCACTTCCGTGTGGCATTGCGCGGCGAGATAATCAAGCGCGTCGACCCCGTGTTGGGATATATACACCGCGGTGTTGAGAAACTCAACGAAAGCCTTACTTATCCGCAGACACTCGCACTTACCGACCGTCTCGACTACCTGGCCGCACAGCAGAGCCGCCATGCGCTTTGCTCCTGCATTGAGCAGGCTATGGGCGTTGAGGTGAGCGACCGTGTGAAGGTTATACGCACGATGATGGACGAGTTGCAGCGTATCGACTCGCACCTGCTGTTCTTCGGCTGCCTTTGCCAGGACCTTGGCGCGACGACGGCGTTCCTCTACGCATTCCGCGACAGCGAGAAGATTCTCGACATCTTCGAGGAGACTTGCGGCGGACGCCTTATAATAAACTACAACATGATTGGCGGAGTGCTGCACGACCTGCACCCCAACTTCTGGCGCCGCGTGAAAGAGTTCATACCGCTCATGCGTAAGAACATACAGGAATATTACGACATATTTGCCGATAACGTGATTGCGCACAACCGTCTCGACGGTGTGGGTGTGCTTACGAAAGAGCAGGTTATATCGTTCGGATGTACCGGTGGCACGGGGCGTGCTTCGGGCTGGCACAACGACGTGCGCAAGCTGGAGCCTTATGCCGCTTACGACCGCGTGAACTTCAACGAGATAACATTCGAAAAAGGCGACAGCTACACACGCCTTATCGTCCGTTTGCAGGAGATAATGGAAAGTCTCAGCATTCTGGAACAATTGGTGGACAATATTCCCGAAGGTCCTGTACAGGAAAAGATGAAACCAATAATAAAAGTACCCGAAGGCACTTATTACACCGCAGTCGAGGCAGCACGCGGACGGTTCGGAGTATTCCTCGAAAGCCACGGCGACAAGTCGCCTTACCGTTTGCATTACCGCGCAACGGGGCTGCCGCTTGTAGCCATAATGGATACGGCTTGCCGTGGCGAGAAGATTGCCGACTTAATCTCAATAGGCGGTACGCTCGATTATGTGGTTCCTGATATTGATCGCTAACGTTAAAAGACCTATAAACTGATATGTTCGATTTTAGTATAGTAACAAACTGGTTCGACGGACTTTTGCGTTCGGTTATGCCAGGATGGGGCGCAATACTTATAGAATGCGTGCTGGTGGCGTTGATTGTCCTGACGCTTTATGCCGTGTTCGCCATAGCCCTGATTTATATGGAGCGCAAGGTTTGTGCGTTCTTCCAATGCCGTATCGGCCCAAACCGCGTAGGTAAATGGGGACTTCTGCAAGTCTTTGCCGATGTGTTTAAAATGCTCACGAAAGAGATTATCTTCATGAAGAACACCGACCGCCTGATATATTGTCTTGCGCCGGTTCTCGTGATTTTGGCCTCGATACTCACCTTTTCATGCATTCCCTGGAACAAGGGTGCACAGGTGCTCGACTTTAACGTGGGCGTGTTCTTCTTCCTCGCGGCTTCGTCGATAGGTATTGTGGGTATTCTGCTTGCCGGAATAGGTAGCAAGAACAAATACTCTCTTATCGGTGCAATGCGTGCCGGAGCGCAGATAATAAGCTACGAGCTTTCGATAGGCATGACAATGCTTACCGTCATAGCGTTTACGGGCACAATGCAGTTCTCCGGAATTGTTGAAGGCCAGGCAGACGGCTGGAATATCTTCAAAGGACATATTCCGGCAGTTATAGCTTTCATTATATATCTTATTGCCGGAAATGCGGAATGCAACCGTGGCCCGTTCGACCAGCCGGAAGCTGAAAGCGAGTTGACGGCAGGATACCACACCGAATATTCCGGTATGAACTTCGGATTCTATTACCTGGCCGAATACCTCAACCTGTTTATCTGCGCCATGATAGCCGCAACAATTTTCTTGGGTGGCTGGATGCCGCTGCACATAGGCGTGGAAGGATTCGACGCAGTGATGGATATGATTCCCGGCTTCGTGTGGTTCATGGCCAAATCTTTCTTCGTGGTGTTCCTGCTCATGTGGGAGAGCTGGACTTTCCCCCGTTTGCGGATTGACCA
>OGFJ01002207.1_pt1 | contig 10831 bp, 8 predicted proteins | sample 1570861 | NCBI WGS metagenome assembly OGFJ01 (sample SAMEA2582060, study PRJEB24529) | metagenome | biome: Human gut stool | place: China | collected 2011
ATCTGCCGTCGCTATCGTCATCCCCCTCCACAAAGCACCGTCCGCAACAAAGCGAACCCTTTCGTTAAACCGAGTGCAGAGTGGAACTTGTCCGAGCTATGCCGAAGCGAGAAAAGGCGCACGAAAATGCACCGAAACCCTGCCCCGCGGGAAGGAAAGGCTAATAGTATTTGACCGGCTCGCCGACGATCGCCGACAACAGGGCGTTGGCTACCGACGACGCACCGATACGGAAGAACTGCGGCGTGAGCCACCGCTCGCCCAGAATCTCCCGAACGACCGTATAGTAGAGCACCGCGTCGGCCGCCGAACGTACGCCGCCGGCAGGCTTGAAGCCGACCATGCGGCCCGTCTTGTCGTAGTAGTCCCGAATGGCACGGCACATCACCACCGCCGCTTCGGGAGTCGCCGCCACGTCGATCTTGCCCGTCGACGTCTTGACGAAATCGGCGCCGGCGAACATCGCCAACAACGCGGCGCGGCGGATCAGCTCGGGCGTCTTCAACGCACCCGTTTCCAGAATCACCTTCAACACCACGTCTTCGCCGGCCTCACCGCGCAACACTTCTACTTCGTTGGCCACCTCGTCGTAATGTCCTTCGAGCATCTTGCCGACGTTGATAACGATGTCGATCTCGTCGGCTCCGTTCTCGACGGCCATCGCCGTTTCAAGCATCTTCACTTCCAGAAAGGTCTGCGACGAAGGAAATCCGCCCGCGACGCTCGTAATGCGCATCGGCGTATCGTCCACGGCGAGCCCGACCGTTTCGACGAACGGCGGATAGATGCAGATGGACGCGACATTGGCGATCGCGGGATAATTCGTATAGAACTCCACGGCCTTCCGTGCAAAAGCCGTCACCGACTCCACCGAATCGCTGCACGAAAGGGTCGTCAGGTCGATGGCCGAATAGCAAAGCCTGTAAACCTCGTCCGTTTCGTATCCCTTCGCGGCTGCCCGAATGCGTGCGACCTCTTCGGCCACCTGCGCTTCGCTCGGGGCCGGAGCATATTCCGATAGATGATTTGCGTACTCCATAACAAGACAGTTTTCTCTACTATACAAATATAACCATTTTTCCGCTACACACGCAGAATTCCGACCAAAATATCAAAAAAATTCCGGGCTCGAACCGAACCCGGAATTCGTAATCCGTACATCCCCGCTTATCGGAGAGCAGCGTATTCTCAGAACTTGAAACCGCTCTTGAACAGGGGCTTGAGGTTGACATCCTTCGACGCCTTCTTCACCAGGGCGGAATCCTTGGCGACGGCAGCCTTCAACTGGGCGCCGGCAGTCTTCATATCGCCCTCCTTGGTTGCGATCACGGCGCGCAGGTAATCCGCATCGGCCGAGTTCTCGCCGGCCAGCGCCTTCTTGGCAGCCGACAGGTCGTTGTTCATCACGGCAGCCACGGCAGCGTTGTAGCCTTTGAGCTTGGCAGCGGCGTCGCCGTACTGGCCCTGAGCGGCAGCGATCAGGCTCTTGGTCTGAGCGTCTGCGGCAGCGGCGTATTTCTTCGCCTCGTCCACGTTACCGGCAGCCAGGTTGGCCAGTGCCAGATTCGAGTTCAGCTCCTGCGTGTTGCCGCCGAGCTTCACGGCCTGCGTCAATGCGGCCAGCGCCTTGTCGGCGTCGCCCATTTGGAGATAGGCGGCACCGAGGTTGGTGTAGGCGCGCGAATCGTCGTACTTCTTGGCGGCGTACTCCAGCACCTTCGCCTTCACGGCATTATCCTCAATCAGCGTGGCGACGTGGAGCAGTTCCTCGTTGTTCAGCTCATCGAGCTTGCCGCTGTTGACCAGCGCCTGCATCTCGGCGTCGCTCTTACCGGTGATCTCCATGTTGTTGACCAGCTGGGCGCGGCGCAGTTTCGGCAGCACGTCCTCTTTGAGTTCGCCGTAAACCGACGACATGTTCTTGATCTGGTTCTCGCGCTCGGCCGACGAATCGTACATGCTCAGCACCTGAAGAATCAGATCCTTGTCCTGGATGTTCGACTTCTCGACCATCTCCTTGAAACCTTCCCAGTCCTCGCCGTAACCGGCAGCGTCGATATTGAAACCGTACTCGGCCAGGATCTTCTCGACGGCCTTGCGACCGGTCTCGCTACGTGCGCTGGCCAGCTTGTCGTTGAACTTCTCAGGACCGTCGGGCGAAGCGTAGCCGTTCACATAGAGGCTCTGCGCGATGCGGTCGTTCTCCTTGTTGGCCACAGCGGTTTTCTCGAACTCGGAGAGCTGTTCGTTCTCTTTGAGCGCCTTCTGGTTCACCACCGAGCTGTTGATCTTGTAGAGGATCTCGGCCTTGTCTACCTGATTCGTCGTACGCTTGTAGTTGTTGGCAGCCGTAGCGGCAGCGTCGCCGAAGTTGAAATCCTTCTGCATCGTGTTGACGCCCTCGGCGATGAACACGCCGCACTGAGCGCGCAGCGCCATGGCCTCGGCCGACTTCGGATTGGCCAGCACGGCCGCTTCCTCCTTCGTCACGGGTTTGCCCGTAGCGGCGTTGAACATCACGTACTCGCTGGCGCCGTTGCACTTGCTCTCGATCAAAACGCGCAACTCGCTCTGCTCCATACGGTCGTCGTAGGGGAATTCGACATGCTGCGTGTAGGTACCGCCGTTGTCGGCCGAAATAACGGTATAGTTGTCATTCACCTTCTCGCCCTGGACGTATTTCGGAGTACCGGCCACTTCGCCGCCCTCGAACACGATCACCGGCGTCAGACGCAACGTAGCTTTCTTGTTGAAATAAGCTGCCGGGAAGTTCACCGTAATGTCGGCGCTCACGACGCCGTTGTTGAGCGTCAGCACCTTCGGTGTGCACGAGTAAGTAACCTCATCCTGTTTCTTACCCATCTTCTTGAAACAGTTGCAACCCGATAAGGTCAAGGCAGCTGCGGCAAGAACCAAGCTAATTTTTACTAAGTTCTTCATAATTAATTAGTTATTAAAAATTGTTATGCATTGATTTCGTCTCTTTCCGTTTGCCTCCGCTCCACGCACCCCATTCCCGAGGCCGTTTGCAGCAGAATACATGCAAATATATAAAACCCATGCAGATTATGCAACTTTTTCCGTAAAAAAACCACCTCGAACTTTCGTTCGAAGCGGTTTTCGATCGCCGGCGCACGAAAACGCCGTCTATTTCGCGTCGGAACGCATCCGACGGATCAGTCGCGGTGCCGGTCGTCGCGGCGACGCTCGCGGTCGCCCCGCGGACGGCGTTCACGCTCGACATATCCTTCGGGCTTCGGAAGAAGCGCGCGGTGCGAGAGTTTCAGCTTGCCGGTCTTCTCGTCGACGCCGATGAGTTTCACGTCGATCATCTCGCCCTCTTTCAGGCCGCTCTCCTCCATCGTCTCGAACCGTTTCCAGTCGATCTCCGAGATATGGAGCAGCGCCTCCTTGCCGGGCATGATCTCGACGAACGCGCCGAACGGCACGATCGACTTGATCTTACCGTGGTAGGTCTCGCCGATTTCGGGCACGGCAACGATCTCCTTGATACGCTGCAACGCAGCGTCGATCGCCGATTTCTCCACACCGAAGACGTCGACGATACCCTTCTGATCGTCCTCCGTAATGGTAATGGTGGTACCGGTCTGCTTCTGAATCTCCTGGATCACCTTTCCGCCCGGGCCGATCACGGCGCCGATCGAATCCTTCGGGATGTGGATCTGCACCAGACGCGGCACGAACGGCTTGTAGTCGGCGCGCGGCGCGGCGATGCAGTCGGTCAGGATGTCCAGAATATGCAGACGCCCCTTGCGCGCCTGCTCCAACGCGGCGGCCAGCACCTCGTAGGAGAGGCCGTCGACCTTGATATCCATTTGCGTGGCGGTGATACCGTCGCGGGTACCCGTCACCTTGAAGTCCATGTCGCCCAGATGATCCTCGTCGCCCAGGATGTCCGACAGCACGGCCCACTTGCCGCTCTCGGAATCCGAGATCAGACCCATGGCGATGCCCGACACGGGCTTGCGCAGTTTCACGCCGGCGTCCATGAGGGCCAGCGTACCGGCGCAAACGGTGGCCATCGACGACGAACCGTTCGATTCCAGAATGTCCGACACGACGCGCACGGCGTAGGGATTCTCCTCGCCCAGCGGAATCATCGGTTTGAGGGCGCGCCATGCCAGGTGGCCGTGGCCGATCTCACGACGGCTCAGACCGCGGGCGGCCTTCGCCTCGCCCGTCGAGAAGGGCGGGAAGTTATAGTGGAGCACGAACTGCTCGGTACCCTGCACGAGCACCTCGTCCTTGACCTTTTCGTCGAGTTTCGTGCCGAGCGTAACGGTCGTCAGCGACTGCGTTTCGCCCCGGGTGAAAATCGCCGAACCGTGAGCTCCCGGCAGATAATCGATCTCGCACCAGATCGGGCGAATTTCGTCCGTACGACGGCCGTCGAGACGAATTCCCTCCTCGAGGATCATGTTGCGCATCGCCTTTTTCAGCACGTCGTCGTGGAAATAGCGCTTGATCAGCATTTTCTTCTCGGCGAGCTCTTCTTCGCTGAAACGAGCCTCGAACTCGGCTTCCAACGCGTCGAAACGGTCCATTCGCTCGTGCTTGGAGGTCATGGCCTTGGCGATCTCGTAAGCCTTGTCGTAAGTAGCCTCGATTACCTGACGACGCAGCTCCTCGTCGTTGGTCTCATGGCAGTAAACGCGCTTGACATCCTTGCCGAGCTCCTTGCTCAGTTCGATCTGAGCGGCGCAGTGTTTCTTGATCTCCTCGTGGGCGAACTTGATCGCATCGAGCATCACGGCCTCGGAAACCTCTTTCATCTCGCCTTCGACCATCAGGATGTTGTCGATCGTCGCCCCGACCATGATGTCGAGATCGGAATCGACGTTCTGCGAGAAGGTAGGATTGATCACGAACTCGCCGTTGATGCGGGCCACCCTCACCTCGGAAATCGGGCCGCCGAACGGCACGTCCGACACGGCCAGCGCCGCCGACGCGGCCAGACCGGCCAACGCGTCGGGCATAATATCCTTGTCGGCCGAAATCAAATTGACCGTCACGAAAACCTCGGCATGGAAATCCGAGGGAAACAGCGGACGCAAAGCGCGGTCGATCAGACGCGACACGGGAATCTCGTAGTCCGACGGACGGGCCTCGCGTTTGAGGAAGCCGCCCGGGAAGCGTCCGCAGGAAGCGTATTTCTCCTTGTACTCGACCGACAGCGGCATGAAGTCGCAGTCGTCCTTGGGTTCTTTGGCGGCGGTCACCGTGGCGAGCAGCATCGTGTTGCCCTGCTTCACGACGACCGAACCGTCGGCCTGCTTGGCCAGTTTTCCGGTTTCGATGATTATCTCGCGGTCCCCGCTCAATGGAATCACCTTTCGTGTTGCGTTGTAATACATTATTTCAATTCTCTTAGTGTCCTGTTACTTCGTTGATTGTGCGCACCTTCGACGCGGACGGGCCATCGGCGGGAAAACCGTCTTAAAAAGAGAATAAAGCTGCCCCGGAGGGCAGCTCCATTCCGCATGGGAACACCCGGCTATTTCCGGAGCTCCAAAGCCTTTACTATAGCTCTATATCTCTCTATATCAACCTTCTTAAGGTATTCGAGCAACTGGCGGCGCTTACCGACCAGACGCAACAGCGAGCGCTGCGTGCCGAAGTCCTTCTTGTTCTTCTTCAGATGTGCGGTGAGGTGGTTGATACGGTAGGAAAATAGCGCCACCTGGCTCTCGGGCGAGCCGGTATCGGTATTAGACTTCCCGTAGTTCGCAAAAAGCTCCTGCTTTTTGTCTGCATTCAAATAACCCATTGTAATGAAATTAAAAGTTTTATCGTCGCCTTGGCTACTCCTTTCCTCAGGAAGAGTCTTCTCAAAGCGACTGCAAATCTAACGTTTTTTTATCAAGCAACCAACAACATAGTCCAAGAAAAGCATATTTTTTGACGATCGGCCTCTATCGGAAGCCACCCGGTCAAGCCTGCCCTGCGGCCCGCCGGCAATAGAGCAGCCCGCCCTCGGCACGGACGATTTCCACGACGGCGCCGCGCTCGATGTAGAGTCCGTCCTCGGCGATCGCCTCGTAATAGGTCCCGTCGACAAGCACCTTGCCCGAGGGCCTCAGCACGGCCGTGACCGTACCGGTCCGCCCTATCAGATCCGGCAGCGACGGCTGCTGACCGACATAGCCCTGTTCGGGCGTCATGCGGGTAGTAAGAACGATCCGCTCGCGGAGAGGCGAGAAGCCGGTCAAGAAACGGCGTCCGAGCCACAGCGCGGCCACGAAAGCCGTCACCGAGCTGACGATCACTACGGCGAACGGCCGGACGACCCATGCGACCGACACCTCGCCCGAGGTAACGTGACGGAACAGTTCGTTGTCGATCGCCGCAAAGGCCAGACCCGTGACGACGGCGGCGATTCCGGCGACGCCCGCGATGCCGAAGCCCGGCAACACGAATATTTCGACGGCGAGCAGCAGCAGTCCGACGACGAACAGAAGCAACTCCCAGTTCTGCGCTACTCCTTCGAGATAGAGCGGCGCGAAATAGAGCACCGCCCCGAGCACGGCGGCCACCAAAGGAAAACCGATGCCGGGCGTCTGCAGCTCGAAATAAATGCCCCCGACGATCAGCATGATGAAAATGCCCTGAGCCACCGGATTCATCAGCCAGCCCAGCACGCGGTCGAGCGTCGTGGGCTCGTACACGTAGAGCGTATAGTTCTCGACGCCGGCCCGCTGCAACACCTCGGCCACCGACGAGGCGCTGCCCTCGCTGAAATGCCTCTGCACGGCTTCGTCGGCCGTCAGCGTCAACACGCGGAGCGTCGTGCTGTCGCCCGCGCTCCGGCCCACCATCGCCTCGGCCACGAGCGGATCGCGGTGCCAGCGCCAGACGGTATCCCCTCCGTCGATCCGCTCGATCACCTTCCCGTGGGACTCGGCCGTCGCACGCATCGTAGCCCGCATGAAGCTCTGGAACTTGTCGGGCATCGGCCTGCCCGACTGGTCCACGACCGAGGCGGCCCCGATCGATGCGCCGGGACGCATGTAAATGCTGTCGGCAGCCAGCGCGATCAACGCTCCGGCCGAAGCGGCCTGATTGTCGATCCAGACCCAAACCGGGATCGGGCTTCCGAGCAACGCCGTGCGCACCGAGTCGGCCGCGTCGACCAGACCGCCGTACGTATTCATTTGAATCAGCACCGCATCGGCGCCCATTTCCCGTGCCTCGGCAAGACACTTGGCGGTCAGACGCTCGACCGAAGGCATGATCGGCTCCCGGATCGGGAACATATAGATCAACGGACGGGAAGAGGAGTCCCCCGCGCGGAGCGCCGCGACCGCGCACAGCGCGAGCAGCAACGACAGGAATTTTCTTTTCATGGCGGTTATCGTTACGAACGGCTGCGAGGCATTGCGGCCCGCAGCGGCGATTCGGCTTACAGCCATTTTTTCCAGCGGAAGAACAGATAGGTCAGCGCGCTGGCCAGCACCATCAGTCCGAGCGCGAACGGATAGCCGTACTTCCAGTGCAGCTCCTGAATGCCCACGAAGTTCATGCCGTAGATGCTGGCGATCATCGTCGGAGGCAGGAAGAACAGCGACGCGACGGTAAAGATTTTCGTCACGTTGCTCTGCTCGATGCTGATCAGACCCAGCGCCGTGTCCTGCATGTAGTCGAGTCGCTCGGAACTGAAATCGGCATGATTGATCAGCGAGTTGACGTCCTTGATCATCAGTTGCAGCTTCGGATAAATGTCGTTCGGGAAGCGTTCGCTGCGCAGGATGCCGGACAGGATGCGCTGGCGGTCGAAGATGTTCTCTCGGATCAGCATCGTGTTCTCCTGCAAATGGCTGATGCGCGTAAGCATCTGCTTGTCGACCGAGTCGCTCAGACTGATCTCCTTGCTCAGCGCCGCGATGTTCTTCGCCAGCGCCTCGACCAGGTCGGCATCGAAGTCGATACGGACCTCCAGAATCGAAATCAGCAGATGATAGCCGGTCGGGAAAGCCCGATAGTTCATCTGCAGCCGCTTAGCGCTCTCGGTGAAGGTTCGGAACTCGTTGAAGCGCACCGACACGAGCACGCCCTCGGCAATGATGAACGACACGGGCTCGGTGCTGAACGAGTCGCCGGTCGGCATGAAAAAGTTCGAGTTGCAGATGATCGCGTTCTCGGTTTCGGAATACTTCGACGAACTTTCGATCTCCTCGACCTGCTGCCGGGTCTGGAGATTGATCTCCATGAAATTCTCGACCGCTTTCTGCTCCTTGATCGTCGGCGAGAGCAGATCGATCCAGAGGATGTCGTCGTAGCCCAAATCGTCGAACAGCCTGACGTCGGCGTTGCGTACGATCTTGTTATATTGCTTGAGGTATATCGTAATCATGTTTTCGGTCGTTAGAAGTGAGCAATCGGAGAGGGCTTTCCCTTTCCCGCACGAGCCTTCAGCGGGAAGTTCAGCCGGGATTGATCGGAGGCTCTATGCGGAGTCCCTCCTCCCAGTAGAGCTCCATCGCCCGACGCTTCTGCTCGTCGAAAACGAAATCGATATTCCGGGTCAGATAATCGCGCGCATACGGACGGTCGCCGTACCCGTAGCGGCGGATCGCTTCGTCGATATGGGCCGTGCCGTAAGCCAGCGCTTCGGTCAGCGAGTCGACCGTAGCCTCCGGCACGCCGCCGCGCGCGACCCATGCGGCGAACACGAAAGGCAGGCCGGTCAGCAGTCGCCACTGCTCGGCCAGGTCGTAGCGATAGCGGAAAGCGGCCTCGCGGGCGAACACCTTATCGCCGATGATTACGTATCCGGTGCGGGGATTCGGATCGTCCAACACCGAGAAATCGTCGAGCTCGCGCCAGCGGAACTCCCTTTTCCACAGCTTGGCGGCCAGCAAGCGGACCAAACGGACCGAAGTGAGCGAATGGCTGTCGAGATAGACCGTATCGACGTTCTCCAACGGATCGGCGCTTGCGAGCACGACCGTCCGCACCGGGCCGCTGGCTCCGATGCAGTAAGGCGTCACGATACGCAGGTCAGAAATCCCCGGAATGGCGGCGACGGGTATCAGCGCCAGATCGGCCTTACCGTCGCGCAGCGCCTCGGCGCAGCCTCGCGGAGGAGAAAGCAGCAACTCCGCATGCAGGCCCGCGCCGGCATGTTCGATACCGTAGATAAAGGGGATGGTATTCAGGTAGGATACCGCAGCTATTCTGTTCCGCATCATCATCCATACAGCATCAAACGTTCGTTAAACCATATCCGGTCTTCCGCAAACGCGCAGAGCCGGGCTGTCGGGCAAAGGCTACCTCGGCGACGAGCCGCATTTCCGTGTTGCGAAGGTAGCCAAAAATTGCGAATAACCCATTTTTCGGGGCTTTTTTTCGCTCCGTCCCGTCGAAAAGCGCTTGCATGAAGCGTGCCCCGCAACGGGAAACGGAGAGCGGCACGCAACAGCGACCGGTCCCCGGAAACATCGCGCGGGAATCCCCGCGACCGGCAGCCAGAGCACGATCCCCGGACGCAAGTATCGGCGGGCCTTTCGATCCGAAAAAGTTCGGGATCGAGGAACGAGCGATACGGACCGGACGCGCAACGCTTCCAAACTCCGCCCCGAACCGGAGCCGCCCCATATCGAAAGAGGCGCGCGGGCAACGGAAAGCCTGTCTAAAATCCTCCCCGCCGGAGAATGCGTTCGGAATCGCGCACGGTCGAGCGCATCCAGCGCAGCAGGATTTCGTCGCGCTCGGTCTCCGGAATGCGCCACGGCACGCCGCTCGCCCTCAACCGCGACGAGAGCAGGTAAAGCAGGATGGCCGCCGAGGCCGACACGTTCAGGCTCTCGACGAAACCGCACATCGGAATGCGGACGAACTCGTCGGCCGCCGCGACGACCTCCTCGCTGATCCCGGCATGCTCCGTACCGAAGAACAGCGCGAACGGCCCGGCCTCGACGTCGAACGTCTCGGGCGTCCGGTCGTCGGCATGCGGCGAGGTGGCTACGATGCGGTAGCCCCGTGCCCGCAGGTCGCCCACGAGCGAAGGCGTATCGGGATGCTTGCGTATATCGACCCACTTGTCGGTCCCGCGCACGATATTCGCGTTGGGCGTGAAGCGGCAAACCGTCTCGACCGTATGAATATCCTGTATGCCGAACGCCTCGCAGTTGCGCACCAGCGCGCTGGCGTTCTGCGGATGGTAGGTATTCTCGAGACAGATCGTCATGTAGCGCGTGCGGTTCGCCAGCGTTTCCCTGAGCACCTTCTCGCGTCCGGGCAGCATGAACCCGGACAGGTATTCGATCATTCGCGCGGTCCGCCGCGAGTCGTCATTTTCGGTATTTCTTGTCATCCTCGAGCAGTTTGAGATAGCTTTCGTAGCGCGACGGAGCGATCAGGCCCTGCGCGACGGCCTCCTTGACCGCGCACGAAGGCTCGTGCGTATGCGTGCAGTTGTAGTATGCGCAGCCCGACGCATGGCGGAGCAGATCGGGAAAATAGCGGCACACTTCGTCGTCGGCGATGTCGATCAGGCCGAAGCCCTTGATGCCCGGCGTATCGATCAGATAGCCGCCCTCCTCGAGCGGATACATCTCCGAGAAAGTCGTCGTATGCTTCCCCCGGCGGCTGCTCGCCGAGACCTCGCCCGTGCGGACGTCCAGCGAGGGATCGACCGCCCGGATCAGCGACGACTTGCCGACGCCCGAATTGCCGGACAGCAGCGAGACTTTCCCCGTCAGACGCGCTTTCAGCGCTTCCACTCCGTCGCCCCGCTCGGCGCTCGTCTCCAACACCTCGTAGCCGGCCAGCGAATACGCGTGCAGGAAGGCGGCCCGGGTCTCGCGCAGCT
>OGFJ01002222.1_pt1 | contig 10747 bp, 10 predicted proteins | sample 1570861 | NCBI WGS metagenome assembly OGFJ01 (sample SAMEA2582060, study PRJEB24529) | metagenome | biome: Human gut stool | place: China | collected 2011
TCCTCATGCGAGGCCACCAGCACGTATTTGGCCAGGGCCGTCTGCGTGGTGCCCAGCATGTGCAGGGCGGCGGTCAGCAGTTCGCGCGGGCGGCGCTGCGCCTCGTACGGCGTGTAGCGCTCGCTGCCCAGGGCCAGCAGCAGGGGGTGCACCCCGGCGGCGTCCACGGCGTGGACCTCGCGCACGCCCTGGAAGACCTGAGGCACCAGCGCGCCGGTGAGCTCGTGGATAAAGTCGCCGAAGACCGTGTCTTCCTGCGGCGGGCGTCCCACGGCCGTATAGGGCCAGATGGCGCCGGTGCGGTGATGCACGGCCTCCACCTGCAGGACGGGGAAATCATGCTTCAGGCTGTAGTAGCCCACATGGTCGCCAAAGGGACCTTCGGGCTTGAGGTGCGGCAGGATGTGACCACTGATGCAGAAATCCGCCTCGGCCAGCACCGGCAGGGGCAGACGGCGGCTGTAATGCATGGCCGCACGGCAGCCCCCCAGCAGGCCCGCGAAGCGCAGTTCCGACAGGCCTTCGGGCAGGGGCATGACCGCCGCCACGGTGAAGGCCGGCGGCCCGCCCACGAAGATGTTCACCGGCAGGCTCTGGGATTTCATCGAGCTGAAGGGCATCAACAAGACCCTCTGGAAGCAGATGCTCCACTTCTCGCTGCCCATGATACCGGCCCAGATAAGCTTCTGGATCATCAACGCCTCCGATTTGTTCTTTGTGCGTGAGATGTGCGACGGCCTCGACGGCCACAGCGGCGACGCATGGAGCGGCCTGCTCTCCACCGGCTACTTCCTGCCCACCATCCTCACGACGCTGGGCCTTATCTTCTACGACGCATGGCAGCTGTCGGCTGTCACCGAGGAAGAGGGGAGAGCCAAGTTCTTTACCCAGATCTTCCGCACCTATTCCAGCGTGCTGTTCTGCTGTGCAGCGGGCATCATCTGGCTCTGCCGCCCGGTCATGCACGTCATGAAGTCCAACTACTATTACGCATGGCACTTCGTGCCGTTCCTCGTGCTGGCGTCTACCTGCAGCTGCTTCAATCAGTTCATGAACAGCGTCTATGTCGTGAATAAGAAGTCCCAGCGCAGCATGGTCACCATGATGGCCGGTGCCATCAGCAACTGCCTCATGAACTACTTCTTCATCAAGTGGTGGGGTCCTGTGGGTGCGACCTATGCGTCCTTCCTCGGCCTCGGGCTGGTGTTCACTCTCCGCGCCATGGATGCCCACGGCATGATCGGGATGCATGTCTACCCGGGCCGTGTCCTCGTCAACGCCGCCGCGCTGGTGTTCGAGGCTTTCGTGCTGCTGGCCGAGACGCCGCTGTACGGCCTCTGGACGGGCATCATCACCGCCCTCATCATCCTGTACAACTTCTCCGGTGTCTGGGCCATGGCCCGCATCCTGCTGCCTAAAATTCTGGGCCGCCGGGGCAAGGCCCTTGTGGCTGTCGTGGACGGCTGGGCAGCCAAAAAGTAAAAATGAATCTATAAGCGCTCTGTCAGGCGGCTTTCGGGCCGCCCGGCGGGGCGCTTTTCCATATTCCAGAAGAAAAAGCCCCCACATCGTCAGTCCGATGAAGGAGCTTTGGATTCAAAGATGCAGTTGTTTTTCGAGCCAACCGGCGATGTCCGCAAACACCTCGGCTTTGTTCGTCTCCACCAGCAGCTCGTGGCGGGCGCCGGGGTAGAATTTCGACTCGATGTTCCCGACACCGGCATCCCGGAGGCTCTGGATGGCCCGCCGGACTCCGGCGGTGCGCTCGCCCACAGGGTCGGCGTCACCGGCGAGGAAGAGAAGGGGCAGGCCTTTCGGTATCCCGGCCAGAACGGCGGGGTCGTACAGCCGCAGGATGCCTGTGAACATGCTGTAGTAGGCGTTCAGGGTGAAGGTGAACATGCAGCGCTCGTCGGCGCGGTACTTGTCCACTTCGGCCTGGTCACGGTTGAGCCAGTCCTGAGGCGTGCGGCCCTCGAGACCCCTGTTGTAGCCGAGGAAGGAGAGGTTCGCCACCAGCTTGCTGCGGTGCTCCCAGCCGAAAAAGACGGCCAGAACCCGGCAGAGCGCCCGGGCCGTGGCGACCAGCGCTTTGGGCTGGAAGCCGGTACCCATGATGATGGCTCCGTCAAGCTCATCGCCCCACTCGCAAAGGTACTGCCGGGCGTAGAACGAGCCCATGCTGTGGCCCAGCAGAAAATAGGGGACGCCGGGATAGAGCTGCTTCGTCAGCGCAGTGACAGCGTGGAGATCGTCGAGGACGGCGCGGTTGCCGTCGGGCTGGGCGAAATAGCCGTAATCCGCCTTGGTGCGGATGGAGCCGCCGTGGCCCAGATGGTCGTGGCCGGTGACGAGGATGCCCCGGGCAGCCAGATACTCGGCCAGAGGCTTGTACCGGTCGATGAACTCCACCATGCCGTGGGAGAGCTGTAGGATGGCCTGCACCTCGCCCTCCGGCACACAGCGGAATGCATGGAGCGTCCGGCCCGGTACGCAGGAGGGCAGGGTGAAGTCGGTCATCTGACTCATGTGATTCTCCTTTTCCGTTTACAGGGCAGCGATCTTGGCCCGGCAGGCGGGGCAGATGCAGTAACCCTCATACTGGGCCATGTCGGCCACCAGCTCGCCGCAGAAGTCGCAGCTGCCGGCGGGACGGTGCTTTTTGAGGATGATCTGATCGCCCTCCACGAAGATCTCAAGCTTCGAGTCCTTGTCGATATGCATACCGGTGCGCAGCTCCTTGGGGAGGACGATGCGGCCCAGAGAATCAATGCCCCGAACGATGCCAGTTGTTTTCATATTCATTTCTCCTTTTCAGTGTGTCCGGAAAGATGGCAGAATAAGCGTCTTTTGCGACGACACAACGCAAAAAATGTTCCTGTGCAGGAAAAACAGGAAAATTCTGTCAACTTCGTTCCTGTTCAGTATACAAAAAGTTGAGTCATTCGTCAATCTAAACGAGCGGATTCGACAAAAACTTCTCAAAGAAGCAAAGAGGGGCCGCTTTCCAGCAGTCCCGTCTCGTTTTTCTGATTCACTTTTCAGTGGCAGGCGTCTGGCGATAGATGCCCAGGCTGTTGTCCGGCATTGGCATCTCCACCCGGGAGGCGCGGTCGTTCACGGCCACCATCATCGCGGCCATTGCGGCCAGCACCACGGCAATGATGAGCCACTTTACAAAATTCGGCAGTTTTTTCATTTGTCACATCCTCAGTTGGTTTTCGGTCGGCAGAGGGTGCGGGCGTGGGCCAGCAGTTCCGCCGCCTCCGGCCCGGAAAGCTGTTTCACCCACGCCGGGCGCTCTGCTGCGCCCGGGCCGGTGCTGTCAGCTTCCGCAAAGCTGGCAAGGCCGGTATCGGTGCGGTCATTCCATGCGATAAAACCTTCCGGCGCGATGTGGGCGCCGAGACGGCAGTCCAGCACCGCCGTCTTGCCCTCGGGACGCCACGGACGCCCCAGATAGACGCTGCCCGGCGGGCAGTCGGAGACGAAATCGCAGTTCCAGAACACAAAGCCCAGTCCATCGGCTTTGCCCGAAGGAGCTGTGACATAGCTGTGGGGGATGCGGTTGTCCACCGTGCGGATGACACAGTTTTCGAAGAGGGCGTCGCCGCCGCCGAAGATGAAATCAATGTCGCCCGCGATCTCACAGTCGGTGTAGTACTGGGCGGTCGGTTTGCGGGGCGCAAGACCGCGCGGGCCGAGAAAGCCGTCCTTCTCCCGCTCCTTTTCGGGCAGCGGTGCGCAGAAAAGCGTGTCCTGACTGCCCAGCAGCTTTACGCGGCGGAACACCGCCCGGGTGCTGTCCACATAGGCCGCGACGGCCTGCCCGGCTTTCGCGCCAGGACCAGCGTCGTTTTCAATCGTCATGTCCTCCACGCAGAGCATTTCGCCGCTGAAAAAGGCGGTGTAGCTGCGGAAGGTATGGGTGGGCCGCCCGTCCTTGTGGGGCAGCTTGCCGCCGTCGCCCCACACGAGTTTTGTCTTATCTGCACCCGCCCCCCGCAGGGTGATGCAGCGCTTTTCGCAGACCAGCTTCTCCCGGTAAATGCCGGGGCCGACCTGCACCAGTGCTTCCTCCTCATAGGGTACGGCCAGCACCGCCTCCGCGATGGACGCGAAGTCGCCGCTTCCGTCCTGTGCAACTGTAACTGTCAGCATATATTTTTCTCCTATGATTGATCCAGATACTGACAAGTATACCCTCTCGCCGCCCAAAAAGCAACTCAGCTGTTTTCGAGCCGGAGGACAGCGGCGGTAATGTCGTCGGGACGGCCCCGCTGGACGGCGCGGGCGCGGGCGGCTTCCACCAGCTTTTTCGCCAGAACGTCGGGCTGTTCTGCCTTGGCAGCGGAGAGTTCCAGCTGCTGCATCACCCAGCCGGGGCCGTCCACTAAGAGGCCGTCCGACACCAGCACCACATAGTCCCCCGCCGCCAGGTGCACCACCCGGCTCTGCCCGCTGACGCCGCCGAGGATGCCCATCGGCAGGCTGGCTTCGCCCACAGCCCGGGCCTTGCCCCCATGCACGAGGAAGCCCGGGGCCGCACCGGCCTTGAAGAGCCTGGCTGTGCCGGTATAGAGGTCTACGCTCACGAGGTCGAGGGTCGCGCCGCTCTCCTCGTCGCTCTTGAGTGCCAGCGCCACGTTCACGAGCCGGGCCGCAAGCTCTGCGGTGAAGCCTGCTTTGAGCAGGCGTGCCGTCAGCTCTGCGGCAAGGTTGCCGTCTACTGCCGCCGGACGTCCCGTTCCCATGCCGTCGCAGAGTATCATCTGGGCCGCTGCCGCACTGCAGAACTGCTGGACCGCGTCACCGGAGATCTCGCCCCGCGCCGCCGCGCCCGCCATCCCGAATACGGCCCGGAGCAGCGGCTTTTCGGCAAAGAGCAGGGTGGTCATCCCCTTGCAGGAGAGTACCTGCGGCGGCTCGAGGCTGCGGCGGCAGATACGCCCCACCTCCCCGGCCAGAGCGGCCAGCTCTTTTTCATTGAAGCGGGTGCGGGGCAGCGTCACCGCCGCCCGGGTGCGGCCCAAATCGTCCAGCGTTACAGCGCATTCCAGCGGCGGCGTCCCCAGCTGAGCGAACAGCGCCGACACCCGGCCAGACTTGTAGGGCTCCGGGCTTCCGGGACGCCCCAGCTGTTCGCTGAGGACGCCCAGTGCATCGGCCACGGCGCTGTACTGCTCAGTGAGGGCCGTCCGCATGGCCTCGGAGTGGACGCGGGCCTCCCGGCGGCTGCGGTAGAGTGCAAACGCCTTGTCCCCCGCCGCGCAGAGCGCCGCCGGGTGGATGCACCGCGCCAGCTGACCGGGCAGAAGTACCGCTTCCAGATGGCCTTTTTCTTCCAGAATGGGGCGCAGGGCCTCCATTCCTTCCAGCGTGGAGGCGTGCTCCTGCTTCCAGCAGACTTCCCGTCGCCCGCAGTTGGCGCAAAGGCCGTCGTGGATGTTGTCGATGACCCAGCGGAAGCCCTCGCACCGGCGTGGAAAAGCATCGTAAACCTCGTTCACCGTCTCCGCCAGCGAGGAGAGGCTTTCTGCCACTGCTTCCAGCCGGGTCGCGGCGGCAGAGAGGCGTGGCCGCTCGTCGCCGGGCGGGTCGTTCTCTTTGATGGCGGGCATCAGCCAGCCCGCAGGCAGCAGGGCGCAGAGCCCCGCACCCGCCTCGGCGCTGAGCAGAAAGCTGAATGCCCCCGCCAGCGGCTGGATGCAGAGCACCCCCGCCACACAGCCGCCCGCATAGGCCGCAAGCCCCTCCACCCGTCGCGCCGGGGCAAGCACTGCCGCAGCGGCACACCCACAGGCAAGCCCGGCGGCGGCAGGCGCAAGGGCCGGGTCTGACGCGGCCAGAGCCGCACCCGTAACCCCGCTGAAAGCCAATGCCTCCAGCGGCAGGCCCTTGCAGCAGAGGGTCAGCTCTGCCGCCGCACAGGCCATCACCCCAGGCAGGAAGAAGCCAAAGCTCATCCCGCCCAGTGCGGCGGCCACAGCGGCAGACAAGATCAGGCTGCCCATACCCGGCTTTTCGGGCGGGAAGCGCCGCAGGCCGTATCCCGCCGCCGCTGCCAGCAGGGCGTCGCCGCCGCAGAACAGGATGGTCTGAACGCCGTTTTCCTCCCCCGCCGCGAAGCAGACTGCGCTTCCCACCAGAGTGCCGCAGCCCGCTGCCACTGCCGGGACGAATCGGCCGGGCCAGAGCCATCGTGCCGCTACCGCCGCACCCAGTGCGCAGAGCAGGCAGACGCTCTCCACGGTCAGCGTGCCGAAACTCCGGGCCAGCACCCCCAGTGCGGCCCCAGCGGCTCCCACAGCGAAGCAGTCCTCCGCAAAGCCCAGCGTCAGCCCCAGCCCGAAAGGCATCAGCGCACCGTACAGTACGGCCCAGCCTCCGGCCAGCCCCAGCAGGAACGCGCTCCCCTGCCGCAGGGCGGGCCGCACCGCTGCCCGCGCCCGGAGCGCACCGTTCACCCGCTTTTTCCCGTCCGTGAGCTGTATCGTCCGAAAAGACACCTGCATGAAAAAATCCCCGCTTTCCGGCGGGGATCTTTTGCAATATCACGCTGTGCTGTTCTGTTTCCCGCGCCTTCTGCGTATACTGTAGCGCAGGGCGCGCGCAGTTTTTGGCGGGGTGATGGAATGGGATAAAATCTCAGCAGAAGTAGTGCGCTTCGCCAAAAAAGCTTGTCCACTTTGCGACCACCTCGGCGCTCCGCGCTTCGATGACTGCCATGATATTTCGCAGCACCCGAGGCGGTATCTGCGAGTTATTATTGCTCAGGTAGCATTTTCCTGCCCGGGTGATCCATATCTTTGTCGCATTGGCACTGGGCGCGCCCTGCGCCACATGGACATGAACCGGTTCCAAAGGCTCATTTTCGTTTGCCCAGAAATAGACCCAGTACGAACCGATCTTAAAAACCTGCGGCATTCTCTACCCCTCCCTCTTGGGAGAACTGCAAGATCAGATGTGCCGTGGATTCCATCAGCTCCTGATAGCGCGCGATCTCCGCCGGGGTAAAACCGTGGATCTCCTCCCATTTATAATCCGGGAGATAGCAGACGGCAGAGTGGAAGCAGTCCTTTGCGTCCGGTTTTTCAAAGTAGACTTTGACCCGGTGGTCCGGGAGCATTTCGGAATGGACGACCTCAGTGTTATCGTCCAACGTCATGAAGGGATACATCATATCAGCCGCCTCCTTAATTTTATAGGCTGTTTTTACCCATTCAGCTTCTCGATAGCGGCCTTCATGCGCTCGAGGGTCTTTTCGCGGCCCATCATGCAGGCGAGGTCGGTGCCGCCGCCGGGGGTGCGCTGCTTGCCGGAGAGGGCGATGCCCAGCGGGTAGAGCAGCCAGCCATTCTTCTTGCCCAGCTCCTCGGCCTTGGCCTTGCAGGCGTCGAAGACGGTGTCACGGTCATTGAAGTCCAGTACCTCGTCGCTCAGCACGGGCAGCAGGGCTTCCAGTGCCTCCTTTGCGGACTCAGGGGTGGTCTTCTGCTTCTTGTTGGCGTAGAGGCTCACGTCATACTCGGGCATGGCGTCGAAGAAGTCCAGCTGCTCGGGGATCTCGCCCAGGACCTCGCAGCGGGGCTGCAGGTTTGCACAGAGCAGCTTCTTGTTGATGGGGGTATGGACGGCGCTGTCGATCCAGGGCTCCGCCTTGGCGAGGAACTCCTCGGGGGACAGGCGGCGGATATACTCGGCGTTGATGGCCCGCAGCTTGAGGGGGTCGAAGATGGCGGGAGACTTGGAGATGCCGTCCGGCGTCCAGATCTTGACCAGATCAGCCAGAGAGAAGATCTCCTGCTCGGCGTACTCGCCCTTGGGGCTCCAGCCCAGCAGGCAGATGTAGTTCAGGATAGCCTCGGTCAGGTAGCCCTTTGCAACGAGATCCTGATAGCTGGCGTCGCCGTTGCGCTTGGACAGCTTGTTCTGAGCGTCCTTCATGACCGGCGGGCAGTGGATATAGTTTGGGATGTTCCAGCCGAAAGCCTGGTACAGCAGGTTATACTTCGGGGTGGAGGACAGATACTCGCTGCCGCGGATGACGTGGGTGATGCCCATGAGGTGGTCGTCCACGACATTTGCGAAGTTGTAGGTGGGCATACCGTCGGTCTTGATGAGGATCTGGTCGTCCATCTCGCTGTTGTTGACCTCGATGTGGCCGTAGACCATATCGTCGAAGCCGGTCACGCCCTCGCGGGGGATCTTCTGGCGGATGACGTAAGGCTCACCGGCGGCGAGGCGCTTTTCCACCTCTTCCTTGGGCAGGTCGCGGCAGCAGCCATCGTAGTGGGTCATCTCACCGTGGGCGCGCTGCTCGGCGTGGAGGGCTTCCAGACGCTCCTCGGTGCAGAAGCAGTAATATGCCTTGCCTTCAGCCACCAGCTGCTCGGCATACTGCTTGAACATGCCCATGCGCTCGCTCTGGACGTAGGGGCCGACGGGGCCGCCGATGTCCGGGCCTTCGTCCCACAGCAGGCCGGTCTCCCGCAGGGTGTTGTAGATGACATCCACAGCGCCCTCAACGTAACGGCCCTGGTCGGTGTCCTCAATACGCAGGATGAAGGTGCCGTCCTCGTGCTTGGCCATCAGGTAGGTGTACAGCGCGGTGCGCAGGTTGCCAACGTGCATGTAGCCGGTGGGCGAGGGGGCAAAACGGGTGCGGACTTTATTGCTCGGCATAGATAAACGCTCCTTTATATTTACAGGCAAAAAAATTGCGGATAGCTACCTTTTAGTTTAATCGCTCTGCGCTGTTTTGTCAACGAATCGGCCGCAGATTTGGCAGAATGGGCGTTTGGAAGCAAAAGAAAAATCTTTTTGTCGAAACTGCACGCAATCATTGACGAATGATTGGAAATTTTGTATACTGAGTGGGAGAGATGGCACAATTTTCCTTTGAAGGCTCTGAAGGAGAGATCAGGGCCGGGAGAAAATTGGAAAAATGGCTGTCTGAGGTGTAAATGACAAAGGAGAAGAAAAAACTATGAAGAGTACCGGAATCGTCCGCGGCGTTGACGGCCTGGGCCGTATCGTCCTGCCCAAGGAGCTGCGCACCAGCATGAAGCTGGACAACGATGCCAAGCTGGAGATCTTTGTGGAGGGCGATGAGATCATCCTCAAAAAATACCGCCCCACCGGCAGCTGCGATTTCTGCGGCGAGGTGGACGACAACGCAATCCAGTATGCAGGCTACTGCATCTGCACCTCCTGCCGCAAGAAGATCGGCAGCATGAAAAAATAAAGCGGAGAAGGAGGGCAGCCCATGAGCCAGATGATCGACTTTACCCTGCCGTCCTGCCAGCCGGGGCGGACGCTCCACGCGTTCCGCTGTGTGCCGGAGGGAGAGGTGCGGGCTGTGCTGCAGCTCTCCCACGGGATGGTGGAGTTCATCGACCGCTATAAGCCGCTGGCCGAGAATCTGGCCGCCCGGGGCATCCTTGTCACCGGCAACGACCACCTGGGCCACGGCGGGTCCATCCGCACCAAAGAGGATTACGGCTACTTCGGCGAACCCGACGGCAACCGCGCCCTGCTGGAGGATCTGCACGCCGTGACGACCCTGACAAAGCAGCTGTATCCCGGCGTGCCCTATTTTCTGCTGGGCCACAGCATGGGCTCGTTCTACGCGCGGCAGTACCTCTGCGAGTGGGGGGATGAGCTGGACGGTGCCATCATCATGGGCACCGGCTGCCAGCCCAAAGCGCTGGTGCAGCTGGCCAGGACCATCTGCCGGGTGCTGGCCGTGTTCCATGGCTGGCACTACCGCAGCAAACTGGTGGCCAGACTTTCGTTTCTGGGGTACAACAAGGGGCTGGAGGGCCGCACGGCCCACGACTGGCTCAACCGTGACCCGGTGGAGGTGGATCGCTACCGCGCCGACGAGCGCTGTACCTTTATCTTTACCCTGAACGCCTATTACAGCATGTTCAGCGGCATCCTGCGGCTGTACGACCCGGCCCTTCTGGCCCGGGTGCCCAAGGATCTGCCCCTGCTGTTCCTGGCAGGCGATGCCGACCCGGTGGGCGAACAGGGCGCAGGTGTGAAGCGGGCGGTCAAGAGCCTGCTGGATGCCGGTGTGAAGAACATCGAGGTCAAGCTGTACCCCAGCGCCCGGCATGAGCTGCTGGTGGAGCTGAACCGCGAAGAGGTCTTTGCTGACATTGGTGACTGGCTGGATCGCCGGCTGTAAAAACACGAACACACAAAAACAGAACCGCCGCCCGGAAATTTCGGGCGGCGGTTCTTTGCACACACGATCAAAAAGGAGAATGGAGGAGAGTTTTTGTCAGAGCATGGGGGCAGGGGCGTTACTCGCCGCGGACGGCTGCGAAGCCTGCCTCCAGATCGGCGATGATGTCATCGATATGCTCAGTGCCGATGGACAGGCGGATGGTGTTCTGATAGATCTGCTGCTCGGCCAGCTCCTGCTCGTTCAGCTGGCTGTGGGTGGTGGAGGCCGGGTGGATGACCAGGCTCTTCACGTCTGCAACGTTTGCCAGCAGGGAGAAGATCTTCAGGTTGTCAATGAACTTGAAGGCTTCTTCGCGGCCGCCCTTGATGTTGAAGGTAAAGATGGATGCGCCGCCGTTGGGAAAATACTTCTCGTACAGGGCGTGATCCGGGTGATCGGGCAGAGAGGGGTGGTTGACCTTTTCCACCTGAGGATGGTTTGCCAGGAATTCGACCACCTTCTTGGTGTTCTCCACATGGCGCTCGATGCGCAGGCTCAGGGTCTCGGTGC
>OGFJ01002225.1_pt1 | contig 10727 bp, 11 predicted proteins | sample 1570861 | NCBI WGS metagenome assembly OGFJ01 (sample SAMEA2582060, study PRJEB24529) | metagenome | biome: Human gut stool | place: China | collected 2011
TACTGATTCGTAGTCAGTCACTCTATCCAGCTGAGCTACCAACGCATACGTTCCGGTCGGAACATGATGTATTTTATCACGCAGAGTCGGGTTTGTCAACAGGTTTTTTGAATTTTTTCGATTCTTTTTTGAATAGAACGTCTTTCCGGACTTTTTTCTATCTCATATCAAAGGGCCCATCAGCCCTCCTGTGCGAGGCGCTGGGCGATCTTCACGCCGGTGGGCGTGGCGGCAAGGCCGCCCTGGCCGGTCTCGCGCAGGTCCGGGGAGAGCAGGCTGCCCACGCGGCCCATGGCGTCAATGACCTCGTCGCAGGGGATAGCATAGTCCACCCCGGCCAGCGCCATATTGGCGCAGGACACGGCGTTCACGGCACCTACTACGTTGCGCTTGACGCAGGGCACTTCCACCAGGCCCGCCACAGGGTCGCACACCAGGCCCAGCAGATTGCCCAGCGCCATGGCGGCAGCGGCGGCGCACTGTTCCGGTGTGCCGCCCTTCAGGCTGCACAGGGCAGCGGCGGCCATGGCGCTGGCAGCGCCCACCTCGGCCTGACAGCCGCCCTCGGCACCGGCCAGTGTGGCCCGGGCTGCAATGACCTGCCCGAAGCCTGCTGCCACATAGAGGGCCTCACAGACGGCCTCTTCGTCCGCTTCTCCGGCGCGGGCCAGCGGCAGCAGCACCGCCGGGAGCACGCCGCAGCTGCCCGCCGTGGGGGCTGCCACGATCCGCTTCATGCAGGCGTTGCACTCGGCGGTCTTGAGGGCCTCGGCGGTCACCGCGGACAGGTAATCACCGCCCAGCAGCTTTCCTTCTTTGTGAGCCTGTTCCACCTTGGCGGCATCGCCGCCGGAAAGCCCGCTGCGGCTTCGCTGGGCCGGGTCGTACTCCCGGCTGGTGGCCTGCATCACCTGCCACAGGTGGTGCATGGCCGCACGGCTCTGCTCCTCGGTCAGGCGGCTCTCTTCCAGGTCGCTGCGCAGCACGGCTTCGGCCAGCGTGATCTTCTGGCTGCGGGCGGCCGCCAGCATCTCTTCACAGGACAAAAACGACACGGCTCATTCCTCCATTCCTTCCGGCTCGTCCACATTCAGGCAGGTGACCTTGAGCAGGCCCGGCATCACGGCCAGCTGCTGTTCCAGCGTGTGGGGGATGTGGGAGTCGCATTCCAGCACCATGACCGCGTAGCGGCCCACCGCCGCCCGGAACACCTGCATAGACGCAATGTTGATGCGCCGCAGCGCCAGCGACATGGTCACCTCGGCGATGCAGCCGGGGGTGTCCTCGTTGTGGATAATCAGGGTGTTGCTGTCGCCGCCGAAGTCGGCGGGCACCCCGTCGATCTCGGTGACCCGGATGCGGCCGCCGCCCACCGACGCGGCCTTGAGCGACAGCTCCCGGCCGCTGCGGGCGGTAAGACGGAGCACCGCCGTATTGGGATGGGCGCTGCGCAGCTCCACCGGGTGGATCGTAAAGGTCATGCCCTGTTCCTCTGCCAGCGCAAAGCTGTCCGGCAGGCGGGGATCATCCGGGCGCAGGCCCAGCAGGCCCGCCACCAGCGCCCGGTCGGTGCCGTGGCCCTTGCCGGTGGTGGCAAAGCTGCCGTACAGGCCGATGTCCGCCTTTGCCGGCACCTCGCCCAGCAGCTTCTGGGCCGTGTAGCCGATCCGCGCGGCACCGGCGGTATGGCTGGAGGACGGCCCGATCATCACCGGGCCCAGAACGTCGAAAAGTCGCATGACATCTACATCCTTTCTCTGTCCCGCCGGGGGAGGGCGGGGCAAAAATACCGGAATGGCATATTTTATGATTTTTATTATACCGCTTTTCGCTATCTTGTGCTATAATAACTTTACTATATGTTTGAAATTGCATCCTGGCAGGGACACAGGGGCCGGGCCGGACATGCCGCAGGGCATGGTGCGCAGCCCGGTATTCCCCTGCAGAGGACAACACGGAGGGTAAATCCTATGAAACTGGTAAGCGTGGAAACTCCTGAAAAGAGTGTCTGCAAAATGACCTTCAGCGCCACCGCCGAAGAACTGGAAGCCGCATCCAACGCGGTGTATGAGCGCACCCGCGCCAACTATACGATCAAGGGCTTTGAAAAAGGCGAGGCCGACCGTGCCCAGATCGAGGCCGACCGCGGTGAGCACACCTTCTGGTACGACGCCATCAACGACCTGATGGACAAGGACGTGCCCGCACTGTACGACGCTGCGCTGGCCGAGCACGGCTTCCACCCGGTGGACGAGCCCAGCTACGACCTGGTGAGCGTGAAAAAGGACGAGGGCTTTGTAGCCACCGCCACCGTGGCCCTGCAGCCGGAGCTGAACCTGACCCAGACCACCGGTTTTGTGGTGGAGTGCGTCACTCCCGCCGTGACCGACAAGGAGATCGACGCGGTGCTGGAGCGCCGCCGCAATGCCGCCGCCGAGCTGGTGCCCCACAAGGGCCCGGCCGTGAAGGGCAACGTGGTGCACATGGACTTTGAGGGCCTGCTGGACGGCGTGGCCTTCCAGGGCGGCACCGCACAGAACCAGTCCGTGCAGCTGGGCAGCGGCCGCATGATCCCCGGCTTTGAGGACGGCATCCTGGGCCACAAGGCAGGCGACGAATTCGACATCCACGTCACCTTCCCGGAGCGCTACCATGCAAAGGACCTGGCCGGCAAGGCTGTGGTGTTCAAGATCAAGCTGCACGACGTGTGCGTGCGCCAGCTGCCTTCCATGAACAGCGACTTTGCCAAGAAGGTAGGCGGCGTGGACACCATGGAAGAGTTCCGCGAGAAGGTGCGCAAGCAGCTGTACGACGGCCGTCACGGCGGTGCACTGAACCGCGCCAAGGATCAGGTGCTGGCCAAGCTGGCCGACGCCGCTGAGGGCGAGCTGCCCAGCGTTCTGGTGGAGAGCACCTACCAGCAGGAGATGCAGAACGTGCAGCAGCAGCTGCAGATGCAGCGCATGACCCTGAACAGCTATCTGAGCCAGATCCACGAGACCCGTGAGAGCTTTACCGCCAAGCTGCACGCCGGTGCCGAGAAGAACACCCGTGCCCGCATGGCTCTGCTGCAGATCGCACAGCAGGAAAATCTGGTGCCCACCGACGAAGAGATCGACAAGATGATCGCCGAGCGTGCCGAGCGCACCAAAAAGACCGCGGAGGAGATCCGCGAAAAGACCAACATCCCTGCTCTGAAGCGCACCGAGGCCATCCGCCGCGCTGCCGACTGGGTGATCGAGCGCTCCACCATCGAGGAAAAGTAACTCTGTAAAAACCAAAACCGCCTGTGCCGACGCACAGGCGGTTTTTTCGTTCTCCGAAATTTTCTCTTTATGCCAGAAGCTTGAAGCCCATGATGACGATGCCCAGCACCACCAGCACGACACCGGTGGCACGGTTCAGGGTCTTGGGGGTGGCCTTGTTGGCAAACACGGCCGCAATGCGGGCCCACAGCAGGGTGAACACCACACACAGCACCCAGACGCCCCAGTCCGGCGCACCGCCGATCATGAAGTGGGAGACTGCACCGGTGAGGGCGGTGAAAGTCATGATGAACACGCTGGTGCCCACAGCCGTCTTGAGCTCATAGCCCAGCACGCTGGTGAGGATGAGCAGCATCATCATGCCGCCGCCCGCTCCAATAAAGCCGCAGATGAAGCCAATGAGCACGCCGCACACCAGCGACTGGACAGCCCGCTTTTTGGCGCTGACGCCTTGCATGGCTTCCTTGGTGGTCATGACCGGGCGCAGGATGAACTTGATGCCTAGCAGGAAGGTCATGAACACCGAAAAGCTGCCCATGGTGGCCGAGGGCACCTTGCTGGCCACCCAGCTGCCCACCACCGTAAAGGTGAGCACGCTGGCCATCATAATGAGGCCGTTTTTGATATCGAGATTCTTGTTTTTATGGTAGGTGTAGGCCGAGACAGCGCTGGCCAGCACGTCCGACGACAGGGCGATGCCCACCGCCATATAGGGGTCCACGTGCAAAAAGGTGATGAGCATGGGGCTGATGACCGCCGCCGCGCTCATACCGGCAAAGCCGGTGCCAAGGCCGGCACCCATGCCGGCAAAAAAGGTGACCAGAACGGGAAACAACACGTTCATCTCATGCATTCTCCTTTAAAATATCGTCCAGATTTTTCCCGATGATTTCCATGGTCCGGAAAAAGGCCTCCCGGGTCGGCTCGTCGGTGTTGGTCAGCAGCCGCGCAAAGAACGCATTCTGCACCGCGCGGCCCCGCTCGATGACCGGGCGGGCCTTTTCGGTGCAGAGCAGCTCGGTCTTGCGGCGGTCGCCCGCAACGGCGCGCCGTTCCAGATACCCCTCCTTCACCAGCCGGTCTACATTCATCGACACCAGATTTGCCTTGATATGGCGGAACTCCACGATGTCGCTGGCCGTTCTGCGGTCCGGGTTGTTGGCAAGGAACATCAGGATATCAAAGGCCGTCTGCGGCAGCTTCAGCTCCTGACACAGGGGCTTGCAGACCGCATTGTAGGCCTGTGCGGTCTTGATGGCAAATTCCATGTTCGGATTCACGCCGAGTTCTCCTTTCATTTTTGAATCATTCATTTTTGAAGTATTATAGTGCAGCCGCCGGAGATTGTCAAGGGGGGCGGGAGACGAACCCTCTCCGTCACGGCTTACGCCGTGCCACCTCCCCCGAAAGGGGGAGGTCTATTACAGCTAACCGATCGATGAATAAAAGCTCCCCCCTCGGGGGAGCTGGCAAATCCGCAGGATTTGACTGAGAGGGTTCCCAAAACCCACAAAAAGGGACAGCGGAAAGCCTCCGGGCCTTTCGCTGTCCCTTTTATAACCTTTTATATTGTCTTAGAACACCAGCACAGCCACAAGCCGCACCAGCAGGGCGCAGACCCAGGCCACGACACACTGGTTCACCACCATAATGGTGGCCCACTTGCCGCCAAGCTCCCGCTTGACTGCGGCCACAGCCGCAATGCAGGGGGTGTACAGCAGGCAGAACACCAGCAGGGGAGCCGCCTGTGCCGGGGTCAAAGCCGCCGACAGGGCCGCCGTGGAACCAAAGAGGATCAGCAGGGTGGATACCACGCTCTCCTTGGCCATAAAGCCGGTGATGAGGGCCGTGGACACCCGCCAGTCCGCAAAGCCCAGCGGGGCGAACAGCGGGGCGATGTCGCCTGCAATGCGGGCCAGGATGCTGTCCTGCGGGTAGGCCGTCAGGCTGAGCTGCAGGTCAAAGTTCTGCAGGAACCAGATGACGATGGTGGCCGCAAAGATGACCGTAAAGGCCTTCTGCAGGAAGTCGCGGGCCTTTTCCCACAGCAGCTGGGCCACGTTTTTCAGGCCGGGCAGGCGGTAGTTGGGCAGCTCCATCACAAAGGGCACCGCCTCGCCCTGGAACACGGTGCTCTTGAGCAGCAGCGCCGCCAGCACGCCCACCACGATGCCGCCAAAGTACAGCAGCACCATGACAAGGCCCGCATAATCCGGGAAGAACGCTGCCGCAAACAGGCTGTAGATGGGCAGCTTTGCCGAGCAGCTCATGAACGGGGTGAGCAGGATGGTCATCTTGCGGTCCCGCTCCGAGGGCAGGGTACGGCTGGCCATGACGCCGGGCACCGTACAGCCAAAGCCGATGAGCATGGGCACGATGCTGCGGCCGGACAGGCCGATGCGGCGCAGCAGTTTGTCCATCACAAAGGCCACGCGGGCCATGTAACCGGTGTCCTCCAGCATGGACAGGAAGAAGAACAGCACCACGATGATGGGCAAAAAGCTCAGCACGCTGCCCACGCCGGTAAAAACACCGTCAATGATCAGGGAATGGATCGCTTCGTTGATGTTCCAGTTGGTCAGCAGGGTGTCCACCGCACCGGTCAGGGCGTCGATGCCGACTTCCATCAGGTTCTGGAAGAACAGGCCGATGACGTTGAAGGTGAGGTAGAACACCAGACCCATGATGGCGATAAACGCCGGGATGGCGGTGTATTTGCCGGTGAGGAACTTGTCGATGCGGTTGGAGCGCAGCTGCTCCTTGCTCTCGTGGGGCTTGACCACCGTCTGGGCCACCAGCTCCTGAATGAAGGAGAAGCGCATATCCGCAATGGCGGCAGCGCGGTCCAGGCCGCGCTCCTGCTCCATCTGCACGATGATGTGCTCGATCATCTCTTTTTCGTTCTGGTCCAGCTTCAGGGCTTCCTCAATGCGGTGGTCGCCCTCCACCAGCTTGGTGGCGGCAAACCGCACCGGGATACCCGCCGCCTTGGCGTGATCCTCGATGAGGTGGATGATGCCGTGGATGCAGCGGTGCACCGCGCCGCCGTGGTCATCCTCACTGCAGAAGTCCATGCGGCCGGGCCGCTCCTGATATTTTGCCACATGCACGGCATGGTCCACCAGCTCGTCCACGCCCTCATTCTTGGCAGCCGAAATGGGGATGACCGGGATGCCCAGCATGGCTTCCATCTTGTTGATGCGCACCGTGCCGCCGTTGCCGCGCATCTCGTCCATCATGTTCAGGGCCAGCACCATGGGGGTGTCCAGCTCCATGAGCTGCATGGTCAGGTAGAGGTTGCGCTCGATGTTGGTGGCATCCACGATGTTGATGATGCCGGTGGGTTTTTCGCCGATGATGAACTGCCGGGTGACGATCTCCTCGCTGGAGTAGGGCGACATGGAGTAGATGCCCGGCAGATCGGTGACCTCCGTTTCCGGGTGGCCCTTGATGGCACCGCTCTTACGGTCCACCGTCACACCGGGGAAGTTGCCCACATGCTGGTTGGAACCGGTAAGCTGGTTGAACAGGGTGGTCTTGCCGCAGTTCTGATTGCCGGCCAGCGCAAACGTCAGGGTCGTGCCGTCCGGCAGGGGATGCTCGCCCTTTTTGATGTGGTACTTGCCGCCCTCACCCAGACCCGGGTGGTCCACCATCTTATCATCCACCAAAGCGGGGGTCGCCGGGACCTTTTCGGTGGGGATGATGCCGATCTGTGCGGCGTCATCCAGGCGCAGGGTCAGCTCATAGCCGTGGATGCGCAGCTCCATGGGGTCGCCCATGGGGGCCAGCTTGATCAGGGTGACCTGTGCCCCCGGAACAAGGCCCATATCCAGAAAATGCTGCCGCAGGGCCCCGGTGCCGCCCACCGTGTCCACCACCGCGCTCTTGCCGATCTGCAATTCTTTCAGTGTCATATTTCATGCCCCTCTTGAGCCATATTGTTAGTTTATGTTAACAATAGTAATATAGGCTAACTCCGTGTCGTTGTCAATAGAAGAGCAGAGAAAATATGATTTAAAATAGCCTTCGCTTCGCTCTGGCTATATCAGCGGAAATACTATTTTTAAGTTTGCAAATCCGGCAGGGCTGCGGCCCTGCCGGATTTGCCTTTTCACAGATGGGGTCGTTACGGATGATGGCATCGACTGCTGCCGGCTTTGCAGCCGACGCGCAGCAGGAACAGCAGAACAGTTACCGGCAGCAGATGCCGCTTCCCGTTACGACCCTCTGGTGAAAATGCGTTTGGAGCGGCCCGCAGGCCGCGACAAACGCCAATATAAAAATAAATTTTCCGCTGAATATCCCCAGAGCGAAGCGGAGGGGATTTCCAATCGTTCCGTAACCAAAAAAGCCGTGCACTCTTTTCAGAGAATGCACGGCTTTTGGAAATCATGCGTTACTTTGCGGTGTTGTAACCGTCGGGGTTCTTCTGCTGCCAGTTCCAGCTGTCGGCGCACATGTCCTCAATGCCGTACTGTGCCACCCAGCCCAGCTCGTTCTTGGCCTTGGTGGGGTCGGCGTAGCACTCAGCGATATCGCCGGGGCGGCGCGGGTCGATGACATAGGGGATCTGCTTGCCGCAGGCCTTTTCAAAGGCGTGGAGCACTTCCAGCACGCTGTAGCCCTTGCCGGTGCCCAGGTTGCAGATGAACAGGCCGCAGTTCGTTTCCAGCTTGCGGATGGCGCACACATGGCCGCGGGCCAGGTCCACCACATGGATGTAGTCGCGCACACCGGTGCCGTCCGGGGTGGGGTAGTCGTTGCCGAACACATGTACCTTTTCCAGCGCCTCAAACCGCCCTCCCAAGGATCATTCTCCCGTAAAGAATTCGTAAATCACCCGCATCACAATGAGCGTGATGCTGAAGTAGATAAATCCTAAGCAGAACCGATGAAAGGCTTCCAAAAAATTGTCTAGCCGCCGTGAGAAGCCGCATGTGAGGTTCGGCTTCCGATGTCCGAAATAATTCTTCTCTTCAATGATGAGAAAGACTTTGTCTACGATAGGTTCGTCGGCGATGAATTTGAAGACCGTCTCGCCGTGCCCGGCGAGTTTTACGTTGGTGTAGCAGACGACGTTTCCGCGGTCTTTCGAGAAGAAGTAGGCCATCACGGCCGCTCCCGCGGCTCCGCCCACCGCCGCACCGCCGAGTATCGAGAGAAGGCCGTCGACTGCGGGCGCGGAATGTGTCACCGAATACACGATTTCGATCTCGGTGATGGTTCCGAGATCGAACCAGGGACCGAAGGACTTTTCCGAGCGCAGATCGTCCACTCTGAGTCCGTTCGAAGACGTCCGGTATTCGCTGACGTTTCCCTGCGGATCGATGAGCATGGCGCGAAGTTCTTTGGACATGGAGCTTGTGACGAAAGACCGCCGGGGGCGGCCGGTGGATGAGGTCGGCGGGCTCTTTCTCTCAAAGAAAAACGCCGGAAGTGCGATCCAGTATACGACAGTCTCCTGGATTCCTCTGTCTTTCAGCGGGAAAAACGAAGAACAGACGGCGTTTGCGACAGAGTCTCGCGTTTTCGGCAGCTCCGATTGTCCTAAATGCGACAAATACGCCGTCCCCGGCGAGATGCCCCGATTCATTCGTCGGGGACCGACCGTTCCTTTCCGGAGCGCACGCCGCCGGGTTTCGCTCGAAGGCCCCCGCGGGATCGGCGGTACGGAGCCGCCCTTCCACCCCCGAGAAGCTCTGCCGATCATCTTTCTGATGGACTACGGCGAAGACTTTGCAGCCGCAGAATAGAGAGAAATCCCGCCGCCGAGATCAGGCCGCCCGCGAGATAGCAGACGGGATAGTCGAAGCCCTCCGCACGCAGCGACCCCATGAGGAGCAGCCCCGCGATCCTCGCCGTGGAAAAGCCCGAGGGAGAGCGCGGGGAGCCGTCCGAGACGGTTCGTCTTTGAAAAACCTGAGGCTGCACCTGTTGTGCGCGCCGGCCAAGTGGAACGTGAGGCAAGGCGTGCTCCAAGTGCACATGAACCTTCTGCGACGATGGGAACGCGCATTCCTTCGTCTCTGCCGTCTGACCACGTTATGACCAATCACGGAGCGTCCCCGAAACGCTGTCTCTCGGGGGTAAGGGGGAGGTGTATTCAAAATTCAGGCTTGGTCGACTGATCCCTCAAAAAAACTTTCATGTTGAGAAAAATTCTCAAAGAAAACGCCCCTTCGGACGAGCGGAAGAGGCGCATGAAAAATCTAGGTTAAGTGAGCCCTCATGAATCAGACAAACGAAATTTGCACGCGCTTGCCCAATGCTTTGGCATATCGCGTCAAAGTGCGGCCGGAAGGAAGTCTGCCTCGCATCAAATTACTTTCGAGTCGTGCAACCGCAGACTGCGTCGTTCCCATACGGGCGGCAACATCTGCCTGCGTAAGACCAGCCGAGGCGCGAGCCGCGATGATCCTGTCGAGCTCGGCAAGTTCTGCGTTGGCATCCTCCCATTCCTTACGAAAATTCGGATCTTCCAGCGATTCGTTCAGCATGTCACGCCAAGTTTTAGTCGCTTTCATTTTTTCAACCCCTTCAAGCGAGGCCGTGGAATTCCCAGCTCAAACCGTCAGCAAACTCGATCGGCGGCTCTACACGACGGCCTACGAAGAGAATCAGGTCTGCCCGATCCATGCCGTGAATAGCCTCGTGACCTCCATCGTCTTCGCCGAAAACGAAAAAGTCGACTAAAGCTTTTCCAGTTTGAAGAACTATAGCTGAGTTGAATTGTGATGCTTGCGAGGAAGCCCAACGGGACGCTTCGGGTCAACGAAGTCGCCACCGCTTCGAAGGACCGGGTGACGAGCGACGTCTTGCCCGTTCCCAGACGGCCCGTGAGAAGGAGTGCACGGCTCCCTTACGTTTCAACCCGAGCAAAGTTTTCGAGAAGCCGTGCGGACGCTTCGTCGCGGTCGGAAGAGGGAAGGTTCACAGTCACGCTCTCCAGGAATGGACGCCCCCCACTCTGTCTCAAGAAACGGACGACGACCAAAAGTCTTTTATCCGAAACACTTTCGTTCGAAAGACTTTTGACTGTGCCGTCTGGCCTGCGCCTTCACCCCGGGCCGCGGTCAAAACGGCCGGCACGACCGCCCCCGACCAAAACGAAGGCGCCGCCCGAACCGCCCGCCGCAACGCCCGAAGGGCAAGAGGGATGACGCGGCCGCCGGGGCGAAGAAACGAGGTCGTCGCAAGGCGCCCGACATTCGAAACGGCGGGTCGGCAAAGTCCGCGAAGACCGACGAGGGCGGGCTTGAGATCGACGCGCCTCGGACCCGAAGCGACGTCTTTGCGCTTCATTTTCTCCCGAAGCACGGCGTCCCGTTGACGGACCCGAGCGCGGGCTCTTCCCCGCGAAGCGCCCCGTCAACCACCCGCAACGGGAGCGCCGGAGCCGCCCTCCCGCGCCCGAGAAGCTCTGCCGGTCAGCTCTCCGAAAGACGACGGCGAAGACTT
>OGFJ01002228.1_pt1 | contig 10714 bp, 9 predicted proteins | sample 1570861 | NCBI WGS metagenome assembly OGFJ01 (sample SAMEA2582060, study PRJEB24529) | metagenome | biome: Human gut stool | place: China | collected 2011
GGTCGAATGTGAGAGCCGACATTTTCTCACGACGTCCCCGAAAATGGGAAGCGGTCCGACGGGAAAAATGCCCACCCAAATGCAAAGCGACCCGCTTTCGGGCCCTGTGAAAGCGAGTCGCTCGGGGCTCCCTTTCCTCCGAAAGGAGGAAGGGGCCCGGTCATCCCGGGATCCGGGGTAAAACCGGATCCCGCAATGGAATTCGATTAGAAATAGTGCACCATGCCGAAGCCGACTTCGGTGTCCTTTTCCTTCATCTTGCCGGAATTGCCGGGCTTGCCGTCCATGGCGTAGAGCGAAGCCTTGATGTCGCCCTGGTTGTAGGCGGCGAAGCCGTAGACCTTCGTGCGCTTGGAGAGCGGATAGTCGTAACCCACGGCAACGCCCCAGCGCTGGACGTCGGCCGTGGCGTAGCCGACTTCATCGCCGCGTTTGTCGCCCGTAAAGTCCACGCCGTAGGCGCGGCCGTCGAGTTCACCGTCCGTGTAGTTGACGGCCGTGTAGAGATTGCCGCCCATGACCGGCGTAACTGCGCCGAGCGACACGGCATAACCCTTCAGACCGCCGTTGCGGGAAGCCGCATAGGGATGATCTTCGTCGCTGTAGTCCGAAAGCATCTGAGCGAAGTTGAAGCCGCCGAGCTTGTTTTCATGCTGACCGTACTGAACGAGGATCATCGGCTTCGTGACGTCGAGGTCAAACGAAGCGCCCCAGGAAATGCCCAGGGAGTCTTCCGTGTTGTAGGAATCGTCGGCGCGGCCGTTCATGACCGTGTCCACCACGAGGCCCGTGCTGAAGGCGCCGAGCTTGTAGGTGGCGCCCAAGGCGGCGTAGCGCTTGTTCAAGGACGAATGATCGGCTTCGGCGCCGTCCGTGCGAAGCGAATACTGAGCGGAAATCGTGAGACCCGCAAATTCCGGCGACACGTAGGTGATGGTGTTGTCGTTGCGGCCGCGGTCGGCGAGCATGAAGGCGCCCTTGGCGCTGGCGTAGTCGCCCCAACCCGTGCCGAAGGGGGTGTAGTTGTAAATGGTGCTGAAGGAGCCGAGGCCGGACGAAAGAGCGCCGACGCGGCCCATGGCGAAGGTACCGAATTCACCCTTCACGTAGACGATGGCTTCGCGGCCGAAGATCTTGCCTTCCTGCGAGAAGGCGCCGGTGTCGGAATCAAAGCCGTTTTCGAGAACGAAACCCACGGACGTGCCGTTGCCGAGTTCTTCCGAACCCTTGAGCGTAAAGCGCGAACCCGAGTACTGGCCCGACTTCATGGCGAACGTGTCGGTCGATTCGTGACCCGTCTTCTTGGCGTCGTGATAGTTGAGACCCGCGTCGATGCGGCCCGAGAGGGTGACGTCGGCGGCGTTGGCGGCAAAGGCCGCGGCGGAAAGCGTAACGAGCGCTATGAGCGACTTCTTGAACATGTCTTGTCCTTTCTGAGGTTGACGGTCCCGTCAAAACGAGCGGCGGAACCCTTTGTTAACGCCCCCGGAGAGGATGTCCGCGACATTGCGCGCCGATTTGCGGACCTCCCCGTTTGGGCTTGGCTCATGCTCTCACATGCATTCCGCACCCCCTGAAAACGATTTTTCACGCGCTTTTGGGAGAAACGCCCGCGGGGGAAGAGAAAGGATCGAAAAACGGCCCGCAAAAAACTGTGGCGCAAAATCCAATTCACACGAACTTTTACGCGTTCATACCACATACCTTGCGGAAGAAGAAATCAAAATCACCATACCCTCCCTAGAAAATCGATTTTTTTATTTTTTTTCCCAACCGGCAATCGAAGGAATTTTTCAAACAACCGGCGATTCCGCCGGGCTTCCGGAGAAAATCGCGACGGATTTTCCCCGGTCATGACGATCTTTCCCTGCGGCGGTCTTGATGTTCCACTCGGCGTTGAGTGTTCTCCCGAATCTCGTGTCGGAGCGACGCGCATCGTTGACGCGAATCGCGCGCGATCTTCGACGAAAATCCGGGCGGCACTGCTGCAAATCCTCGGCTTCTCCGTCGATCCGCTCCCGGCGGCACGCTCCGCCCCGGGATCCCGATCGTTCGACGGGACGCGCAGACTCGGGGACGTGAGGGCGTGGAGAGAATCGTCTACCGTTTTCCGACCGTCGTCCCGAACGTCATGCGGATTCTCTCTCAGGGCTCTGCGTACCGATCGCAGGCAACTCCTGCCGGAGCTCCCCGTGGAGTCCGAAACTCCCCTCCCCCGTCAACCACAGGAGAAGCGTTTGATACCGAATCGTTTCCACATCGGAGTCCGCAGGAGAAAATTTCCTGCGTGCACGACGCGATCGTTGTCGCCGAACGGTTCAAACGGGCAGAGGTTGCGGGGAATGTCAAGGCGACTTTCCGTTCGAAGACGTCGAATCCGCTGAGCACAACATGGCGCGGCGTGGTCCCCCGCGTCGATGCACCACGGAGAAACCCGCGGAACCATGAAAAGGGTTGCCAAGGAGGTTTAACGACCAGCTGTAGGTGAGCTTGACGGGATCGAACTGCGCGGAAGATCTCGGCATTGCCCTCGTCCGCCCGGTCCTCACGACGGAAATTTTCCACGCTTTCTTTCTGATACTCGATGTTTATGAGATTCGAGAGAGAGCCTGCCTGCCGGAACAAGTTGTTTCCGGAGAACCGGAGCCGGAAAATGACGAAAGTTCTGAGGACCGTGCCCTCGAATGGGAACGGTATGATCTGAAAAGTAGCGTTCCCTGAAAGAAGAGTCAGCCTTTGTCCGAGACGAAAAAGATTGCGAGAGATGAAGGCTAGACGAGCGCAAGTTTTCAAAACGTAGAGAGCCCCGCCCGACGCATCGGACGAGGCCCTCTTCAGTTTATGTCAGGTGTGGGGGACACCCGAGGAAAAACTGATTAGAAGTAGTGGATCAGACCGACACCTGCTTCGATGTCCTGTTCCTCAAACTTGTGGGAATTACCAGACACAACACCCGTGATCTTGGCTTCACCTTCGTTATAGGCAGCAAAACCATAGAGCTTGGTGCGCTTGCTGAGCGGATAGTCGTAACCAACGGCCACACCCCAACGTTCGATATCCGCCGTCTTAACGATGGTACCAAAGGTGACATCACTTTCCGTTTCACCGTCCGTGTAGTTCACGGCCGTATACAGATTGCCGCCAAAGAGAGGCGTAACGGCGCCAAGCGAAATGGCATAGCCCTTCATGCCTTCATCGCTAGTGAGAGTCGTGTCCCAAAGCTCGGCGGAAGTCCAACCACCGAGTTCCTTTTCATTCTGACCGTACTGAACCAGGATCATGGGCTTCGTGAAACCAAAGTCATACGAAGCACCCCACGAAATACCGAGGGAATCTTCCGTGTTGGTTTCCGTGCTCTTGTTCATGATCGTGTCGACCACAAGGCCCGTGCTGAAGGCACCGAGGTTATAGGTAGCGCCCAAAGCGCCATAACGCTTGTTCTTCGTCGACTGAGCATCTTCAGTACCGTCAGCCTCCAAGGAGTACTGAGCAAAGACCTGGACACCGGCAAATTCGGGCGAACGATAGGTAATCGTGTTGTCGAAACGGTCGCGGTCATCGAGCATGAACTCACCCTTGGCACCGGCGTAATCGCCCCAACCCGTGCCGAACGGGGTGTAGCCATAAACAAGGCTGTAGGAACCGAGACCGGACGAAAGGGCACCGACGCGGCCCATCGAGAAGTGACCGAAGTCGCCTTCCAAGTAGACGATGGCTTCACGGCCGAAGAGGCGGTTGCCCTGGCCCATCTTGCCGTCATCCGACGTAAAGCCGTTTTCGAGGACGAAACCGGCCTTCATGCCGTTGCCGAGTTCTTCGGAACCCTTGATCGTGACGCGAGAGCCCGAATACTGACCGGCCTTCATCTGGAAGGTGTTCTGGTCAACATTCTTGGTCGCATCAGTGTGACCAGTGATTTCCTGGTCGTGGAAATTAAGCCCCGTGTCAATACGACCGGAGATCGTGATGTCCGCAGCCATGGCCGAGCCAGCAAAGGCACCGAGAGCTGCGATAGCGATGAGAGACTTCTTGAACATTTCCATTCCTTAATGTCTAGAAGATAAGTTGTAATAAACGAAGGATTTTGAGTACCTCCGTCCGGACTTTTCCTCTGTGAAAAATCCGTCTTTCCGACCGACAGATCATCAGAACCCGTTGGTCAGAAATCTGTCGTAACCTTTTGCGGCGACCGTCCGGGAAAGTTGGCAAGCACCCGGTGAACCTAAAAGTTCAATCGCCTGCTCAGGCGGGGTCATGCTCGCATACGAACCACCCTCTGCCATCTAGGTGGTAACCCTTAAATTCTCAAGGATCGCAATTTTTCTCCTAGTGTTGCAAGCAAAACAATTTACAACAAATTTTGTGGCAAAAAGTTCACTCCGCCCCTCTAGCATAAAACAAGAGCCCCCGCCGATTGCTCGGAGAGGGCTCTTTCATCAGATTAGATCAGGTGTTTAAACACCCGCTCAAACGCTGATTAGAAGTAGTGAACGAGACCGACGGCAGCCTGGTAGCCTTCCGGTTCGCGGTCAGTCCAGTTGTCGGAACCGTAGTCCATTTCATCCTTGAAATAGCCGGCGTCGGCATAGACCCTGGTACGCTTGCTGAGCGGATACTCGTAACCCACGCCGAAAGTGTAGCGAGTCAAATCTGCACCGTTCGGGTCAAAGTTGGCAACGTATTCCTTCTGGGCTTCGGCATCCATGTAGCCAATCGACACGTGGGCCGTGCCGCCAACGAGAGGAGCAGAGGCACCAAGCACCACGCCGTAACCGTCCCAATCTCCCTTAAGTTGGCCAACCGTAGCGTCGGTCTGTCCAGAAGCGTAGCTGCTCATCCAACTCGTCATGCGGGCATCCTTGAAATAGGCGGCCGACACATAGGGCTTCACCACGCCAAAGTCATACGAACCACCGATCGTCACGCGAAGCGTGTCGTCAGGATCTTCCGTTCCGGTAAGGTGCGCTTCATTGATCGAATCAACGATGCCGATCAAATTGAGGCCACCATTCTTGTACGTGGCGCCGACGGCGTAGTAGCGGTCGGTACGCGTCTTGCCTTCGTCATCGCCGTTGGCACCGAAAGAGTACTGGGCATGAACCTGGAAGCCCGCGAATTCAGGCGAACGATAGGAAATCATGTTGTCCAGGCGGGTATCAAACGAAGCGCCAAACAGGAGGCGCTGGTCACCGACGGCACCCCAACCCGTACCAAACGGGCTGAAGTTGCCGATGCCGAACGAACCGGCCGTGCTGTTGAGGATGCCCATGCGACCAAAACCGATCTTACCGAAGCTGCCATCAAGGTAAACCAACGCTTCACGACCGAAGAGGTCTCCGTTCGAGTCGAACGAACCGTCGTCGGAGTCAAAACCGTTTTCGAGAACGAAGCCAACCGTCAGGCCGTTGCCGAGGTCTTCCGAACCCTTGATGCCGACGCGGCTACCCGTGTAGTTGCCAGAGGACATTTCAAACTTGGAGGCGTCGTCCACACCAGAGACGTCGTAGTCGACGTTCTGATAACGGAAACCCGTATCGATACGACCGTAGATCGTGACGTCAGCAGCCATGGCGGAGCCGGCGAGGGCGCTGAGGGCGGCGACAGCAATCAGAGACTTCTTGAACATGTTCAATTACCTTTTCTGTATAAGTCTGATCTGTGAAATGGGATCCGACGGGAATGGAATGGATCGCCGGATCCCGCATCCGGTACGGCCGCCTTCCCCCGCTTGCCTTCAGGAGAGAGACTTCTTTGCCGTTCGGACGAAGGCATGTTTTCACATCTTTTACCCCCCCCATAATGGTTTACCCTAACTTTATTCTGTAATCCGTTGTAGAAGTAGTCAATTTCATCACAAAACCCTCCTACAAAATTTTGTTGCATAGTTGCCACTTCGCCCTCCCTTCGTTTCCTCTCCGCCTTTCCTCATCCTTCTCTCAATCCCGTACGCGACAAGGTCTTTCCGCCTGCACGGCAGTGCTACACTGTCTCGGATTTTCGACGCCCCGACGCAGGGCCCATTTCCCGCTTTTCATTCATTCTTCGAGAGACTTCCTCATGCTTTCGCGCTCCGTCCTCGGCATTGCGCTCGCTTCGGCCGCCGGCGTCTTCTTGGGTTCCATGAGCATTGCCGCGCAATACCTCATGGAGTCGGTCGCGTTTGACGCGGTCGACCTCACCGCCCTTCGTCTCACGGGTGCGGGCGTTCTTCTTCTTGCGCTCGAAGCCTTCGTCCTGCGGGAAGACGTCTTCGCTCCCTTTCGCGACGGAAGGGACCGGCGCGACCTCGTTTTCTACGCTCTCGGAATGCTCGGGATTCAGCTCGCCTTCTTTCTCTCGATCCGAGACGCCAACGCCGCCACGGCAGCGCTGACGGTGACGACGGGACCGCTCTTCGTCACGGGCTGGACCGCCTATTCCGAGCACCGCGCCGTCACGAAGGAAGAGTGGATTTCGATCGCGCTCGCCATGGTGGGCGTCTCCCTTCTCGTCACCAAAGGCGACTTCTCGACTCTTGACTTCTCGCCCGCCGGCGTGCTCTGGGGCATTGCTTCGGCCGCCTTCGGGGCCTTCTGCACGATCCAACCCAAACGCATGCTCTCCTGTTGGTCGGTCGGGGTCGTCGTGGGCTGGGGCATGGCGCTGGGCGGCGCGATCCTGTGCATCGCCAACCCTCCGAATGTCGCCGACGTGGAATGGAATTTCGTCACGACGGCCCTCTACTTCTACATCGCCGCCGTCGGGACGGTCGCGGCCTTCTGGTGTTACCTGAAGAGTCTTTCGTACATCTCGGCCCCCACCACGGCGCTTCTCGCCAATTTCGAACCGCTTACGGCGGTGGTCCTGGGCGTTCTTCTTCTCGGGCTCACCCTCAACGCGTCGGAACTCGTCGGGATTGCGCTCCTCGCCGTCATGGTTTTCCGGCTCACGCGCGCGAAGAAGAAGTGATTCTTCGCATCCGCCTTCGCCAACGCATGCCGGAGCGCGTCCGCCTTCCGTTGGCCGCGTCGTGTTCCTCCCGCGTCGCCTGCGGATCTTTTCTTTCCCGCGACGCCGACCCGAGCGTTTTCCCTCTCAGTCGGAATTAAGGCGCCTCCCTTAGAATGGATCCGCAAAAGCGCTCGGAGATCGATCCGTCCGAGCCCCCATTCATCCCGATCACAAGGAAACGCCATGTTCACCTTCTTTTCCATCGTTTTCGGTCTCATCTGGGCCGTCGCGAGCTTCCTTCTCCTCTTCAAGGTGTGGGACGGCCTCGGACCGATCGTTCTGGGCATCTCGAAGAGCCACTTCGTGCAGGCGGCCGCGATGATCATCACCTACCTCGTGATCTTCGGCGTTCCCGCCTGGCTCTGGTGCAAGATTTTCGGTTGAGTCTTTCTCTTCCCCGAAATCCGCGTCCGTTCTCCACCGGCTCTTTTTCTCTTCCGGAACGGCGGTCCCCATCCCTTCGTTTTGAGTGAGGTGTTCGAATGCTCGGCAATCTGCACAACCAAGTCGCCGTCGTTACGGGCGGATCCCGCGGCATCGGCCGCGGCATTGCCCGCGTGCTCGCCCGTGCGGGCGCCAACGTCCTCGTCGCGGGCCTGGAGGAAAACGAGTGCCGCGAAGCCGCGGAAGAACTCCGCGGTCTCGGCGTCGACGCCGAGGGCATGGTGGGCGACGTCACCGATCGATCCTTCTGCGACGAAATGGTTCGCCGTGCGACGCAACGCTGGGGGCGACTCGACATCCTTTGCGCCAACGCCGGAATTTTCCCGCAGGCAAAGCTCGAGGACATGACGGAAGACGACTTCGAGCGCGTCATGAAGGTGAACGTCAAGGGAACCTTCCTCTGCGTACAGGCGGCGATCCCCGCGATGAAAAAACAGGGATACGGGCGCATCGTTCTCACAAGCTCCATCACGGGTCCGATCACGGGCTATCCCGGCTGGTCCCATTACGGAGCGTCGAAGGCCGCGCAACTCGGCTTCATGCGCACGGCCGCGATCGAACTCGCCCCCTTCGGAATCACGGTGAACGCCGTGCAGCCCGGCAACATCGCAACGGAAGGTCTTGACGGACTCGGAGACGAATACCTCGCCCGAATGGCGCGCGCGATTCCGATGAAGCGTCTGGGCACCCCCGAAGACATCGGAACGGCCGTCCTCTTCTTTGCCTCGAAGGAGGCGCACTACGTCACGGGCCAGAGCCTCGTCGTGGACGGCGGACAGATTCTTCCCGAATCTCCCGAAGCGCTCGCCTGAGGACGCTTCCCCCTTAGGCAAAAACCGGCGTCCGTCCAGCGGAGAGCCGGTTTTTTCATTGTGTTGCCGACGACGGTCTTCGAACGCTCCGGAGTGCCGTTCGTCCGGGAACGGGTCTGAAAGTTCTTTATCCCCTCAGTTCTCCGAATCGGTCTTCCCGTTGCGCTCCGCCGTCTTCGCAGGAACCTTGACCGCTTCTTTCGTCCCTTCAGGACGCTGCGCCCCGGCCGAGGGCGTCTTTTCGCCTGACTCGGCCGCCTTCTGCGCCGCACCGCCCGCGAACCGCGCCATCCACCCCGCCATCAGGCGGCCCGCGTCTTCGACAAGCTTCACCATGGCCCGCCCCCAGGCGTCGACCGTGTCGCGCGAACCCCGCACAAAGGCCTTCGTCTCTTCGGGTGCGGCGAGGAATGCGAGGAGCGCAAAGAAGATGCAGAGCACCACCGCAAGAAGCAGGAGCGCAAAGGAGAGAAAGGCGAGCGCAAGCGCCACGAGAAAGAGAATCGCAAGCGTCACGGCGCGGATCGTTTTGGCGGGCATGGATGTATTGTTGATAAACCAAAGGAACGCGGTTGGGCGGGGCGTCAAACCGCACGAAAAGGAAAAGGCGGGCGCCCGAGCAAAGTCGAACACGGCTTCGCGCGAAACGTCCGCCCTACTCTACCCGAAAGAACGTCGCCCCGCAGGGCGCGGTTCCGCCGGGCATGAGGTTTCTCAGAGCACGCGGCGGTGCTGCCAGAGGTGCACCGCGAGGAACCCGAAGAAGACGCAGCCAAGCGCCCAGTGCGCACCCGTGGAGCGAAGGAAGAGCGCAGCGGTGGATCCAGCGAGCGCCCCGCCCATCAGACGATTCTGCGCGACGCGGCGCGTACGGCCTCCGGCCTTCGCCTTCTTTTCCGGCACCACGAAGGGTGCGACGAGGTCCAAGACCTTTTGTCCGCAACGCTCCAACATCTCGCCGGCGGGCTCGAGCGTTTGCGCGACCGCTTCGACGGACGCCTTCACGCGGACGCAGGGCTTGGCGCCTTCGGCGGCCGCTTCACGGCTTTTCCCTTCGGCTTCCGAAGAAGGCGCTTTCGCCGAAGCGCCGCAGACGCGTTCCTCGGCGTCTTCTTGAGTCTCGGCTTCGCCGGCGGGCGCAAAGAGCGCGAAAAGTCCCGCCGCCTCTCGGGCCAGTTCTTCAAAGGTCCAGTCGGCCTCCGACTCGTCCCAGAGAAGAAGCAGACTGCCCACGCGGCGGTTGAGCTCGACCTTGCGCATCCCGGGCTTCGTCCGCAGCCACGAGACAAGGCCTTCGGCCCAGTCGTCCGAAAGGTCCGTCAAAGCCGGATGACGAAGGCGAAGCCGCCCCGGAACGAAGGAACGCACGGAAGCGACGAGACTCTCGGCGGTAAATGACTGTTCCATGATGAAACTCCTTTCAGTCGTTTTTCGTTTGCACGTCCTTTCCGGGTATCACGAAAGCGCCGGAAAAGGCCCGCGGCCGCCGTGCGCCCCGCGTGCGTCCGATTCGTGGACGCCGTCCGTCCCCGCCTTCGCGCCTTCCGCGCGCTCGAGCGAATCGGTGACGTGAGAGAGCGCATGACGGAGATTGTCCGCGACGCCGGCGAGAAATCCCTTGCCGTCGAGGCCGCCCGCATCGGGATCGCGCATGGCGTTCAGACACACTCCGATCGTCGTACCGTTGTGCAGGAGCGCCCCGGCCGCGGGCATGAGCGTACCCGTGAGACCGCCCGCGAGGAACAAACCGTTCAACCCGACGGACGCGACGAAATTCTGACGAATGCGCGCCATCGCGGCCTTGCCCAGATCCATCGCGACGGGAAGTCCCGCGAGCGTGTTTTCGGAGAGCACCACGTCGGCCACTTCCTGCGCGATGTCCGCGCCGTCCCGAAGCGTGACGCCCACGTCGGAAGCCGAGAGCGCGGGACTGTCGTTGACGCCGTCCCCCACCATGAGGACTTTGGCGCCCTTTTCCTTCAAGGCCGTCACGACCGCCGCCTTGTCCGCGGGAAGAATCCCCGCGCGGTAATGATCGATCCCGAGCGTTTCGGCGACGTCCCGGGACGTACGCTCGTCGTCGCCCGTCAACATCCAGACTTCCTTGACGCCGCGCTCGTGCAAGGCCGCGATCACGGCCTTCGCTTCCACGCGGACCGGATCTTCAATCCCGAGAAGACCCGCCAACTTGCCGCCCACGGCAAGATAGAGAATCGACTTTCCTTCGCGCGCGAGACGTTCCGCCGCCTCGTGCCCCACCGCGACCGAGACCCCTTCGTCTTCTTCGACGAAATGGCGGGAACCGAGGAGCACGCGCGCTCCTTCGACCGAAGAGGCGATTCCGTGGGCCACCACGTAGTCGATCTTCGCGTCGTGCGCTTCAACCGCGTGCGCGAGGCCCTTCGCTTCCGCGGCGTGCACGACGCCCCGGCCGACGTTATGAGGAAAGTGTTCTTCCAGGCGCTCGG
>OGFJ01002235.1_pt1 | contig 10699 bp, 8 predicted proteins | sample 1570861 | NCBI WGS metagenome assembly OGFJ01 (sample SAMEA2582060, study PRJEB24529) | metagenome | biome: Human gut stool | place: China | collected 2011
GCCATCTGCCTGAAAACAATCTTTAAATAATGTAGTATCATAGATATATTGATTTACCGTCAGCAATCTTTCTCCAACGAGGTGAGTAACTTCTCGGTGAATGATAATTTGACTACACATACCTTATATATAGTGGATGAGGCTTCGATGATTTCGAACGAGGGCTTATCCGGTGCTGTGTTCGGTACAGGGCGTTTGCTGGACGATCTGATACAGTTTGTTTACTCCGGTACAGGATGCCGTCTGGTGTTGATGGGCGATACAGCGCAGCTTCCTCCGGTGGGTGAGGAGCAGAGCCCTGCCTTATTTGCCGAGGCACTGAAAGGATATGGACTGGAAGTGATAGAGGTCGATTTGACGCAAGTAGTGCGTCAGGTGCAGGACTCCGGTATTTTGTGGAATGCTACCCGGTTGCGCCAACTTATAGCCGAAGATGCCTGTGAAAGTTTGCCAAAGATAAAGGTGTCGGGGTTTGCTGATATAAAAGTAGTTCCGGGCGACGAACTGATAGATACGCTGAGTACTTGTTACGACCGTGACGGGATGGATGAGACCATTGTCGTATGCCGTTCCAATAAGCGGGCGAATATCTACAATAATGGTATACGTGCGCAAATCCTTTGGCGGGAGGATGAATTGAATACAGGTGACTTGCTGATGGTGGCAAAGAATAATTACTACTGGACGGAGAAAAGTAAAGAAATGGATTTCATAGCCAATGGTGAAATAGCTGTTCTTCGCCGGATGCGCCGGACGCGTGAGTTGTATGGTTTCCGTTTTGCGGAAGTCCTACTAGCTTTTCCTGATTACGGGGACTTTGAACTGGAAGTTAATCTGCTGCTGGATACCTTGCATACTGATGCGCCAGCCTTGCCAAAGGCAGACAATGATCGGCTTTTCTATGCCGTACTCGAAGATTACGCTGATATTTCCATGAAGCGCGATAGGATGAAAAAGATGAAGGCGGACCCGCATTATAATGCCTTGCAAGTGAAGTATGCCTATGCCGTTACTTGCCACAAAGCGCAGGGTGGGCAATGGAAGAATGTATTTCTCGATCAGGGATATATGACGGATGAGTATCTGACACCGGATTATTTCCGCTGGTTATATACAGCTTTTACCCGTGCTACAGGTACTTTATATCTGGTGAATTATCCGAAAGAACAAATACTATAAATCGCTGGAACTAAAAAAAATATCTGTTCGCATGCAGTAATTAACTATTTACTGCATTTTCATTATACGAATCCGATATAAAAAGACTAAAACAATGAAACACATCTATTCTATTCTAATGTTGATTTCACTCTTGTTTGTGGGTACTGCATGCGAGGATGATTATCGTGATATGGTATTTTTTACGGGAGATGCGCCTATTTACCAGATTGGGACTTGTGATAACCTGATCGGTTCCGTAAATCTCTATTTGAGTAAGCCGGAAGGCATTATTGTTGGTGTGGATGGTGGAGACGGTAACTATTCCATAGTGAACGGTGAAGATGCCATAGTAACTGCTGCTTTTGTAAAAAGTGAAAGTGGGTACCAGCGTATACAGATTATTCCTAAAGCCGAAGGTGAGACGGGAATTACGGTAAGAGATGGTAGTGGTTCTTCAACTTTACTGAGAGTGAAAGTAGATGAATGTCTGAAATTGATTTGGTCTAAAAAGAAAGACGGTATCGTGGTTACCGGAGAAGCTACAGAAGAACAAAAGAAGAATATTGCGGATGCATTCACTGACTTCTTTACCGTAAAGGTGGGAGGACGTTATGAGATGATACCGGATAATGAATCTGAAATGTGGGAAAAAGGAACTTTACGTGTTCGTCCGGATGATTCTGCTATTGCTCCTATGATAGGGCGATACGAAAGAGGGCCGGTTGTTGACGGTGAAGTGGAACGTTTAGGCCTGTTATTTAAGTACAATGATGAAGAGCATTTTTATACTTTCAATGGTCCTGATTTGACCAGAATGTCTGTAATGGAATATATGGACTTTTGGGAAGACGTTACTGAAGTCTGTCCGGTAGAAGTTCCGGTAGGATGTAAAGTTTACCATGTGGAACGTTTGAGCCCATACAATCAGAGTATAAATAATTGAAAAAGATATACTAATCTAACCTTTTTTGTCAAGAGAGAATTTATGTTTGTTTAACGGGATGGGAGGGCTTCGGCTTTCCCGTTTCTATTTTCTGCAACCAGATGGTGTGTTACCCTTAAACGGATGATGTGTTTTCTCCAAACAGATGGTTTATTTGGGGGGATTACATCGTTTGTTTTAGTTCATTATATAGTATGTTATCATGTAAAACATACTATCTTAAGTCATTTCACTTCTATAGATACAAAAAAGAGGAGAAACATTCGCTTCTCCTCTTTACTATATATCTTCCCGAAACTAAATCAGGATTGCATTGACAAAGATACGACATCAAGATGTCAAAGTCAAGTCTTTTGCCAGTTATTTACTTGCACAGGCAAATAATAATTCGCCTGCCTTCATAAGTCAATTATTAAATTCCGGCAAGTTCCAGCACCTTTTCTATTGCTGCATTCAGTCCGTCAACATTCTTTCCACCTGCTGTTGCAAAGTGAGGTTGGCCGCCGCCGCCGCCTTGTATCAGCTTGGCAGCTTCTTTCACCAAGTTTCCGGCTTTCAATCCGCCAGCTACGAGGTTGTCACTCAACATTACTGTCAGCATAGGTTTTCCTTCATTGATCGTTCCGGCAACGAAACACAGGTTTTCTGTAATCTCGCCACGTAGTTGGAATGCAATATTCTTAATACTTTCTGCAGGTATCGGAGCACAAATCTTAATTACTTTTATGCCGTGGATTTCTTGCATGTTTTTCAGCAGTCTTTCCTTTATCTGTGCCTCTTTCTCCCTCATGAAGTCTTCCATCTGTTTTTTTAATCCGGCATTCTCTTCAATGTACTTGCGGATGGTTCCGGCCAAGTCGGGTGCATTGTTGAAGAGGGCTTTCAAGTCGCGTATTGTATCTTCGATGGTGTCCATCAATTCCTCTACGCGTGCACCTGTGTAAGCTTCGATACGGCGTACGCCGGCGGCAACAGAGCTTTCAGATACAATCTTTATCATGCCGATGTTTCCGGTAGCGGCAACGTGTGTACCTCCACAGAACTCAACGGATGAACCAAACTGAATAACACGTACATGGTCGCCGTACTTTTCACCGAACAAGGCAATAGCACCCAGTTCCTTGGCATCTTCAATAGGAATATTGCGGTATTCCTTCAAAGGTATGTTGGCACGGATTTTTGCATTCACCAGATGCTCTACCTGGCGGATTTCTTCGTCTGTCACTTTCTGGAAGTGAGAGAAGTCGAAACGCAGTGAGTCGGGGCTTACTAAAGAACCCTTTTGCTCTACATGCTCGCCCAGTACTTCGCGGAGTGCAGAGTCCAGCAAGTGGGTAGCCGAGTGATTGGCTGCACAAGCGGCACGTTTGTCGGTATCTACGCAAGCCATCATCGGAGCTTCCGGATGTGCGGGCAATTTCTTAGTGATATGTATCGGAAGGTTATTTTCCTTCTTTGTATCAATTACTTCAATCGTTTCGAATTCGCTGACTAATACACCAGTATCACCTACCTGACCACCACTTTCGGCATAGAACGGGGTATAGTCCAGTACAATCTGATACAGTGTCTGGTTTTTCTGTTTTACTTGACGGTAACGAAGGATACTTGTTTCATATTCCGTATAGTCGTAACCTACAAATTCAGTAGTTCCTTCTTTCAGTGTAATCCAGTCGCCGGTTTCTATGGCAGCGGCATTGCGGGCACGTTGCTTCTGCTGTTGCATCTCGGCGTCGAACTCCTTGATGTCGGCAGTCATACCGTTTTCACGAAGAATCAGTTCCGTCAGGTCGAGCGGGAAACCGAAAGTATCATATAAGGTAAAGGCATCCTTACCGCTGATTTCTGTCTTTCCGGCAGCTTTGGCGTCAGCCATCGTCTTGTCCAGCAAGCGGATACCGGTTTCCAATGTGCGGAGGAAGGAGTCTTCTTCTTCTTTAATAACTTTGCTGATCAGTTCTCTCTGTGCTTCCAGTTCCGGATAAGCCTCACCCATGTTTTCAATCAGAACCGGGAGCAGTTTATACATGAATGCCTGTCTCTGTCCCAGGAATGTATAACCGTAACGAACTGCGCGGCGCAGGATACGGCGGATTACATAACCTGCCTTTGCATTCGAGGGCAACTGCCCGTCTGTAATAGAGAAAGCGATTGTACGGATATGGTCGGCAATCACACGCATGGCGATGTCTTGTTGGTTGTCTTTGCCATAGGCAGTGCCTGCCATATCAGCGATGGCTTTCAATATCGGCTGGAATACGTCCGTATCATAGTTTGAAGTCTTGCCTTGTAACGTGCGTACCAAGCGTTCAAAGCCCATACCCGTGTCGATAACTTTGGCGGGAAGTCCTTCCAGACTTCCATCGGCTTTACGGTTGAATTGCATGAACACGAGGTTCCAGATTTCAATAACCTGCGGATGATCCTTGTTCACCAATTGGCTACCCGGAACTTTGGCTTTCTCTTCTTCCGGACGTGAGTCTATATGTATCTCGGAACACGGACCACACGGACCTGTATCGCCCATCTCCCAGAAGTTATCATGCTTGTTACCGTTGAGGATATGATCTTTCGGAAGGTGTTGTTCCCAAAAGGCAGCAGCTTCATTGTCACGTTCCAATCCTTCTTCAGGGCTGCCCTCGAATACGGTGGCGTAAAGGTTCTTCGGATCTATCTTCAGAACCTCTACCAGATATTCCCATGCCCAGTCGATAGCCTCTTTCTTAAAGTAGTCGCCGAACGACCAGTTACCCAGCATCTCGAACATGGTGTGGTGGTACTTGGCGTGTCCCACTTCCTCCAGGTCATTATGTTTTCCGCTAACGCGCAGACATTTCTGCGAGTCCGCGACTCTTTTATATTTCGCAGGGTGGTTGCCCAAAATAATATCTTTAAACTGGTTCATCCCCGCATTGGTAAACATCAGTGTCGGGTCATCTTTAATTACCATCGGAGCCGAGGGCACTATCTGGTGGCCTTTGCTCTCGAAGAAACTCTTGAATGAGTTACGGATTTCATTTGCAGTCAACATATTCTTTTATTTATCTTAATCTGTTACTATCTTCTGTTCGCTATTATCTACTAACTACTTGCTACTTAGTATTAATATTCTTGAAAAAACTGTGCAAAGATAGCTTGTTTTTATTACTTTTGCCGTATTAATGAGCGAAATATTTCCAAAAGATGCGCAAAGTTTACTACATTTATAATCCACAGACGCAGACTTATGACCGTATTTACCCTACTGTCCGGCAACGGATGGTGAGTCTCCTGCGCCGTTTGTTTATCGGCATGGGCTTTGGGGCAGGTAGTTTTATAATTCTGCTGATTATTTTCGGTTCACCTTCGGAGAAAGAGTTGAGGAAGGAAAATAGCCAACTTTTAGCGCAGTATAATGTGCTTTCCCGTCGTCTGGATGAGGCAATGGGAGTGTTACAGGATGTGCAGCAGCGTGATGATAACCTGTATCGGGTTATATTTGCAGCTGACCCCATACCTTCGGCTATCCGCCAGGCTGGGTATGGCGGCACTAACCGTTATGAACACTTGATGGATATGGCAAACTCCGATCTGGTAGTGAATACAACTCAGAAGATGGATATGCTCAGCAAGCAACTTTATATCCAGTCGCGTTCCTTCGATGATGTGGTGGATATGTGTAAGAGCCATGACGAAATGTTGCGTTGTATCCCCGCCATCCAGCCTGTTTCCAATAAAGATCTTCGCAAAACAGCTTCCGGCTACGGAACGCGTATCGATCCTATCTACGGGACTACAAAATTCCATGCAGGTATGGATTTCTCGGCACCTTTGGGTACGGATGTTTATGCCACAGGAGATGGTACGGTGATACAGATGGGATGGCAAACCGGGTATGGTAACCGGATTGTGGTAGACCATGGATTTGGTTATCAGACTGTATACGCGCATTTGCGTGATTTCCGTACTAAGGTCGGAAAGAAGGTGGTACGCGGTGAAGTCATTGGTGGGGTAGGCAGTACGGGAAAGAGTACAGGGCCTCACTTGCATTATGAAGTTCATGTAAAAGGGCAGGTAGTCAACCCTGTCAACTATTACTTTATGGACTTGAGTGCTGAGGATTACGACCGGATGATACAGATTGCTGCCAACCATGGTAAAGTCCTCGATTAAGCTGCTATGGATAAAGACCTGAAATTATATTATTCCATCAGTGAGGTAGCCCAGATGTTCGATGTGAACGAGTCCTTGCTTCGTTTCTGGGAGAAAGAGTTTCCACAACTCTCTCCGAAGAAGGGAAGCCGTGGAGTGCGGCAATATCGCAAAGAGGATATTGAAACTGTGAAGCTGATCTATCATCTGGTGAAGGAACGGGGAATGACATTACCCGGTGCCCGCCAGCGAATGAAGGACAATAAAGAAACCACTCTTCGTAACTTTGAAATTGTAGACCGCTTGAAGACGATCCGTGAAGAGCTTCTTAGCATGAAGAAAGCTCTTGACGGATTTACTTATGAGCAAGTAGACGAACTTAAAAGAGCTTCAAGGGAAGGAGATGAGTAAAACTATTCAGTAACAGCTTCCAACAATTTTATCTCATGATTGGCATCATTCGTGTTACAGGTTCCATTGAATTTAGCTTGTGATTCTATTTCCAATTTTGTGGTATAGATATTGCCTTGCATCACACAGTTGGCTTTCAGGGTGAGTTCTTCCTTCACATATGCATCACCGATGATAGTTCCGTGAAGGCAAGCGTGTGTACAGGACAGATTGCCGTGTATTTTTCCTTCCGGACCAATGACTATTTTCCCGGTACACCGGATATTTCCTTCTACAGTTCCGTCGATACGCATATCTCCATCAATGGAACAATCACCTTTAATTAAACTTTGACTGGAAAGCGTGGTTAATTTATTGCTTACCTTGTCTTCTATTCCTTTTTTTGAGTTAAACATACTAGTGTGCTTTTATAGTTTTTATCCTTCTACACGGGTTACTTGCTTGATGTTCTGTATCTGTTTCAGATTATTGCAGATGGTTTTCACATCATCCACATCATGTACGTACAATTGGATGTTTCCTTCAAAAATGCCGTCTGTTGTTTCAATGGACAACTTGCGGATATTTACATTCAGCTGACGCGAAATAACCTGTGTTACTTCGTTCAGTAATCCCATGGCGTCTATACCTTTTATATATATATTCACCAGGAAAGAGAGTTCCTTATGGGTATCCCACTCTGTGGCCAGAATACGGTTTCCGTAACTACTCTTCAAACGTGCGGCGACGGGGCACTGGCGTTTGTGGATAATGATACGGTCGTTTTCGTCCATATATCCCAGTACATCGTCACCCGGAATGGGGTGGCAACATTCTGCCATGATATAATTCTTCTGGATATTCTCTTCCGTCAGTTTCAGGATTTGCTTTGTATTGATTTTCTCTTTTTCCTGCGGTACTTTTTCTTCGACCGGCTCTTTGTTGTCCTTGTTACCGCCGAACGAGAAGGTGAGGAACTTTTTCCAGTTGGTTCCCTGTTTCTCTTTCAGGGCATTTTTATCCAGGTCGCCCAATACGATCTTTTTGTTGCCGATGGCTATAAGAAATTCGTCCCGGTTCTTCATATTATGGACTTTCACCAACTTGTCTATCAACAGGTCGTCCAGTCGTAGCTCTTCTTTTTTGAAGAATTCATTCAGAAGGGTTTCACCTTCTTTTTGGCAGTTCCTTTGCTCTTTGCGCAGGATGGCAGCTATCTTTGCGCGGGCACGGGCTGTAGTGGCAAATACTTCCCATTCTGGCTGTACCCGTTGTGATTTGGATGTCAGCACTTCCACTTGATCGCCACTTTGCAATTTATGGCTGAGTGGGACAAGTTTATGGTTTACTTTCGCGCCGATACAATGACTGCCTATATCTGTATGTAAGGAAAATGCAAAGTCCAATGCTGTAGAATTCTGTGGCATAGTCTTAATCTCACCTTTCGGGGTGAATACAAAAATTTCCGATGCAAACAGGTTCAATTTGATAGTGTCGAGGAAATCAATGGCATCCGGCTGCGGATCATCAAGAATTTCCTTGATGGTACGTAGCCATTTATCCAGCTCGCCCTCATCCTCGCTACCACCACCTTCTTTGTATTTCCAATGTGCGGCAAAACCCTGTTCGGCTACGTCATTCATGCGCTCGCTACGGATTTGTACTTCTATCCACTGTCCATTATTACCCATGAGGGTAACGTGTAAAGCTTGATAGCCGTTTGCTTTGGGGTGACTCACCCAGTCGCGCAGACGGTCGGGGTGGGGCTTGTATATTTTAGAAATAGAGACGTAGATATCGAAACAGTCATTCAACTCTTCGTCCGCGTTACGCGGTTCAAAAATAATGCGTACGGCAAGCAAGTCATAGATTTCTTCGAATGGCACATGCTTGGTCTGCATTTTGTTCCATATGGAATAAATGGATTTGACGCGTGCCAGGATGCGATATTTCAGTCCCATCTTGTCCATCTGTGCGCGTATCGGAGCTGTGAACTCTTTGAATACTTTGTCACGCTCGGTAGCCGTAGCTGCCAGCTTGTTTTCTATTTCTTGATATTCCTCAGGGTGTTCGTACCTGAAACTCAGGTTTTCCAGTTCGGTCTTTATCTTATAAAGTCCTAAGCGGTTGGCGAGGGGAGCATATATATATAAAGTTTCACCTGCAATTTTGAATTGCTTATTTGGAAGCATGGAACCCAGCGTACGCATATTATGCAGGCGGTCCGCTATTTTAATAAGGATCACACGTATATCATCGGACATCGTCAACAGCAACTTTTTGAAGTTCTCTGCCTGTGCCGAAGCCCGGTCACCGAAGATACCACCGGATATTTTGGTCAGTCCGTCTACAATCTGGGCGATTTTCGGACCGAATATATTCTCTATGTCCTCTACAGTATAGTCTGTATCTTCTACCACATCGTGTAGTAATGCAGCACAAATGGATGTAGACCCCAGACCTATTTCGGTGCAAACAATCTGTGCCACAGCCAAGGGATGCATAATGTAGGGCTCGCCTGAGCGGCGTTTGATGCCCTTATGTGCCTGGTTGGCAAAATTGAATGCCTTTGTTATAATTTCAATGCGTTTACGGTGCTTGGTTGCCAAATAGTCGTTTAACAGTTGCTGGAAAGCCTGTTCAATCATTTCCTCTTCGACTTTTTCTTTATCTTTCTGGTTCACATTCTCTTCCATATCCCTGTCTCCTTTCTTCTATTGCTGCAAAAATAAGCAAATTTCAACACCGTGCAAGCGTTTGTGCTCTTATTTATATATCTTCAATTGCTTTCCGGCGGAAATTTTGGTGTTATGCAATCCATTCCAACTTTGAAGTTGTTTTACGGTGACTCCATAGCGGCGTGCAATAGTACCCAATGTTTCGCCATTTCGTATTTTATGATAAGTCAGATTTCCACTGCCGGTTGTAGCGCGTCTTGCTGTAGAACGGGGCTCGGAGATGGCTACGGTCCTACGGTTTTTGAATAATTCATTCGCACGGTGGGCATAGATAGTATCCTGGCTGTCGATAAATGTACTGATGTAATTCATAGGCAGACGAAGGGTTTGCGTCTTGCTGTCACCGGGAATTATATTCTTCTTATACTGAGGATTAAGGCTTTTGATTTCTTCCATGCTAACGCCACAGATATCAGCAAGCTGTTCGAAATGTAAGTTTTTTGTTACTTGTATAGTATCTGTAGCATCGGGGATATTAGTTTCCATGGGACAGATGTTGTGCTTGCAATAGTAAGTCATCACATAATTGGCGGCAATGAACGCAGGCACATACCCGCGGGTCTCTTTGGGCAGGAAATTATAGATTTCCCAGTAATCGGTTTTACCTCCGGCGCGGCGGATTGCTTTGTTTATAGTACCTGGTCCGCAATTGTAAGCGGCGATCACCAGATTCCAGTCTTGATAAATGGCGTACAGGTCTTTCAGGTAGCGGGCAGCTGCCCACGTGGCCTTGATAGGATCACAACGTTCGTCAATAAGACTGTTGCTTTCCAATCCGTACATCTTTCCGGTAGCTAGCATGAACTGCCACAAACCGGAAGCGCCTACACGGGATCTGGCAGAAGGGTTCAGCGCAGATTCAATGATAGGCAAGTATCTGAGTTCAAGCGGTAATCCATAGGCATCGAGTGCTTCTTCGAAGATGGGCATATAAAAGTTGCAGGCGCTCAACATGAATGATACGTTATTACGTAAACGTCCTGTGTACATGTCGATGAATTTACGTACAATCTCATTATAAGGCATTTCCATTACAGCAGGAATGCGGCTGAGGCGGTCGATATAAACAGAGTCACTAAAGAGTGGGTTCTCTGTGGAGGTACTGCAATCTTTACCTAAATCAATGTAATTTTTGGCTTTCCAATCGTTCAGCAAACTGTCGAGCGGATAAGTCATACTCATAGGCAGGTCGATGCTTTCCTTACGTTCTGTACCATTTTCACGAATCACCACATCTACACTTTGGGCTTTTACTTGGGATGTTGCCAATAGTAAAAGAAGAATAATCGAACAATAGTTAACTAATTTCTTCATGCTTCAATAATAAGATCAATCT
>OGFJ01002245.1_pt1 | contig 10646 bp, 9 predicted proteins | sample 1570861 | NCBI WGS metagenome assembly OGFJ01 (sample SAMEA2582060, study PRJEB24529) | metagenome | biome: Human gut stool | place: China | collected 2011
GGGCACCTCTTCGGCCACTTGAGTACTTCTCCAGATATTTTCTATATAAAATTACGTCCTTACGTGACGCATTGTTTATTCTACTAAAAACAGTCCTTTTTGTCAACCTCTTTTTTAATTTTTATTATATTTCTGATGCAAATTTCTTAATTGACGTCTCATATAGATTATTTCCATCCTGATCGATTACTACAATGGCCGGAAAATTCTCTACATATAACTTTCGGATTGCTTCTGCACCAAGATCTTCATAACATACAATCTCGGATTTTCTGATACACTTTGAGAGCAGAGCACCTGCTCCACCTACTGCTGCAAAATAGACTGCATGATTGCGGATAATAGCGTCTATAACCTCTTTTGATCTCTTTCCCTTGCCAATCATTGCTTTTTCACCAAGATCAAGCAGGGTAGGGGCATACTTATCCATACGAGTGGCTGTAGTTGGTCCCGCAGATCCAATCGGACGTCCTTCACGGGCAGGAGAAGGACCCATATAATATATTGTTGCATCTTTGATATCAATCGGTAATTGCTCTCCCCGATCCAATGCTTCTATCATCCTCTTATGTGCGGCATCCCTTGCTACATAGATTGTCCCTGTGATGTATACATAATCCCCGGAATGAAGTTTTTTTGTCACTTCTTCTGTGATGGGTGTTGTAATATGCTGATCCATACCTGTTCCTCCTTATATCGTTCTGACTGCATGACGATTTACATGGCAACAGATATTAACCGCCACAGGAAGCCCTGCAATATGTGTCGGATAAGTATTTATATTAACAGCAAGGGCAGTAGTGGTTCCACCTAATCCTCCCGGTCCAATACCAAGCTTATTGATTTTTTCCAGCATTTCTTTTTCCAGGTCTGCAACATAAGGAATCTCAGAATGTTCATTTACCGGCCTTGTCAGTGCTTTTTTGGCCAGAATTGCACATTTTTCAAATGTTCCGCCGACTCCAACACCAACTACCATTGGAGGACACGCGTTTGGTCCTGCATCTTTTACGGCAGTAAGAATCGCATTTTTTACTCCGTCTATTCCATCCGCAGGTTTTAACATGAAAATACGGCTCATATTTTCACTTCCAAATCCCTTCGGAGCAAATGTAATCGTCACCTTATCTCCGGGAACAATCGAATAGTGGATAATTGCCGGTGTATTATCTTTCGTGTTTTCACGAAGAATCGGGTCAGCTACAACGGATTTACGGAGATACCCTTCCGTATAACCTTGGCGCACACCTTCATTGATTGCATCTTCCAGCCATTGCCCTTCAAAATGCACGTCCTGACCGATTTCTACAAAAAATACAGCCATTCCGGTATCCTGACAGATAGGAATCATTTCTTCTCCCGCAATTTTAAGATTTTCCTGCAGCTGCAGAAGAATTTTTTTTCCAAGTTCGGATTTTTCTTCTTCTGCCGCCTTTTTCATGGCATGTTCCATATCTTCCGCAAGAAAATGATTCGCTTCAATGCACATTTCTTTTATATTTCTTGTGATTTCTTCTGTCTGTATGGTCCGAATCATGATGGATCACCTTCCGTCTCATTTTCTTCTGTTGCTTCCTCTTCCGGTGGCATCAGTGATTTATCTTCTACGACTCTTGCAATGCTTGCAACCGTCACACCACTTTTGAGATCAATCAGTTTTACACCAGAGGTTACACGTCCCAGTAATGCCGTATCATTTACGCGAATTCGAATGATGATTCCTTCTGTTGTAATCAACATCAGTTCATCATCTTTTACGACAGACTTCACTCCGATCAGATTTCCAGATTTTTCTGTGATTTTATAGCATTTTACACCTTTTCCACCACGGTTCTGTGTTGTAAACTCATTGATCCGTGTACATTTTCCAAGACCGTTCTCTGATACGATCATGACGGACCCTCCCTGGGAAGCCATCTGCATGGCAATTACTTCATCTCCGGCAGTAAGGTTCATTCCAATGACTCCCATTGTCGTACGACCGGTTGCACGGACATCGGCTTCTTTAAACCGGATACACTGTCCATACCGGGTAAATAACAGAATCTCTTCATCATCCCCGGTAATTTTCACTTCAATCAATTCATCATCATCACGCAGACTGATCGCTGCCAATCCTGTTTTCCGGATGTTTTCATAGTCCAGCACGGAAGTTTTTTTCACTATTCCGTTTTTGGTTGCCATAAACAGATATTTATCCTTCTCATAATCTTTGATCGGGATCATTGCGGTAATCTTTTCATCCGGCTGTAACGGAATAATATTGATAATTGCGGTTCCACGGGAAGTACGACTGGCTTCCGGAATTTCATATGCCTTAATCCGGTACACACGTCCCATATTGGTAAAGAACATCAGGTAATGGTGGGAGGTTGTCATAAGCATTTCCACGATATAATCATCCTGAATGGTCTCCATTCCCTTAATTCCCTTGCCTCCACGGTGCTGGCTTTTGAAATTATCGGTTCCCATGCGCTTGATATAGCCAACTTTTGTCATGGTAATGACCGTATTGGTTTCCGGAATCAGATCTTCCATGGAAATATCAAACTCATCGTATCCGATCTGTGTTCTTCTGTCATCGCCATATTTATCCGCAATTTCCAGAATTTCTGTACGGATAACTGCAAGAAGTTTTTTCTCATCTGCAAGAATCGCCTTAAGTTCCGTGATCTGTGCCATGAGGTCTTTATACTCGTTTTCGAGTTTCTCCCGTTCCAAACCGGTCAGGGTCTTCAGACGCATATCAACAATTGCCTGTGCCTGTGCATCGGATAATCCAAACCGCTCCATCAGGGAATTCTTTGCGTCTGCAGTTGTACGGCTTCCACGAATAATGGAAATCACTTCATCAATGTTGTCTAATGCAATGATCAATCCCTGTAAAATATGCGCACGTTCTTCCGCCTTGTTCAGGTCAAATCTGGTACGTCTTGTGATAACCTCTTTCTGGTGAATGAGATAATAGTTAAGTAATTCATATAAATTCAGAATTTTTGGCTGGTTATCCACAAGCGCAAGGTTGATAACGCCAAATGTATCCTGCATCTGTGTGTGTTTATATAATAAATTCAAAACAACACTTGGATTTACATCTCTTCGAAGCTCAATAACAATGCGCATACCTTCGCGGTCAGACTCGTCCCGAAGATCTGTAATTCCATCAATTCTTTTATCTTTGTGCAGTTCTGCAATTTTTTCAATCAGTCTGGCTTTGTTGACCAGATACGGAAGTTCGGTGACAACAATACGGTTTTTTCCGTTATCCATCGGTTCAATATCTGTCACAGCGCGTACACGGATTTTACCACGGCCGGTCCGATATGCCTCATTGATACCGGCAGTACCCAAAATCACACCTCCGGTTGGAAAATCTGGTCCCTTGATGATGTTGATTAATTCATCAATGTCGGTCTCTTTCTCCTCAATATCGTTGTCAATTAATTTCACAACGGCATGAATGACATCCCGCAGATTGTGAGGAGGAATATTTGTTGCCATACCGACCGCAATACCTGTCGTTCCGTTTACCAGAAGGTTCGGGTAGCGCGCCGGAAGTACGGTAGGTTCTTTTTCTGTTTCATCAAAGTTCGGGGTAAAGTCAACGGTATCTTTGTTGATGTCCCGAATCATCTGCATGGAAATTTTTGAAAGCCTTGCCTCTGTGTATCGCATGGCGGCAGCACCGTCTCCATCCACAGAACCAAAGTTACCATGTCCGTCGACAAGTGGATATCTGGTCGACCATGGCTGCGCCATGTTGACAAGTGCCCCGTAAATGGAGCTGTCCCCGTGCGGATGGTATTTACCCATCGTATCCCCGACAATACGCGCACATTTACGATGTGGCTTGTCCGGTGTATTACTCAGTTCGATCATGGAATACAGGACACGCCGCTGTACCGGCTTTAATCCATCCCTGACATCTGGAAGCGCACGGCTTGCGATAACGCTCATCGCGTAGTCGATGTAGGAGGTTTCCATCGTTTTCTTCAGGTCAACCTGTTGAATTTGGTCAAATATTTTATCGTCCACTGATCTGCTCCTCCCTAAATATCAAGATTCTGTACATACTTGGCATTTTCTTCTATAAATTCCCGTCTCGGCTCTACTTTATCACCCATCAGAGTCGTGAATGTTACGTCAATTTCCGATGAACTTTCGTCATCCATCATAACCTGTTTTAAAATCCGGTGCTCCGGATCCATGGTGGTTTCCCATAACTGTTCCGCATCCATCTCACCAAGTCCTTTGTAACGCTGGATCTTATTATTCTGATCGCGCCCGATTTCCACAAGAATATTGTTTAATTCTTCATCACTGTATGCATACCAGACATTTTTGTTTTTCTCAATTTTGTAAAGCGGCGGGGTAGCAAGATAAACATGTCCCTGCTTAATAAGCTCCGGCATAAAACGATACAAAAATGTCAGCATAAGTGTTGCAATATGTGCACCGTCCACATCGGCATCTGTCATAATAATAATTTTGTTATAACGCAGCTTGGATATATCAAAATCTTCATGAATTCCGGTACCGAACGCCGTGATCATCGCCTTGATCTCGGCATTATCATAAATACGGTCGAGTCTTGCCTTCTCCACATTTAAAATTTTTCCGCGAAGCGGGAGAATTGCCTGTGTTGCACGGCTTCTTGCAGTTTTTGCAGAACCACCGGCGGAATCTCCCTCAACAATAAAGATTTCACAATTTTTTGGATTTTTGTCGGAACAATCCGCAAGTTTTCCGGGAAGGGCAGTACCCTCAAGTGCTGTCTTTCTTCTTGTCAGATCACGTGCTTTCCGGGCTGCCTCTCTGGCACGCTGGGCCAGCAGCGATTTTTCACAGATATTTTTGGCCACATCCGGATTCTGCTCCAGAAAATACGTCAGCTGTTCCGTAACCACAGAGTCTACAGCACCACGTGCCTCACTGTTTCCGAGTTTCTGTTTGGTCTGTCCTTCAAACTGTGGCTCTTCAATTTTGATACTGATAATTGCTGTCAATCCTTCACGGATATCATCTCCGGTAAGTGCCGCATCGCTGTCTTTTAAAATTTTTGCTTCCCGCGCATACGAATTAAACGTCTTTGTCAACGCATTTCGAAAACCGGCAAGATGTGTTCCACCTTCCGGCGTAATAATGTTGTTAACAAAACTAAACGTGGAATCGTTAAAAGAATCATTATGCTGCATTGCAACTTCCACGTAAACTCCGTCACGATTTCCCTCACAGTAAATAACTTCCGGATATAACGGTTCTTTTCCGCGGTTTAAATACTCCACAAATTCCTTGATTCCACCGGCATAATGGAATTTATGATTATGCAGACTATCTTCCCTCGTGTCTTTTAATGTGATGCATAATCCTTTTGTCAGAAAAGCAGTTTCTCTTAAACGCTGTTTGAGCGTGTTGTAATCATATACGGTTTCTTCAAAGATTTCCGCATCCGGCAGAAAATGAACCTTTGTACCGTGAAGTTGTGGATCACAGTCCCGGACTGCCGCTACCGGTCCATCCGCTTTTCCTCTCTTGTAACTTTGCATATACACTTTTCCGTCATGATATACTTCAACCGTTAACCAGGCGGAGAGGGCATTAACAACAGAAGCACCTACTCCGTGCAGTCCTCCGGATACTTTGTATCCTCCGCCGCCAAACTTTCCACCCGCATGCAGAACAGTAAACACAACTTCCAGTGCAGACACACCGGCTTTGTGATTCATTCCGACAGGAATTCCACGTCCATCATCTTCAACGGTTATGGAATTATCTTTTTCTATGGTCACCTCAATGTTTTTACAATAACCGGCAAGTGCTTCATCTACCGCATTATCAACAATCTCATAGACCAGATGATGCAGTCCGCGTGCAGATGTACTTCCGATGTACATTCCGGGTCTCTTTCTGACTGCTTCGAGTCCTTCAAGAATCTGAATCTGATCTGCCCCATATTCCTGATTATTATTTGTTAATTCGCTCATCAATTTCCTCCTCATCCAACGGATGAACCTTTCCTTTATATCTCTTCAACCGATTCCTTTTCATAAACAGTTCCGTTTATCACCTGGAAAATTTTGTTGATACAAAAACGGTTCTTTACAAATTCCTCCAACCCTGTACAGGTAATGACAGTCTGTATTTTAGCAATACTGTTCAGCAGGTAATTCTGCCGGTTACTGTCAAGTTCCGATAACACGTCATCCAGCAGCAATACCGGAGTATCATGAATGGATCTCCTGACCAGATCAATCTCCGATAATTTCAAAGAGAGTGCAGAAGTACGCTGCTGTCCCTGAGAGCCAAACTTACGGATATCCACATTATCAACGGAAAACAGCATATCATCTCTGTGTGGCCCTACCGTTGTCTGGCAGAGTTTCAAATCCCGATTCTGTGCCCGCAGCAATTCATCCGAAAAAAGATCAGCTGTAATATTTGGCTCATACTTTAATACCAGATGTTCCCTGCCACCGGAAATTTTAGAATGGATTTCCGAAATAATTTCATTCAGTTCCTCCACAAATTCTTTTCGTTTCCGGATGATTCTTGTTCCATACTCCAGTAACTGCATATCCCATACCGGAAGAGTATCCACAAGATCCGGGCGAAAAGAAATATCTTTCAACAATTTGTTTCTCTGATTCAACACTTTGTTGAAACTGGATAAATCTGACAAATATAGTTTATCCAACTGACCGAGTTCTAAATCAATAAATCTTCTTCTCTCCGCAGGTCCGTTTTTTATAATATTTAAATCTTCGGGCGAAAAGAAAACGATATTGAGTATTCCAAACAACTCACTTGCCTTTTTGATCGGAATCTTATTCACAGCCACGCCTTTTGATCCACTTTTTCTAAGATGCATATCAATCTGGTACTCTTTTTCTTTTTTCTGTACGACAGTACGGATATGTGATTCTTTCTCACCAAACCGAATCATCTCTTTATCACGGCTTCCTTTGTGGGATTTTGTTGTACCACTCAGATAAGCAGCTTCGAGAATATTGGTTTTCCCCTGTGCATTGTCTCCGTAAAGAATATTGGTTCCTTCATCCAGGTGAATATCCAGATTTTCATAATTTCGAAAATTTCGCAGCTCGATTGATTTTATAATCATTGAACTATCTGAATTGTTTCACCCTGAAAGGTAACAACATCCCCATTATGTAATTTTTTTCCTCGTTGAAGTTCTGTCTGACCGTTTACCGAAACCTGCCCATCTAAAATAACCATTTTGGCATCCACACCGGAACCAACAACTCCGGCTTTTTTCAACGCCTGTCCAAGTTTGATAAATTCGTCTTCTTCACGGATATTTACTGTAATCATGTAATCTCCTAATTTGCAGCATTATTAAAGTTAACAGGAAGAATAAGATAAATGAATTTTCCTTCATCATCTTTGATAAAACATGGAGCTTTTGGGTTTACCATATAAAGACTTACATTTTCTTCATCGATAACACGCAATGCATCAATGAAGAATTTTGGATTAAATCCAATCAGGATGTCTTTTCCTTCTTTCTCAATATCGATATCTTCATTCATGGAACCGATGAAAGAATTGATTTTTAACTCCATACTTCCATCTGTGATATTCATAATGATCGGCTTTTTGTCACCTTCTTTGACAAGAAGAGTAGCACGATCAATACAATCAAGTAATTCTTTTTTATTGACTATAACTTTCGTTTCATAAGCAGATGAGAGCATCTGATCAATGCGGAAATATTCTCCTTCGATCAGACGGGACACAACCGTAGTAGTATCAAATTCAAAAACGATATGGTTGTCCGTCAGGTAGATGAGTACATCATCATCAACTCCACCTGGAACAATTTTGCTGATTTCCTGTAATGTTTTTCCAGGAACGACAACCTTTTTATTTTCGTAATTATTCTTAAGTTCTATATTACGAATGGAGATACGATGACCATCAAGAGAAACAACTTTCAGTTCATTCTCATTAATTTCAAACAGTTCACCTGTCATAAGTTTGTTATTGTCGTTATCAGCAATGGAAAAGATTGTTTGTCTGATCACTTCCTTCAGTGTGAACTGGGAAATCACGATTGCATCATTTTTTTCAATGTATGGAAGATATGAAAAATCGTCTCCGGATTTTCCTATAATATTGAATTTTGCTTTTTCACAGGAGATAACTGTCTTAAAAGAGGCATCTGTTTCAATCATAACATCACTGTCTGGAAGTTTGCGTACAATTTCAGAAAAGATTTTTGCATCCAGTGCAATAACTCCACGTTCCGCAATTTCTCCTTCTACGCGGGTTTCGATTCCTAGTTCCATATCGTTTGCCATTAATTTAATTTCATTCGTAGAAGCATCGATAAGAATACATTCGAGTATTGCCATAGTTGTACGGGTAGGAACAGCTTTGGATACGATATTTACTCCGCGCAATAAATTTGATTTAGAACAGATCAGTTTCATGAAAAACTCCCTCCTGGTATAAATAAAAATATATTAAGACATTCGTCTTAGTCTTAATAGGGGCTGTTAATATGTGAATAAGCCCCTTCATGTTAGATGTTAAGCGGTTTCCGGCGTTTGATAACCGGCTTGAAAGCATGTGAAAGGCGTGAGGATACTTAAAGTAAGTCTGTGGAACAAATTTTAGGAGATTTACGTTAAGAACCTCATGCACAATCCATCCACTGTGGATAAACGTGAATAAGTTGAAATTAAAAAAAGCAAATAAAAGCACATTATAATAGGAAGAAACTCATTTAGTTTGGATTTATCTTCTTTTTGATGGTTTCAATCATATTTCTTGTAGTTTCGTTTTTTTCGTATTCTTCGGTAACTTTCTTGATACCGTGGATAATTGTAGAATGATCGCGTCCGCCGAGTAAAGAACCTATGGTATCCAGTGGACTTTCGGTCATATTTTTGCATAAATACATAGCAATCTGGCGTGGTTTTGCCACATCGCTGCTTCTTGTCTTTGAAATCATCTGATCCACAGAGATGTGGTAATGTTCGGAAACAACTTCAATAATGAGCTGCGGAGTGATTTCCCGTGGCTTGTCCGGCGTGATAATGTTGGAAAGTTCCTTTTCTGCAATATCCATTGTAATTGGAATGTGGACAAGATTGTTATAAGCAAGAAGTTTATTTAATGCTCCTTCAAGTTCACGCACGTTTGATTTAATGTTGTTTGCAATGTAGCTTAATACTTCATCATCAATGTTAAAGTTATCCGATTCGGCTTTTTTCCGGAGAATAGCCATACGTGTTTCATAATCCGGCACTCCGATATCTGCCATCAGTCCCCACTCAAAACGGGAACGGATACGCTCTTCAAGGGTTTCCATTTCTTTTGGTGGTTTATCGGATGTCAGTATAATCTGTTTTCCCTGTGTCTGGAGTGCGTTGAATGTGTGGAAAAACTCTTCCTGTGTACTTTCTTTACCGATGATAAACTGGATATCGTCAATCATAAGGACATCCACTTTCCGGTATTTGTCACGAAATTTTGTCATGGATGAAGCATTACCGTTTCGAATGGATTCAATTACTTCATTCGTAAATTCTTCGGATGTAACGTAGATAACCTTGGCATTCGGATTCTGGTTTAAAATAAAGTGCCCGATGGAGTGCATAAGGTGGGTTTTTCCCAGTCCCGGACCGCCGTAAATGTAAAGCGGATTATATGCTTCTCCCGGAGATTCTGCGACTGCAAGGGAAGCCGAATGTGCAAAACGGTTATTATTACCAACGACAAATGTATCAAATGTATAATTTGGATTAAGATTAGATTCATCTGCGGTTACGGCAGGTGTAGCTTTTGCTGGTTTTGTGTTTAATTTCAGCGTCCTGGCTTCTTCCGGAAGGATGAATTTGATTTCATATTCAATTTCTGTAATTTCCACGATCGCAACGCGAAGTGGTGCAAGGTACTTCTTGGAAATATAGCTTAAAGCCATCTGTTCGGAAGGAACCAGGATATAGAGAGTATTTCCCTCAATGGCAAAGATTTCTAAGGGACGAATCCACGTATCGAAGGAGACATCACTGATTTCGTACTCCTGTTTTACCGTATTTAAAATTTCATCCCATTTTTCAATAATCTTATCCATCTGCTTTTCTCCACATTATTCTTATAAAAAAGGATACTATCCCATAATCCTATTCCTATCTATAATACACCATTTTCGGTATAGAATCAACTTTTTAGACGTCCTTTTATATTTTTCAAAACTAACATATAAACATATGGATAAAAGGCGAAATAATGCGTTTCAGGGATATGGAGGTATGGTATGGATGTTGATGGAAACAGAGTTATCCAAGAGGTATTGACAGTTTATCCACAAGTTATCCCCAAATTGTGGATAACTTATTATTTCGTGGAAAAGCGTGGATACTATATATAGTGGACTGCTTTTCTTCCTTATTATATGTAGTGTTTATAACATTAAATTAGGAAAAAACCTTGATTTTACTTGACTTGTAGCGTTTTTCTGATATAATGCTAAGTGATGTTTTTTAACGTAGAGGAGGTGGATACGAAATGAAGATGACATTCCAACCAAAAAAAAGACAGAGAGCCAGAGTTCATGGTTTCAGAAGCAGAATGAGTACTGCAGGCGGAAGAAAAGTATTGGCTGCTAGAAGATTAAA
>OGFJ01002252.1_pt1 | contig 10612 bp, 8 predicted proteins | sample 1570861 | NCBI WGS metagenome assembly OGFJ01 (sample SAMEA2582060, study PRJEB24529) | metagenome | biome: Human gut stool | place: China | collected 2011
TCTACATCAACTTCTGCAACCCGTGGAGCAAGAACGCTTCCTCCAACAAGCACCGGCTCACCTATCCCCGCCAGCTCATCCAGTACCGCGAATTTCTGAAGGACGGCGGCGAGATCTACTTCAAGACCGATGACGACGACCTGTTCCGCGACAGCCTGGAGTACTTCCCCGCTTCCGGCTACGAGATCACCTGGAAGACCTTTGACCTGCACGAAAACGAGCCGGAGTGGAACATCCGCACCGAGCACGAGGGGATGTTCACCGAGATGGGCATCAGGATCAAGGCCCTGATCGCCAAAAAGCTGCCCGGCGATGAGACCGTGACCTGGATCGAGCCCAAGGTCCTGAAAAAGAGGAAGGCTGCGGAGGAAGCTGCTGCCGCCGCAAAGGAGGAGTAAGATGTCCTTTTTTGTCAACACCATGGTCTGCGGCTTTTCGCTGTATCAGATCCTGGCGTTTTTCCTGATCTACTCCTGCCTGGGCTGGTGTTTGGAGGTCATCTATGCCGCCGTTTCCACCGGCCAGCTGGTGAACCGCGGCTTTCTGAACGGCCCGGTCTGCCCCATCTACGGCTTTGGCATGATCATCGTGCTGTTCACCCTTTCGCCGCTGGCAGACAACCTGCTGCTGCTCTATATCGGCGGCGTGATCCTGCCCAGCGTGCTGGAGCTGGCGGGCGGCTGGGCGCTCTACAAGCTCTACCACACCCGGTGGTGGGATTACAGCGACTTCCCCTTCAACATCGGCGGATACATCTGCCTGGAGTTCTCCCTTTTGTGGGGCGTGGGCACCGTTGTGGTGATGAAGGCCGTTCACCCCGTGATCGCCGGCCTTGTGGAGATGGTCCCCCAGATGGTGGGCTTTGTCCTCATGTGCATCCTGTACGCCTGCTACGCCGCCGATGTGGTGGTGACCGCCTTTGCGGCCTCTGACCTGGCCCGTGAGCTGGATGCCCTGGAAAAGGTGGCCGACAGTATGCACGCCGTGTCCGATGCCATGACCGAGCTGCTGGGTACCACCGCCATGGATGTGGACCAGAAGATGGACGAGAGCCGCCTGCAGCTCAAGCTGGCAGCCGCCGAGGCCCGGGACAATGCCGCAAGGCTGAGCCCCCGGGATGCCGCTGCCGCCCTGCGCGCCAAGGCCGACGAGGCCATGGAGGCTGCACGCAAGTCCTCGCAGGAGGCCCGGCTCAATGCCTCTGAGGCCGCAACCGCCGTCAAGCTGGCAGCCAAGGGCACCGCAGAGCGCACGGCAGAGCTGCTCCGTCTGGAACAGCTGGCCGAAGAGCTGCAGGCCCGCAGCGAGGAGATGCGCGCCCGCACCCGGAGCTCCAAGTACTTCGGCAAGGGCCGTATGCTCCGCGCTTACCCCAAGCTGCGCCACGGCGAAAAGCACCGCTCTCTGGATGAGCTGCAGGAGCGCCTGAAGTACGAGCGCAGGCACTGACCCTGCCCGTTGCAGCAACCCCAAATGCCCCTGACCGGCTTCTTTCGGTCAGGGGCATTTTTCTTGCGCGCATTCTCCATAAAATCAGGCAGCTCTTGTTCTGCCGCACGATTTTGTTTTCATTCTGTTTTCCACCTTGTACGCTCCTTTTTTGTACACTTTTCCAAATCTTTTTTCGTCATATTGACAAAAAAAAAAAAAAAGAGTATTTTATCCTGTGCAATATGCTATTCCCGCTAAAAACTGAAGAATCGGCAAGCCAGTCGAAAGGCTGCGACGCAAAGCTACAAGGGCCTGTAATATGGCAGCCAGCCGCACGTTATTCTCTCCGGGTAAGGTAATATGAAACCTTGCACCTCCTTGTGAAGATGCGTCGGCTTCCCTTCAGGAGAGCGAGCGCGCAGCGGGTCTACAAGGGTTCAGAGCGTTGTACCAGCCGTTTGGCCGGTGCGGCGCTCTTTTGTTTTGGCTGAAATAGAGAGAGTTTTTGGGAATATCATTGAAAAGGAGTAAAAAATTATGAGACCCAAGCGTTTGATCAGCTTATTGGTTGCGGTCTGCATGATGATCACCATGCTGCCCCTGTCGGCAGTCACGGCATTTGCAGCAGACACGTCAACTGACCCAGAAGACAGCTATAAGGGTTACAAGTATGCCTATACGGTAAATAACGGTAATGCAACCATCACAAAATTTCTTGGCCCTGATGATTCAGTAAACCCTGTTGATTCAGCAAGCACTGTCTCCTACGACATCGAAATACCCTCAGAGTTGAACCACCACCCTGTAACCGCTATCGGCGAGGATGCCTTTAGAGGTTGCTCTGCTCTGAAGAAGGTCACCATTCCACAAAGCGTCACTTCCATCGGCGATTCTGCCTTTGCAGGTTGCCACAACTTGGACTCTGTTACCATCAAGGACGCTGCCACATCAATAGGAAGCCGGGCCTTTACGGAATGCCCTCTTACAACAACGCTTTCATTAGGTAAAAATATTACGACGATCGGCGATCATGCCTTTTATTATTGCCTTAATCTGAAGAGTGTCACCATTCCACAAAGCGTCACTTCCATCGGCGATTATGCCTTTGGTGAATGCGTTTCTCTTAAAACGCTTTCGTTCGGTGAGAATTCGTTCGGTGAGAATATTGAGACGAATATTAAGACGATCGGCAATTATGCCTTTAATCATTGCAATGATCTGGAGAGTGTCACCATTCCACAAAGCGTCACTTCTATCGGCAGAGAAGCTTTTAGATTTTGCAACAACATGAAATCTCTTGCCATCAATGGCGCCATCGAATCGATGGGGACAGGCGCCTTTGCTGGGTGCATTTCTCTTGAAAAGATTTCGTTAGGTGAGAATATTAAGACGATCGGCTATTCTGCCTTTGCTTCTTGCACTTCCATTAATCTGACGAACGTCACCATCCCGGAAAATGTAACAACCATTAGACCTGGTACCTTTGACTATTGCACCCATCTGGAATACATTATGCTCCCTGCTGGATTGACTTCTTTCCAAGACAGTCTGAAAGGTTGTCCGGCTGGGAACCCCAATGGTGCCATCTACTACAAAAACTACAAGGCCACCGCAGATGCTCTGCTTGCAAACTCTACCAACACCGATCTGAAAAACCGCAATTTTCTTTACCTCTGCAAGGTGACCTTTGATGCCAATGGCGGCAACCTGACCGACCCCGCTGAGGTGCCGGTTTATAAGACCGAAAAAATCACTGATACCAAGGCAAACGAACTGACTGCCATCCATGATCCCACCCGTGCGGGTTACAAGTTCACCGGCTGGTACACCGAAGATGGCCAGCCCTTTGATGTGAACGAAACCGCAATTACGAAGGACATCACCCTCCATGCCGGTTGGGAGTTCGACCCCAATGCTCCGGTCTGCCGCCCGCTGACCGTGACCGGCGGCACTGTTACTGTGAAATACGACGGCAGCGATGTGACCAGCAAGTTAAACAGCAAAACTGACGCAGCCACCGGCAAAAAGACCTACTCTGTACCGGACGGCGCAAAAGTGACCGTGACGCTGGACAAGACCGCAGTGCCCAATGGCAAAGTGTTTGACGGTTGGTCTACCTCCCTGCCCACAGGTCAGGACTACAAGGCAGAAAGCATCACTTTCCCCATGAGCAATGGTGTGAATGTGTCTGCCAAGTACCGTGATGCCGCCACTGACCACACCCCCGGTACCGCAGTCTGCCACCCGCTGACCGTGACCGGCGGCACTGTTACCGTGAAAAACGGTGACAAGGATGTGACCGATACCTTGACTGTTACTACTGACGAGACCACCGGCAAAAAGACCTACTCTGTACCGAAAGACGCAAAAGTGACCGTGACGCTGGACAAAGACAAGATCCCGGAGGGCATGGTGTTTGACATCTGGTCTACCGGCAAGTTCTCCCTGCCGCTGGGTCAGGACTACAAGGCTGAGACCATCACTTTCCCCATGAGCAGTGATGTGGATATTGCCGCACAGTACCGCGATGCCACCATCGAAGATGATGGGCCCGGCGTGCTGGGCACTGCGGCAATCATTGGTACTGCTGCTGTGGGCGGTGCAGTGCTGGGCTATCAGGCCTATTCTCTGGGCGCTGAATTTGCAGGCAAGCTGATGGCTCTGCCCTACTTCCCCAGCAACCGCAGCGCCCTTGCCATGATGCTGTGGGAGGATGCAGGCAAGCCCATGCCCGAATCCGAACTGCTCTACCCCGATGTAGGGCAGGAAGAGCAGGATATGGACCTGCAGCACGCCGCCCGCTGGGCCATGGAAAACGAGCTTATCCCTGACCTGAACGATGAGGGCACGGCTCCGGAAGAGATGAAGTTCTTCCCGGCCAATCCCGTAAGCAAGCTCGATGTGCTGAACGCATGGCAGAAGGCACAGGAGCTCAAGAACAACTAACGCCATCCCCGAATATTCCCAAATATACGTAGAAGCGCCTCATCCTTCACCGGATGGGGCGCTTCTGCGTTGTAATGAGTCGCAGCGGGTGTGGTCAGCTACTACATCTGCAAGTGGCTTGACGAGCAGTTCAAGGCCGGTAAGCACTAACCCTTAGCAAGCAGGAAGCCCCTTTGACAGTCGCAATGTCAAGGGGGCTTCTTGTTGCTTTGGTGATCCTATGGATATCACCCTATTCTCTTTCGCATTCCTATTATATGCGTTGGAATGCCAAAAGTCAAGAGGGCCGCCACAGATTTTGTTTCGCATCTGCGCCTGTTTCAGCTTATCACGCCCACAGATCCTCGGGGTACAGGCCCTCCTGGGTTTTCTGGGCGATGGCGGCCACCACGGTGGGCTTATCCTCGCGGTAGGTCACGCCGTACCACTTATCGGTGCTCTTGAGCACGGTGACTGCCGCCTTGCCCTCATCGATGAGCTCGCTGGCCACGGTGGGCAGGAAATACTCGCACTTGAGGGGGTTCTTGGGCAGATTCTCACGCAGCCAGCCCGCAAAGCGGCGATCGGCCTCGTCCAGGAAGCTCTTGCCGAAGCCCCACAGGTTCATGCTGACGGGCGCTTCCACCGGCAGGTCATCCGTGCCCTCACCGACAAGAGCGGTGCAGCGGATGCCGCCCTCATAGGTCTCGATGCCGGTGCGCTCGGTCACGCTGTGCAGGGTGCCGTCCGGGTTCACCACGCAGACACCGCGGGAGACGGTGCCGTTCTCGGAGACGGTATTCTTGAGCAGGTAGCTCACCATGCAGTAATCGTAAACTGCGCCGTCCTGATGGGTGGACAGATACTCATAGATGACCTTGAAGGCCTCGGGACCGTAGTAATCGTCCGCGTTGATAACGGCGAAGGGCCCATCAATGAGGTCTTTTGCGGCCAGCACGGCGTGGCAGGTGCCCCAGGGCTTGACACGGCCCTCGGGGATGGTGAAGCCTGCGGGCAGTTCATCCAGCTGCTGGAAAGCGTATTTCACGTTCATCCCCTGTGAGACGCGGTCGCCGATGGCGGCTTTGAAGGCCTCCTCGATCTCGTGCTTGATGACAAAGATCACAGTCTCAAAGCCTGCGCGGTGGGCATCGTACAGGGAGTACTCCACAATGGGCTGACCCTTGGGGCCCACCGGGTCGATCTGCTTCATGCCGCCGTAACGGCTGCCCATGCCGGCAGCCATGACCACCAATACTGGTTTGTTCATTTTTCTTTCCTCCTGCGTCAGTGCGCTGTTCTTTGAGTCTATTATACTCCAAAATTTCCCGGGCAACAAGGGATAGCTTTTCCTTGAATTTTTGCATGGATTCTCACCCGCTGCCGTGATAGAATAGAGGCAATGGAGTTTCCGCAGAAAAGGAGAATGCTTATGTCAACCAAAACTGTCTGGATCACCGGCGCGTCCTCCGGCATCGGGCGGGAGTTTGCCCGCCGCTATGCCCGGCTGGGCTTCCGTCTCATCCTGACCGCCCGCCGCCGCGACCGGCTGGAGACCCTTGCCGCCGAGCTCCGGGCGAAACACGGCACCCTCTGCCGCATCGTACCCGCCGACCTTGAGCAGGATGCGCAGGTCGCCGCCCTGTGCGAAGCACTGGCAGACGAACGCATCGACCTGTTCATCAACAACGCGGGCTTTGGTGCCTGCGGTGCCTTTTCCGAGACGGACGCGGGCAAGGAGCTTTCCATGCTGCGGGTAAACGTGCTGGCCATGCACCGGCTGTTCAAGTTCACCCTGCGCAAGATGGAAGCACAGGGCTATGGCACCATCCTGAACGTGGCATCCTCGGCGGGCCTGCTGCCGGGCGGGCCCTATATGGCGGGCTACTACGCCTCCAAAGCATACGTTGTCAGCCTGACCCGCGGCGTGGCCGAGGAGCTGCGGGAGCAGCACAGCCCGGTCTATGTCTGTGCCCTCTGCCCCGGCCCCGTGGACACCGAGTTCAACGACCGCGCCGACGTGGTGTTCGCCCTCAAGGGCATCACCCCGGAGCTCTGCGTGGAGGAAGCCATGCGCGGGATGCTCCGCCGCAAGACCATCATCGTGCCCAGCACCCTGATGCGCCTTGCCACCACGGCCCAGAAGCTCGTTCCCACGCCCCTGCTCATGCCCATCCTGGCCCACCAGCAGAAGAAAAAGCTGGGCTGATGGCCGCTTGACAGCGCACCGCCGCTCATGTATCCTAGAGGTATCCGAAAAACAGGAGGAATGTTCCATGAAAATTGCACTCATCAACGAAAACAGTCAGGCCGCCAAGAACGGCATCATTGAAGCCGCCCTGAAAAAGGTGGTGGAGCCCATGGGCCACGAGGTGGTCAACTACGGCATGTACACCGCCGAGGATGCCGCCCAGCTGACCTATGTTCAGTGCGGCATTCTGGCCGCCATCCTGCTGAACAGCGGCGCGGCCGACTACGTCATCACCGGCTGCGGCACCGGCGAGGGTGCCATGCTGGCCCTGAACAGCTTCCCCGGCGTGATCTGCGGCCATGTGGAGGACCCCGTGGACGCTTACACCTTTGCCCACGTCAACGACGGCAACGCCGTTTCCATGCCTTTTGCCAAGGGCTTTGGCTGGGGCGGCGAGCTGAACCTCGAGTACTGCTTCGAGAAGCTGTTCGGCTTTGGCCACGGTCAGGGCTACCCCAAGGAGCGCGTTGTGCCCGAGATGCGGAACAAGGCCATTCTGGATGATGTGCGCGCTGCTACCTTCAAGCCCCTGATCGAGTGCCTGCAGAGCATCGACCAGGACCTGCTCAAGGGAGCCATTGCAGGCGAAAAGTTCAGCGAGCTGTTCTTCGCCTCCTGCAAAGATGAGCAGCTGGCCGCCTACATCAAGACCCTGCTGTAAGCGGAAGCGGCAGGATATGCGAATCTTATCCAAGCACATCCTGTCCGCCCTGAAAAGGGCGGTTTATGATACGAAACACGAGGAAGTCTAATATGGCATGGTTATACCATTTCAATCAGATCGTCACCCACGGCATGGAGGGGTTTCTGGAGACAGCGGTGCCGATGATCTCCGGGCTGGCTGAGATCATCGGCCTGTTCATCATCGTCACCAGCCTTGTCAAGGCCACCTACCACTATGTGCGGGCCACCTTTTTCCATGGCCAGCACGATTTTCTCCACGAGATGTCCAGCGGCCTGACCACGGCGCTGGAGTTCCTGATGTCGGCGGAGATCGCCAAGACTTTCCTGTTGCAGAACCTGGAATCGGTGGTGCCGCTGGCGGCCACCTTTGCCCTGCGGGCCATGATGAGCCTGATGCTCCACTGGGAGATGGAGGGCGGGCACCGCTCCGGCCGCAAAAAGGAAGAAACGCCCGCCGGTGAGACCGAGAAAAAAGAATGACTTATAAAGTTTCCCTCTTTTTTCTCGGTTCTGGGTTGTGTAAAACGTAAAAATCGCACCCCGGCTCTTGACAGTTTTGCACAAAGGGGCTATACTCGTGCCATCGAAAGCAAAGGCGCTGACGGAAGTGATTCCGCCAGCGCCTTTTGTGTTTTCGCTGGATATTGCTCGGGAGGAATAGAGGGCCTCCTGAACAAGGCTCCCGCGCACATTCGGTGCGGGGAGCGCATTACAAACCGGGGAGGTATTATAATGTTCAGTTCCATAAACACCTGTTGGGTGCTGGTTGCGGCATTCCTGGTCTACTTTATGCAGGCCGGTTTTGCGCTGTGTGAGGCGGGCTTTACCCGCGCCAAAAACACCGGCAACATCCTGATGAAAAACATGATGGACTTCTGCATCGGCACACCGTGCTTCTGGCTGGTCGGCTTCGGCATCATGTTTGCAGGTTCCGGCCCGCTCATCGGCGGCTTTGCCCCCTTTATGAGCGGTGACTACAGCGCCATCCTGCCGGAGGGCGTGCCTCTTTGGGTTTATGCCGTGTTCCAGACCGTGTTCTGTGCAACGGCAGCAACCATTGTTTCCGGCTCCATGGCAGAGCGTACCAAGTTCAGCGCTTACTGCTGCTACTCGGCCGCTATCAGCCTGATCGTTTACCCCATCTCCGGCCACTGGATCTGGGGCGGCGGCTGGCTGGCACAGCTGGGCTTCCATGATTTTGCCGGTTCCACCGCCGTTCACTTTGTTGGCGGCGTTACCGCCTGCCTGGGCGCCTGGATGCTTGGCCCCCGTATTGGTAAGTACGGCAAGGACGGCAAGGCCCGCGCAATCCCCGGCCACAACCTGACCGCCATGGCCTTGGGCGTGTTTATCCTGTGGTTCTGCTGGTTCGGGTTCAACGGTGGCTCCACCGTGGCAATGGCAAGCGATGACGCCATGGTTTCCGCTGGTCTGGTCTGCTTCAATACCAACCTGGCCGCTGCGCTGGCTACCGTTGCCGCGCTGATCACCAGCTGGGTGCGTTACGGCAAACCCGATGTCTCCCTTACCTTTAACGGTGCTCTGGCCGGTCTGGTTGCCATTACCGCAGGCTGCGATATGGTTGATCCGTTCGGCGCTGCCATCATCGGCATCGTTGCCGGTGTGCTCTGCATCTTCTCCGTTGAATTCTTTGATAACGTTGTCAAGATTGATGACCCTGTCGGCGCTGTTTCCGTGCACTGCATGAACGGCATGTGGGGCACCATTGCAACCGGCCTGTTCTCCACCAGTGAGGGCCTGCTGTACGGCCATGGCTTCCGTTTCTTTGGCGTTCAGGTTTTGGGCGTTATCTGCGTGGCTGCCTGGGTGCTGGTTTCCATGACCGTCATCTTTACCATCATCAAAAAGACCATCGGCCTGCGTGTAACCGAAAAAGAAGAAATCGACGGCCTGGATATCCACGAGCACGGCCTGGCTTCCGCTTACTCCGGCTTCTCCATCTCTGACCCGACTTACGCTGAGATGAGCATAAACGAAAACACCGACCTGGGCGAAGACGACATCACCAAGGCCAGCGAAGCCAAAATCAATGCCGCCGTCAAGGTCGTCAAGGAAGAACCCCTGCCCGCTGATTTGGATTCCGGCATGCACAAGGTCGTTATGATCGTGCAGCTGGCCAAGTTTGAGGCCCTGAAAACTGCCATGAACGCTGTCGGCGTGACCGGCATGACCGTTACCCAGGTTATGGGCTGCGGCCTGCAGAAAGGCAGCGGCGAGAAATACCGTGGCGCTGAGGTCGACGCAACCCTGATTCCCAAGGTCAAGGTTGAAGTTGTTGTCAGCAAGATCCCGGTAGACAAGATCATCGACACCGCCACCAAGGTTCTGTACACCGGCCATATCGGTGATGGCAAGATCTTTGTTTACAATGTGGCCAAGGTGGTCAAGGTCCGCACCGGCGAAGTAAACTACGCCGCTTTGCAGGACGTTGAATAAATATCTACCTATTATATAGGCAGTTGGCAAGCAGCTGCCTGTATCGGGTGACGAAAGCCTTCAATATCTTCCCATAATATAGAAGTCCGGCGCTCTGTATGTGCAGCAGAGCGCCGGACTTTTTGCTATGTCTATTATGATTTGTGTTTCAGCATCTGTACCTTGAAGGCAATGATTTTATTGCCGTACTTGCTGGTGAAAATGGCACCGACGATCAGCATGCCCAGTCCAATGCCCAGGCAGGCACCCTGGATGGCCTGCAGCACGGGCGAACCGGAAAAATCAAAGTGGTACATGACGATGTAGATAATAACTGTAATGATCGAGGTAAGGTACATATAGTGGAACCGGCGGGTTATCTTTTCCATCACGTCATTGCTGTAGTCCGCAACCTTGCGGGCGGTTTCTTCGGTGGCACTTTTGGTTTCGGAGGTGTTCATAGCATCAGGCTTCCTTTCTCCGTCTAACAGTTCACGCAGCTCCACGCCGTAAAAATCGGCAAGCTGAATGAGGGTGGGGAGGTCGGGCAGGTTGACACCGTTTTCCCAGCGGGAAACACTGCGGTTGGTCACGCACATGATTTCAGCCAGGTTTTCCTGGGTGAGCTGGCGCTCCTGGCGGAGCTGCTTCAAGAAAGTACCGATTTTCTGTTGATCCATTGGATTCATCCTCCCTATAGCTGCATGATACCACAGCCGAAGCAAAAAACACCACGACACAGTGCGGGAACCGGGGCAAAAATGGCCGGATATGGGGCGTCGGGTTGGGAAGAGTATAGCATAAATGGGGGAAAGATTGAAGTTAGGAGGGAAAACAGTTAGGAGTTAGGAAGTAGGAGTTAGGAGTTGAATGGGGCGGGGCGAG
>OGFJ01002262.1_pt1 | contig 10568 bp, 8 predicted proteins | sample 1570861 | NCBI WGS metagenome assembly OGFJ01 (sample SAMEA2582060, study PRJEB24529) | metagenome | biome: Human gut stool | place: China | collected 2011
GGCCATATATAAGATTATCAACTCTTTTTCGAGTTGTCAATCTACAGATTTTTTTGATTTGGTAACATTAGAACGTTCCCCAATTTTGGGAATGCTTTGTTGTCACCATTAGCATTTTTCAGAATAGATTCGAACTGAAAGTTGTTTTTCATTTTTTCCCTTTGGGGAATGCCTCGGCTTTCTCTTAGGAGGCGAGTGCTCTATCCAGCTGAGCTATATGGACATTTAATCAACACCCATAATATAAGTTACTGTTCACTCCGTTCTCAGTAACTTAACCAAAATTCATTCCAGATTACCTGCAACAATGGGATTTTGGCTTGTATGTCTCGGGACTTTGGCATATTTTTGCAAAAATACCTCGAGGAATAATGGTGTATGAACAGTAACTAATATACTATATTTCAAAGAAAATTACAAGTGCAATCTGGCTTTTCTTATCTAATTTTCTGCTTCCGGATTCCATGTATTATCTTCCAGCTTTTGAATCATCTCATCCAGTTCAACAGTATATGCTACTTTTACATCACTATCCTGTTTAACGATAAACTCAGACAACCCGTAAGCCTGTCCATTATCCGCCCAGTCATAAGTATATCCCAATCTTGTCCATGGATATTCGCCATCATAATAGCTGGAAATAATGTTCGCATCAAACCATGCTTTATAATCCGCATCAACATCTTCGGAGAATGAGTCTGTCATTTCTACTGTTCCAATATCCGAAATATATGCCGGACGAAAAACATCTTCCGGTTTTACCCACATAGCTGTAACATAGTTAGATTCATTATCAGGAGTCAGACCAAGCAATTCTTTCATTCTTGTCTGCCAGTCTGTTACACCCTCTTTATTTTCCTGATACCAGTCTTCCAGTTCACCACCTGTAAATGTCCATACATTTCCCCATTCCAATTTCACATCAGTGCCATCTGGATAACTGTCCGGATATTTATGGAATGTATACAGAAGAACTCTTCCCTCTTCATCATAAACTGCATAAGGCTCTCCCTCATCCAGGCTTACTACTGGAAGAATCTCACCATCCTCGGCAATCATCGCATCTTCAACTGCCTGATCAAAAAGAATCTGCAGATCATCTTCACTTTCAGCAGAAGAATCGGTTTCTACTGCTTCTTCTGTCTCTGTTGTTTCCTCTGCCTGTACACTTACAGATACTCCGCCTGATACAACCATCGCAGAAACCAGAACCCCACTTATCATCCATTGTTTCCATAATTTGTTTTTCATATATTATCACCTTCCTTTTTTCAGTTTTCCATCTTACCTGCTCCAAGTATATCATAGGAATTCATTCTTTTCTTACCCATGGAATGAATTGCAAATATTCGGCGTGAAATGTATATTTCTATAGCATTTCCTCGTCAAGCGGATTGTTATAAGCATGTTTCACGTGAAACATATTCTTGTAAATCACAAGATGGCATAGGCGAAATATTCGTCCATGCCATCATAAATCATTTTAATTAATAGTGCAACTGTCCCTGGAGCCATATGATTCCTTTGAATCTACGTCCGATCTTTGGCTCCCCCAGCAAATCATTCTTATTGATACAAACATCAAACTGCATATCATTACAGTCTAATGTAAGCTGGCAGATTTCTTCTCCTGTTATAATGTTCTTGAATGTCATAAAATCCAGAATCTCACCCATGATACTATATTGATCACATTCAATCCCATATGGCATGAAATAGGAATCCACTATTGAAAAAATATCGTCTGTAACTATACGCTGAGAAATCATGGAATATGTATCCATATCCTCCATTGTAAGGCTTTCCATTGCATCTTCATCACCGTTTCTGGCGGCTGCAATGAGATGATTTCTGTTCTTTGTCAGTTCACGTTCTGCTTTTACTGCTTCTTTATCTTTCTCTACAGGAAAAAGGATTTTTCCTTCCCTGGCCAGCCCGGAAAGGGTTAAAGGCTGGCCACCCGGAAGTATGTTGCCTTTTTCACGCTGTTGCAGATACTCAGCAGCATTCTGAAGATAGAAAATTAAAGTAACCCCAATTCTCAAATCGTCACAGGCACCTGCAAAAGATTCTTTGTCTGCATGTCTTTCTATCACAACACTCTCCTGTGTTGTAATGCCTGTTCCACGAAAAAAAGGAAAATAATAATCCGGATAAAATACGTTGTTTTCATCATACTGCCCGCAGACAGTAATTCCACAATCGCATCCATAATTCTTGGAAAACTCTGCAAACATACCATCAGGGTAGTTCTCTATGACTGTTTTCTCATCATAAGTTTCAACCACATCCGTAATGATCTGTCTGATACTGCTTCTTTTGGTGATCCTGGAAAAACCAACTGCCCTCAGATAACTGTGCATAAGAACACCTCCCTGAAAAAGCTCACCCTCCATTAAGCGTGCTTTTTCTCAATCTTTGTCATACCACCCATGTATGGCTGCAGAGCTTTAGGAATACTTACAGAACCGTCTGCATTCAGGTTATTCTCCAGGAATGCGATCAACATTCTAGGCGGTGCTACAACAGTATTATTTAATGTATGTGCAAGATATTTCTTACCATCTTTTCCGTTTACACGGATCTTAAGACGACGTGCCTGTGCATCACCAAGGTTTGAACAGCTTCCTACCTCGAAATATTTTTTCTGACGTGGAGACCATGCTTCTACGTCAAGAGATTTTACTTTCAAGTCTGCCAGGTCACCGGAGCAGCACTCAAGTGTACGAACCGGAATATCCAGAGAACGGAACAGATCTACTGTATTCTGCCATAATTTATCAAACCACATCGGACTCTCTTCCGGTCTGCAGACAACGATCATTTCCTGTTTTTCAAACTGATGAATACGGTAAACGCCTCTCTCCTCAAGTCCATGAGCACCTTTTTCCTTACGGAAACATGGAGAATAGCTTGTAAGAGTTTTCGGAAGTTCTTCCTCAGGAATGATCTGATCGATAAATTTACCGATCATAGAATGTTCACTTGTTCCGATCAGGTATAAATCTTCACCCTCAATCTTATACATCATGGCATCCATTTCAGCAAAACTCATTACACCTGTTACAACATTGCTTCTGATCATAAAAGGAGGTACACAGTAAGTAAAACCTCTGTTTATCATGAAGTCACGTGCATAGGAGATTACTGCTGAGTGAAGTCTTGCGATATCTCCCATTAAATAGTAGAAACCATTTCCCGCAACACGTCTTGCACTGTCAAGATCGATTCCATCAAAATTTTCCATAATTTCTGTATGATATGGCACTTCAAAATCCGGAACAACCGGTTCACCAAACTTCTCGATTTCTACGTTCTCGCTGTCATCTTTACCGATCGGTACAGATGGATCAATGATATTCGGAATTACCATCATATCTTTGAGAAGTTCTTCCTCTACCTCTTTTTCTCTTGTGGAAAGTTCTTCAATACGGGTTCCGGAAGCAGCTACCTGTTTCTTTACTTCTTCAGCTTCTTCTTTCTTTCCCTGTGCCATCAGTGCACCGATCTGTTTGGAAATTTTATTTCTCTCTGCACGAAGAGCTTCTACTTCCTGTTTGATTTCGCGATTCTCTTTGTCCAGTTCCAGAACTTTATCCACTAATTCCAGTTTATTATCCTGAAATTTGTTGCGGATATTCTGTTTTACAACTTCCGGATTTTCTCTTAAAAATTTTAAATCGATCATCTTTCTCCTCTTTCTGCGGAACATGCCGCCCGTTTTTGTAGATTTTCATTTTGCCTGACCTAATATCTGTCTGACATTTTCTTAACGATAACACAAAAAGCCTTCCGCCCTATGTGCCATCCTGCACATGGGACGAAAGGCTCTAAAACTCTTCCGCGTTGCCACCCATCTTGTCACTGCTCTTTCTTTTTAACACAGATGCTCATTTCCAGTATCTGTTTCTCCTGCTGTGACCTCTCAATTCGTATGCTATGGGATACGACCCCGTGACTTTCATCACTGACTCCGGAAGTGGAAAGGCATCTTTTCTGTACCGGTTTCCAGCACCCACCGGCTCTCTGAAACAGTCTTGCTGCCGCAGCTTCCATCACTGCCAAATTCTTTCGTTATTATACACTCATTATTTCCGTAATGCAAGTCTAATATGCTTCCTGCCTGATTTTTTCTTCCAGTTCGATTGCCCGCATCGCCCAGATATGCTTCCCTGCCGTTTTCTCCACTCCACGCATAACAATATCTCTCATCTGCTGTTCATTTTTCAGCAGATCACTTACTTTTACCGGTAGCTGCTCTAAATGTTTCAGGTCATAATACGAGACACCATCTCCCTCTTTTAGTTCTTCGCAGAGGTAGTGACTGGTATCCGAAACACAGACTGCACCGTTTAAAATCGAATTAAACACCCGGTCATGTGCACCATCTTTAAACCATGGCATCACATTAATTGAAATCTTCGCATGTGCAAGCTGCTCTAAACAGGTCAGGGAATCCGTCTGCGGATGTATTCTTATATTCTGCATCGAAGTACAGTCAAGTTCTTCCCAGCCCTTTCCAACAACATCCACGGTGATCCCTGCTTCTGCCAGCGTCTTTATGACCAGGCCACGCCAGTAATTGCGCACATACAGATCAATGAATATCATCTTATGCATCACAAGTCTGAAATCATCCGGTACCACCTTCCCCATCTCACGTTCACAGTGACGCAGTGTCACCTCCTCGATGGTCTGGTCCGTTTTTTCCAGCAGCTCGTCAATGATTCCGCGGTAAAATGCCGCATACTCATCATTGATCCAGTTGATATGCTGTTCAAAAAAAGACGGAGGCGTGTAATTTCCGGTCATGATCACATCAATATTCCGCTGTTCATACGACACATCAAGTGCTCCATCCAGCCCGGTTCCCGCTAACGGAAGAAATCCGGCACTTTTATATCCGGGATAATATTTTAAAAAATATGCTTCCTGTTTTCTGTCAATACTGATGTGGTGATATCCGGATGGCAGATCATGCAGACGGTTATCATAATAGTACGGATGATCTGCCGCAATATTATAACAGGGAATCTTATATTCATCCCAAATATAACCGTTTCTTTCACTGTATACACCCGCTTCTTTTTCCAGTCCCTGAAAATTGAAAGTGATCATCACTGTCTCGCCGGGTTTTATGAATTTTCTCAGCCTTTTGGCACTTCCCTTTTCATCTTTCAGATCGTAGAAAAATACTGCATATCCCATCTTTTCAAACTGCCCCGCCATCTGTTTCGAGAAATACGCAAGCGTTTCCACGCCTCCTTCAAACATCACGATTTTTTTCACACGAATCTCCATTTCCATTATCCAGACGTTTATTCATGGCGCAGCGCGTCAATGGGGTTTAGATTCGCCGCCTTATAAGACGGGAAAACCCCGAATACAATTCCGATCACCATAGAAAACAGTACGGAACCGATCGCCGCCGGAATACTGATTGCAACCGGCATCGTCGTCACATAGGAAATGATCTCTGCTAATATGATACCGACAATTACACCAAGCACACCGCCTAAACTTGTAAGCACCGCTGCTTCGGTCAGAAACTGATTCAAAATCTTTGACTTTCTTGCACCGACTGCCTTCTTTAAACCGATCTCCTGCGTACGCTCTGTCACTGATACCAGCATGATATTCATAACACCGATACCACCAACGATCAGGGAAATTCCAGCGATCCAGATCAGCATCGTATTTGTTGAACTGCTGAGTTCCTGTATCTGCTGTGCCTGCTCTAAAAGATCCTTTGCCTTATACTGGATCGTATCATCTTTCGGTGACAGATAATTGTTTAGCAGATCTGCACATGCTTTTCCGGCAGATGTCATATTATCCGTACTGTCCACACGGATCACAACATTCTGTGGCTCGTCATACTGATATATGATCGGCCAGGTCGTATTCGGGATATAAATAGAACCTGCCGTATCCTGCGCATATGTATAATAATCATCAATGGAATTGATGACCGGCTCAAACACCTTTGCCTTGGTTACGATTCCAATTACCGTATAAGGCTCCTTCTGGATCTCGATCGTATTTCCGACCGGATCTTCTCCCTGAAACAGGGCATTTGCGGAATCCGTATCCAAAATAGCGACTTTTTTATACTTTTTAAAGTCCTCATCCGTAAAAGCACGTCCCTCTTTCATAACATAATTGCAGGTATCAAAATAGCTGTTGTCGATTCCGCGCACATATCCACCGGAAAAAGCCGTATTTAAATGATACACTCCGCTATAATCCTGTCTGCTTAAGTATGCAGATGCATTCTCTACATGATCGAGATCTTTGATGTCACTCATGACCTCATCCGTTACAAGCGGCACTCCCTGCGGCACTCCGTTGTAATCCATCTCGTATTCCCACTCGCCCTGATAAAGAGACACTTCCACTGTATTCTCTCCGGAGCCGATCAGGTTTTCTTTGATCTGTTCATTCGTTCCTTTGATCGTTGATACGATCGCAATGATCGCTGCGATACCTATGATAATTCCAAGCATGGTCAGAAAGGAACGCATCTTGTGGGACCAGATTCCCTGAAAAGATAATCTTATATTCTCAAACATCCTGTTCCTCCTGATTAATATTCAACACTTTCATCCTCTGTTACTGCTGCTCCCTCGACTGCTGTCTTTCCATAAGGGAAGGCGATCCTGTCATCCTCTGTCAGTCCTGATTTGATCTCAACTGCAGTACCATATACTGTTTTTCCGGTTACAACATATTGTTTTTTCAGATGATCACTCTCATCTGCGATCATAACATATGATTTTCCATCTTCCTGTCTCACATATGCCTTATCAAGGTAAATACCGCCTGTTTCTGACTGATTTGTCTGAATTGCAAGATCCACATATTCTCCATTTTTCAGTGCAGAACTGTCTTCCATATATGCAGTATACTGATAATAAGAAACATTCGGATTTCCTTCTCCCCAGGAATTGCCACTCACAGGATAATCCGATACGCTCGTTACGGTTGCCTCAAATGTCATTCCTGATTCCCATGAATTTGCGGTAACAACCGTTCCCGGTTTGACTTCATCTAACAAAAGTTCGCTGATCGTACCGCTCACGTACAGTCCGTCATCCCCGGTTACCACAAGAAATGCATTCCCATCATCCTGTTTCTGATCCGGATCTCCCACAGATTTCACAACACCATCAAGTTTTGCATAAACCACACCATCATTGATGCTGTCCTGTAACGTTTCCAGCTCCAGTTTTAACTTGCGAAGCTGTATATCCAGTTTTTTTACTTCTGATTCTTTGTCATTGATTGCCTCTGCAAGTTCTTTTTCGGTATATCCTTCCGGCTCTTCCCAGTCATCTTCATCGTTCCAGCTATCTTCATTCTCAAGTTCATCCAGATAATCCTGAAGACTTTTTCCAACTTCTTCTCCTGAAAAAACATACCAGGACCGGCTTTTATCATAGTCCATAGGCATGGTACTTCCATCGACATCTTTTACATTCGGTGAAATACTGTCATCTGCCACAGGCTCATATTTCTGTACTGTGACTTCTTTTGTGGCACCATTCGACTCAGTACTGTCATCCACCACTTCATCTCCTGTTTCCACACTTTCAAACACCATTTTCCCATCGCTGTCTTTTTTGCAGATAATAAACTTTACATATTTTCCATCCGTATAGGTGCCATCTGATTTTTTCTGCGGCCGCAGCGAATTGTAAAAACTTCCATATGCAAAAACATCTTTATTACAATAATAAATGTAAGGATTCTCTGCTGTTCCATCTGCCGTGTCTTTATTATATGGCTCCGAATCTTCCGTCACATAATTATAAATGCGGTTATCCTTCGCATCCTTTTCTGGCAGTGACTCTATGTAGGCTTTCTTCTGCTCTAATTCCTGCAGCTTTTTATTTATGTACGAGGATGCAGTACTGGCAGTAGAAGGCCGTGTCTTATCCACCGGTTTTGTGTTTTTTAATGACTCTAAAGAATGCTGTGCCTTCGCAAGACTGTTTTCTGTTGTACTGATCTCAAGGTTTTTCCTCTGGATATCGATCTCTGCCTCCGATGTATCATACTGGATCAGCGGATCTCCCTCTTTCACTGTATCGCCTTTTGAAACATAAACCTCCTGCACTTTGTTGGAATCATCTAAATATACTTCCTGGGAAGAATCATTCGTCACAACACCATAGCTTGTTTCAGAGCCCCCATTATATCCATAGTTTAAACTGGAAACAGACTGTACTTCTGCCACCAGATTCTTCTTCTGATACGACTTATAACCATAAATTCCTCCGGTGACTGCACCAACAGTGACGGCAAGTACGACAATGACTGCGATTACTTTTTTTAATTTCATGATGCATCCTCCTTTTCATCGCCCTCAAAAATCTCCCCGTCAATGATTTTCACCATGCGTTTTGCATTGGATGCGATATGCGGATCATGTGTGATCATAACGATCGTAACACCCTCTTCATTGAGTTTCTGGAACAGTTCCATGATCTGCTCTCCTGACTTGGAATCAAGTGCTCCGGTAGGTTCATCCGCAAGTAAGATCTTTGGATTATTGACCATTGCTCTCGCAATCGCAACCCTCTGTTTTTGTCCACCGGAAAGCTGCGTCGGACGAAAGTCCACCCTGTCACCAAGTCCGACACGTTCCAGTGCTTTGATTGCACGCTCCCTGCGCTCCTTTTTTTTCACGCCGGCATAACTAAGCGGCAGTGATACATTTTCCACCGCAGTCTCTCTCGGCATCAGATGAAAACTCTGAAATACAAACCCGATACTGCGCAGTCTTAAATCTGACAGCTGCTTGTCTTTTAACTTTAAGACGTCCTCTCCTGCCAGCTCATAAGTCCCGCTCGTCGGCTTATCCAGACAGCCTATGATATTCATAAGTGTTGTCTTTCCGGAGCCGGATGGTCCCATGATCGCAACATACTCTCCCTCTTCCACGGTAAGACAGACATCTTTTAATACCGGAACGACCAGCTTATCCTGCTGATAATCCTTGTAAATATTCTGCAGATTCAGTATCATTCCCCTACCTCCATATCATTGGAATCATCATAGGAATCATCAGAATCCTCATAGTCAGAATCATCGTAATCAGAGTCATCATATTCCGCATCATCCGCAGAATCGCCATCGTCAGCTCCATCATAACCTGATCCATCTTCCATATCGCCATTTACATAATCCTGCATACCATTATCGTTCATCATTTCCGTATCGTACATTCCGTTTTCATACAACATTTCGGTTCCGTAATCAAGCATCTCTGTACCATCCTGATTGTACAACGGAGAAGAATAATCGACCTCGCTCACATCTGTCACCGTAGTTACTCCTTCATAGAGTCCTTCCATCGGCCATGTGATATAATCATCAAGTGAAAGACCGGATAAGATCTCATACTCTGCCAGATCCTCATCATATTCACCAAGTTCTACATATCGTTTTTCCAGACGTTTCTTATCATTTGCAGCCCAGACATAAGCACCGCTGTCATCCTGAACAACATAGTTTGAATACAGCCAGATTCCTTCTTTCTGCTGATCGTCCTGACCTTCGTCAAGTTCAATATATACATGCTGTCCTAACAGCAGTCCCTCTGCAGATGGAAGTTCCACATAAAACGGGTACTTTGTTGCAGAGACACTACTGTCTGAAGATGAATCGTCATCACTTTTCTGCACGTTATCTGTATCAATCTTTGAAATCGTTCCATTCCATGTCTGACTTTCATCCACCCTCGAACGTATGATGACCGCCTGTCCATCTGAGATCATCCATACATTCTGCTCATCGATACTTCCTTTTACACGGTATTCACCTGTCTGAAGAATCGTCATAAACGCAGCATTATTACCATTACTGTCTGTACCGTTCTCGTTGATTTCCTTTACCACGCCGGATTTTTTGCTGACAACAGACGATGCATCGATCTGGGCTTCATATTTTGATATTTCAAGGTTCTTGCTCTCAAGATCAAGTTTATTCTCCTCGATGGAATTTTCCTCCGACTGAATATCTGTCGTCAGTGAAAATTTATCGTCCTCATCTGTCGTTTTATTTAATTCATCGGTCAATGTGGCTATCTTTTTTTTGGAACTGTCAATCTCATTCTGGATTCCCTCGAGTTCAAGTTTTGCCTGTTTCACCTGCATCTCAAGTTCGCTGGTATCATAGGTAACAAGTGTCTGACCCTCTTCTACCTCATCCCCTACTTTTACAAGGATTTCTTTGATGGTACGCGATGAATCTACATTTACCTCATAACTGTCCTGCGATTCCACAACACCATTATACCGGTTGGTATTTCCCGTATATGTATTCATGATCTTAGAAACTTTCTCAACATATACCTTGTCATCCGATTTTCCTGACTGTAAAAACGGAATTTTCTCTGAAACTACATCAATTGCCTGTGTTGTCACATCTATAATATTGTCGCGATAATAATAACCGGTTCCTCCTACTGCTCCAATTACTGCAATGGCTACGACCGGAATAATTATTTTTTTCTTTTCCATAGTTCCTCCTTAAATGTACACTGTCTGCATCCTGATTATCAG
>OGFJ01002268.1_pt1 | contig 10548 bp, 4 predicted proteins | sample 1570861 | NCBI WGS metagenome assembly OGFJ01 (sample SAMEA2582060, study PRJEB24529) | metagenome | biome: Human gut stool | place: China | collected 2011
AATATGGCTCGTGAACCCCGCTGGGGACGGAATGAGGAAACTTATGGTGAGGACCCTTATTTGACTTCCCGTTTGGGAGTAGCTTTTGTGAAGGGATTACAGGGAGATCATCCCGATTATCTGAAGACGGTTGCTACAATAAAACATTTTGTTGCCAATAACCAAGAAAATGACCGTTTCTCCAGTTCTTCACAGATACCCACCAAGCAGTTGTATGAATATTACTTTCCGGCTTATGAGGCATGCGTAAAGGAAGCGGATGCGCAATCTGTAATGACTGCTTATAATGCCTTTAACGGAGTGGCTCCGAGTGGCTCAACCTGGCTTTTAGGAGATGTTCTGAGAAAAGAGTGGGGATTTGACGGATTTGTTGTTTCTGATTGTGGAGCTATTGGAGTCATGAACTGGCAGCACCGGGTTGTAAACTCATTGGAGGAAGCTGCTGCTTTAGGTATCAATAGTGGTTGTGATTTGGAATGTGGGGGAACCTATCGCGAGAAACTGGTAGCAGCTGTAAAGATGGGATTGGTTTCAGAACAAGCTATTGATAAGGCTTTGACTCGTGTATTAACAGCACGTTTTAAATTAGGTGAATTCGACCCTAGTGAACTTGTTCCCTATAATCATTATGATAAAAAGTTACTTGCAGGAGAAAAATTTGGGAAGCTAGCTTATGAAGCTGCGGTTAAATCCATCGTACTTTTAAAGAATGACAATGATTTCTTGCCTGTAGATAAGAAGAAGATACGTTCTGTAGCTATCGTCGGTCCATTTGCTGATAATAATTATCTGGGCGGATATAGTGGGAAACCTGTTCATAACGTTTCTTTGCTTCAGGGTGTTAAAGATTTAGTAGGTAAAAAAGTGAAGGTTTCATACATGGAAGGCACTTCCGTGATTTCTCCGGTTGGTTCGGAGTATTTGGTAGCTTCTGATGGGGTGAGCCAGGGACTTACTGCTGACTATATAAGTGGGCACAATCTGAGTAATATCCCTTTGTTTTCAAGAATTGATAAGACTGTGGGTTTTGACTGGGGAGATGGTACGCCGGATGAACGTTTAACTAAAAATAATTATTCTGTCAGATGGAGTGGATATCTGAAAGCTCCGGTAAGTGGCAAACATACTATTGGTATGTATGCGGATGGTGGAGTGCGTATTTGGTTGAATGATCGTTTAGTTTTGGATAAATGGAATGCTCGTGGTTTACAGTTTTATTCTGTAGAGGTTCCGTTTGAGGCAGGCAGAAAAATGCCAGTTAAAATAGAATATATAAATAAGACGGGTGCTGCTGCTTGTATGTTGGTTTCTGATTTTGGAAATTCAGATCAAATAGATAAGGTGAAAGAATTTGTATCCGGGGCGGATTTAGTATTGGTTGCTTTGGGGAATGATGAAAAGTTGGCTCGTGAAAATCGTGATCTGCCTTCCATTTATTTACCTATGACACAGGAATTGCTGCTAAAAGAAATCTATAAAGTGAATCCTCGTACTGCCTTGATACTCCACACGGGAAATCCGTTAACTTCAAAATGGGCTGCAGAAAATGTCCCTGCTATTCTTCAAGCTTGGTATCCGGGACAAGAGGGAGGTAAGGCTTTGGCTGGCATTTTGTTCGGTTCAGAAAATCCGTCGGGTAAGTTACCGATGACTATTTATGAATCGGAAGAGCAGTTGCCGGATATTTTGGATTATGATATTTGGAAAGGTCGTACCTATCAATATTTGTCAAGTAAGCCTCTTTACGGATTCGGACACGGTTTAAGTTATTCGAACTTTGAGTATACACATTTGCAAAGTGATGGTGTGGTTCGTCCGGATGGTACTTTGCAATGTTCTATTGAAATTAAAAATATAAGTGATGTAGCAGGAGAAGAAGTTGTTCAGGTATATATTTCCCGTGAAAATACTCCGGTTTATACTTTCCCGTTAAAGAAATTGGTGGCTTTTGCGAGAGTGGACCTGAAACCGGGTGAAAGTAAAACGGTTACTTTTACAATTGCTCCCCGCCAGCTTTCTATATGGCAGGAAGGAATATGGAAGATGCTTCCGGGGAAATATTCCTTGTTTGTGGGAAGTGGTCAGGAAGGACTATCGAAAGGAATAAATAGGAATTTTGAAATAAAGGTAGAATAAGGTTAGTTGAGTCAGGATATAGGTGTTGTTTTTAGGGCAAAGGATTGTTTTAATGGATAATTTATAGTCTGCGGCATGATACTTTTTTATTCCTATATTGGGATAATATAATATAGGAATACTTTTCTTGAAATGTATTAATTTAACTTTTAACTATATTAGGTAAAAACTCTTCAACTCGTTTTATATAACGTGTTTGAATGGGGTATGCCTTCTAATCAGATACTTATTGCATAGTGTCGGAATAGTATTAGTTAATGATAAAATTGTACTTGTTTATCATGGAGGCGGCAGCTATATTTGCAACGTTGAAGAATTTATTATTTTAAATCAGTGTTATATATGAAAAACATTATGTTGTTTCTGATGGCGCTCTTAATGAGTAGTCATGTGATGGCTCAGGAATCCATCGTTACCGGTACTATTACTGATGCTAACGATGGTTCTCCATTGATTGGAGCCAATGTGTTGGTTAAGGATGCCGGGGTAGGTTCCATTGCTGATACGGAAGGTCGGTATAGCGTGAATGTCCCTAAAGGGAAAAATGTGCTGGTCTTCTCATGTATAGGTTATAAGGAACAAACGATAACCTTGAAACCTGGACAGAGAACTCTGAATGTAAGAATGGCAGAGGATACGGAATTGCTTGATGAAGTCGTGGTAGTTGGTTACGGTACGATGAAGAAAAGTGATTTAACGGGATCGGTCACCAGTATTAAGAGTGATGAGTTGATGAAAACCAATCCGATCAGTATCAATCAAAGCTTGCAGGGGCGTATTGCCGGTGTACAGGTTAATCAGAACGATGGTGCTCCGGGAGCAGGTGTAAGTATTCAGATCCGTGGTGCAAACTCATTCTCTACATCTACAGAACCGCTTTATATTGTGGATGGTATTCCTTTCACAACAAGTGGTACTCCGGGAACCGGTAAAGATGGTATGCTCCAAACTACCAATCCGCTTTCTGCCATCAATCCGGCAGATATTGAATCTATTGAAATCCTGAAAGATGCTTCTGCTACTGCTATCTATGGCTCACGTGCTTCTGCTGGTGTGATTATGATTACAACCAAAGGTGCGAAGGGGGCAGGAAAACCTCAACATGTTTCTATTTCGTATGATGGATATTATGGGATACGTAAGGTTGCCCGTATGCCTGATTTTATGAATGCTCAAGAATTTATAGATTATCGTTTTGCACGTCATACTCTTTTAACATCAGATGTCTTTGATGGTTCTAGTCGTAAAGGAGTAGATGCGAACGGTATTCCTCATTATGAAATTAAACAATCTGATTTGGAAACTACGTTTCTGAAACGTGATGGTGGTACAAACTATCGTGATTCCCAAATTTATGAGATGATGATGTCGGGAACAGATGGTTATGACTGGACCGACCTTGTTACCAGGACCGGCTCACAACAGAATCATTATATCAGTGCAAATGGTGCTACTGAGAATCTTAATTATCGTTTAGGCTTGGGGTACCAGGGAGAAGAAAATGTGTTCAAGCATAATAACTATTCCCGGTTTAATATTAAAGGTGCTCTGGACGGAAAAATCTCAAAAGTGTTTGATGCCGGCTTCACGGTAAATATGGCCTATACGGTACAGGATGATTTTAGTACAAACAGTACATATTGCCCCTATGAGAATGCCTTTTATTTTAATCCTTTTGTAGCACCTTATGATGCAAATGGGAATATCATCAACAATCCCGGTTCAAAAGATGCTTTTGAGTCTACGGGACAGTTCACTTCCACTATCAGTCCATTAAATGATCTGGCAGATGAAAACTATACGAATCAGACACGCAAATTTCATGTTTTCGGTAATGTTTATTTGCGGGCCAATATTATGAACGGTTTGAAGTTTACAACTACTTTCTCACCTAATTTTTATCATGGACGGCAAGGTATGTTCAATGCAACCGGAGTGAACGACCGTAATCCATCAGGATCGAATTATTATCAGATAAATGGTACGAACTCTGCAGAAGTCGAGACTACAGACCGCTTGGACTGGACTTGGGATAACCAGATTGACTTTAACAAGACGATAGGTAATCATACATTTGGCGCTATGGGTCTGTTCTCTATGTATCGTTCTGACAAAGAAATCTATACTCTGAAAGGATTTGGGATATCTGACGATATGCTCTCATTCCATGCAATGAATAAAGCTTCCGGTGATAAAGAGATTAGTTCTTCTTATACAGAGTCTACATTAGTATCCGGAGCTCTTCGACTGAATTATTCTTATAAGGGTAAATACATGGCTACTGCTACTGCACGTACCGACGGTTCTTCGCGTTTTGCCAAAGGCAAACGTTGGGGATGGTTCCCGTCTGTTGCTTTGGCCTGGCGCATGTCGGAAGAGAACTTTTTGAAAGATACGGATTGGTTGGATAACTTGAAACTACGCCTGTCTTATGGTGTTACGGGAAACAATAACGTAGGAGATTACGTGACGATTGCCACAGCTTCAGATCCCAGCTACGTAGTATTGGATGGATCGGAAGTGCAAGGCTATTATCCCAATGGATTGGTCAACACAAAGCTCATCTGGGAAAAAGTGAAGGAATTTGATTTCGGTATAGATTTCAGCGTATTGGACAATCGCATTAACCTGACCGCCGACTTCTATCACAGGCTATCCGACGGACAGATAATGGATCGCATTGTTCCCATTGAGACAGGGGAAACGAAAGCCACTTTTAATGTAGGCTCGGTTCGCAATACCGGTGTAGAATTGGGAGTCCAGTTCGGAGTTATCAGAAACCAGAATTTCACTTGGGATTTAAGCCTCAATTACTCCAGGAACTGGAACAAAATACTGGAACTCAGCAATGGGAAAGTAGACGAGGTAGCTTCCAACCGCTTTATAGGTAAGCCTTTGAATGTACTCCGTGATTATACTCACACCGATGTCATCACCGATAAAGGAGTAACTATGCATACAAAAGATGGAGATATCCATTATACCTTGCAGGAATTTTATGCCAAATATGGTAAGAACTACAAATGGTATGAAGGACAGGTAGCTGTAAACGACTGGAATAATGATGGCAAAATCACCGATGAAGATAAACAGATATATGGTTGCACAGATCCTCAATGGATGGGAAGCTTGAGTTCAAGCATGTACTACAAAGGTTTTGACTTTTCGGTAATGGTTTATACAAAGCAAGGTCAGTGGTCACGCAGTTATTTCCATGATAAATACATGAAATGGTCTGACCGTGGCAACCAACATATGGCAATGGATTTCTATATTCCTAAAGGTACGCCTACCATCAATCACGCTACCGGTGATATAGTATATACCACTGAAACTCATTACGGCAAATATCCTTATCCTAACAATTCGGACACATCGGCCGGTGGCTACTTCTCTGATAAAGGCAGTGCAAAAGGAGAAGGATTCCAATATCAGAAGACTTCTTTTGTAAAAGTAAAAAACATTTGCTTGGGATATACATTCCCCAAGAAATGGATTGCTAAAGCCGGATTACAACATTTGCGCCTTTACGTCAATGTACTGAACCCATTCTGTTTCACGGACTATGAAGGCTTTGACCCGGAATGGGCAGGTGCCAAGCTGACCGATGGTGGTCCTGCTTCAGTGACTTATCAAATAGGTGCGAACATCAAATTCTAATTTTTAAAGCAAAGATAAGTGATATGAAAAAATTTATATATATAGCTATCCTGCTGGTTTTCTCCGCCTGGATGGTAAGTTGTGACGGTTTTTTAACTACGGATAATAAATCGAACGTGACGGACAAAGAATACTTCTCTACGAAGTCGGGATTTGAATCCTTGGTATCCAATGCCTATGAAACTTTACGGGATATTTATGCCTCTTCCAGTTATACAACCTATTTCAATGCAGGTACGGACATGTATGCCGACGGACGCAACTACATTAATGATGAATTGCATGAATATGAAACCCTGAATCCGGAAAATAGCGTAATGAAAGAACTTTATACAGCATGTTATAAAGGAATTCGTGCAGCTTACGCCGTGAAGCATTATGCCCAAGATGCAGAAATTGATGAAATATTACGTAATAAGCGCGTGGATGAAGCACGCGTACTGGCTGCAAATTATTATTATATATTAGTCAACACCTTCGGGGGTGTACCTTTGATGAAAGAATACGTAGCCAATGCCCAGACAGGTTATCCAAAATCTGCTGCCAGTGACGTATACGCCTATATCATTGAAGAACTGGAGAATGTAGTAGCTAACGGAGTACTCGAAAAGTCCACAGCGCAGAATGGAGGAGGACGTGCAAGTCTAGAATCAGCACGTGCATTACTGGCTAAAACTTATCTGGCGGCAGCCTGGGACCTGGATAAAAAAGAATATTTTTCTAAAGCAGCTCAAACAGCAGATGATGTAATAGCCAAACGTAGTCTGGTTACTCCTTTTGCAAATCTATGGAGGGCAGATTATAGCGGGGATGATAATGAAGAATTTATCTGGGATGTAGAATATGATTATGCGACGGCAACCAATACAGTCAGTGGCGGACACCCCTGGAGTTCTTTCTATTGTAACCATATTGGCGGACAGGAAGATCACGGAAAAGGAAGTACATCTGCCTTTATAGCAACCTTACATGCCTTGCAATACTTTGAGAAAGGGGATGTACGTTATGAAGTGACATTCATGAAAGAACTGCCAGATATCGTTACTGCCTCAAACTATTGGTATTGGGATTGGTACAAAAACGGAGAAACTTTTATAGGCATTCCTTTGAAACGTTATTACCCGGCTTGGTATGAAACAGAAGAAGATATAGAGGCTTGGAAAGCCCTTGATCCTGAAAACCGGAAAAGTACATGGATACTTCCTATGTCCGACCACACCCGTGACCCTCAAGAGTATATGCCGGGAGAGATTAATTACGAAGCATTCGTGACTTACTCCTATGGAGGAAGCCCATGTCGTAAATTTGACGATTCTAATACGGGAAGCTACTCTAATAAAACGGATTACCGTGACATACACATCATTACTCTATCGGAAGTTTATCTGATAGCAGCGGAAGCCTATTTCAAAGCAGGAAATAATGAAAACGCTTTGGCACGCCTGAATGAAGTACGCCGCCGCGCGCAACTAAATGCAGTTACTTCCATTGATGTGGACGCTATACTCAAAGAACGTGCATGTGAATTATTTGGCCAGGGCTCCAGATGGATTGATTTAAGACGAACCCGAAAACTTGTGGAATATAACAACTTATATAATCCTCAGATAAAAGGACGTGCCCAACAAGCGATAGGGAACAAATTACTTCGCCCAATCCCTCAGGCAGCTATTGATGCCAATGAATTAATGAGTGCTGAAGACCAGAACCCGGGATATTAACAGGATAACAAGGAAACAGGATGTATAAAAAGACAGGAATCCCACGCAAGTGGGTATTCCTGTTATTGGAAAGTTTTAATTTAAACAAGATAACTGATGAATTTGAGATTTGAAAAGAAACGCCAGGTATTACTGGGAATGGTTATTGTGTGTGTTAGTTCGTTTATAGGTATTAGAACTGTTCATGCAGCAGAGGAACCTGAAATAGCAAACAATGAATTTGTCTGGTTCAATGGGCAGCAAGCTGTCACTTATTCCATATCCAAATCCATATCTCCTGTAGTGACCGTTGCATTGGATATGTTTGCCAATGATATAGAACAGGTAACAGGCATATCACCGAAGAAAGGTTCGCTGGAGACTTCGACCCTTCGTATTGTCCAATTGGACAAGGACAAAGCCGCAATAAAAGAACTACGGAAAGCAGGAGTTCCAGTAGACAGCCTTAGCACTAAAAAAGATGCCTTTTTTATCAAAGTCACAGGCAATTCCAATAAAAAACAGTTACTGATAGCAGGAAGTGACGGACGCGGAACTGCCTATGGAATACTTGAACTTTCCCGTCTGGCAGGAGTATCCCCTTGGGTATGGTGGGGAGACGTGACGCCGATGAAACAAGAAACACTGACGATTCCTGCCAATTATACCACCTTCCAGAGCCCGTCGGTGGAATACCGTGGAATCTTCCTGAATGACGAAGACTGGAGTTTACAGCCTTGGAGTTGGAAAAACTTTGAGCCATCTGACATTAAAGGGCGTATCGGTGCCCGGACTTATAAAGAAATCTTTAAATTACTGATGCGCCTTCGTGCTAATGCCATTTGGCCGGGTATGCATGGGATTACCACTCCTTTCTACTTTGTACCGGGAGCCAAAGAAGCAGCCGATAGTTGCGGCATCCTAATTGGTACTTCGCATTGCGAACCAATGATGCGCAATAATGTAGGCGAATGGAAAGTCAGCGAGCGAGGCGACTATAATTACATGACCAACCGTGAAGGAGTGCAATCGTATTGGATAGAACGGCTGAAAGAGGCAGGCCCCTATGAGAATTTCTATACCATGGGCATGAGAGGTATCCATGACAGTGGAATGGAAGGAGTCAAGACCCTTCAGGAAAAGACCGATGCCCTGCAACAAGTAATCAACGACCAGCGTAAACTACTGGCGAAATATGTAAATAAGGATGTAGAGAAAATCCCCCAAGCTTTTGTCCCTTATAAAGAAGTACTTCAAATAATGGAGAATGGCTTGCAACTGCCGGAGGACATCACATTGATATGGTGCGATGACAACTATGGCTATATGACCCGTTTGAGCGACGAGGAACAGCAAAAGCGTAGCGGAGGTGCCGGAGTGTATTATCATCTCAGTTATTGGGGGCGTCCGCACGACTACATGTGGCTATGTACTACCCAGCCGGGATTGATTTATAGCGAAATGAAACAGGCATACGACTGCAATGCCCGCCGCCTATGGGTGGTCAATGTGCACGACCTGAAACCGGTGACTTACGATCTGGAACTCTTTCTGGATATGGCATGGAATATCAACTCCGTATCTCCATCTACGCTTGTGGAGCATCAGAAGAACTGGCTTTGCCGCGAATTCGGAAAAGAAGCAGGAGAAAAGCTATTGCCCGCCATGTTAGAGTTTTATCGCCTGTGCGGCATCCGTAAACCGGAATTTATGGGTTGGAACCAAGTGGAGCTGGACAAGAAAAAATATACTAAAGGCTGGTCTCCGGTTAAAAATACGGACTTTAGCTTAACCGAATTCGGCGGCGAACTGGATCGTTATCTGGAATCCTATGAAGCCATTAAAGAGATTTTATCGGAAGTGGAACCAATGATTCCTCAGGAACGCAAAGATGCTTTCTTTGCCCAAATCAAGTATCCTGTGTTTGGTGCCGCAGCTATGAGCACGAAGATATTGGAAGCACAAAGAGCACGTTGCATCTCTCCGGGAAGCTGCGACACGACTTTATGGACCCGCGAAAGTCAATTAATGGCTGCCTGTGCCAAAAGCATTAAAGCTTACCAGGAAATCCGCGATTTGACAGATTACTATAACAATGAACTGGCAGATGGCAAATGGAAATACTCCATGTGCCACAATCCGCGGGATTTATATGTGTTCTATCCGCCTAAAGTCCCTGTATGGCTGACAGACAAAGAAATAGAGAAGTATGCTTCTTTAAAAAGAACAAAATCATTACCTTTGGCAGAAGCAGTTAAAGATAGTTGTATCGTTTCTAATGCTTGCGATTATGCAAGAGCGTCCGAAGGTGTCATGACAATTCAATCATTGGGGCACGGCATGAATGCAGTTTCCGTACCGAAGGGAAAATCAATTACTTTTGAATTTGATTGCTCATGGGATGGAGAAGCGACACTGCGCACCGCCGTCATTCCTACACAACCTAATGATAAAGGGGATATTCGTTTCAGTGTCAGCATAGATGGTGAAAAACCTCAGATATGCTCCTTTAAAGAAGGTTTCCGCACGGAGGGCTGGAAGCAGAATGTGCTTCGGGGGCAGGCTATTCGTGAAACCAATCATCGATTGGCAAAAGGAAAGCACACCTTATCCATCACAGCTTTGGATGACCATGTATTGATAGATCAATGGATGATTGATTTCAAGCCAGATAGAATGTTTTACGTATTCCCTGTCCAACCAACATATTAATATAGCATGAATTATATGAAAAGAATTATTGGATTATTCATTATTTTACTGTGTCTTTGTTCTGCAAAAGCTCAACAGACAGAAGTGAGATATCTCTCCGGCACAGGACCGGATAATACTGTGAAGTGGGATTTCTGGTGCTCATCAGGTATGAATTCCCAAAAGTGGAGCGAGATAGAAGTTCCGTCTTGCTGGGAACAGCAAGGTTTTGGAGGCTACACCTACGGACGCTACTACATTTATAAGGAACGCGAAAATGAAAAGCAATATGATGCCTACAGAGAGCATGAACCCGTTGGCGGAATTAAGCCAGTGCATACTTGACTCTTCCAATGGGTCT
>OGFJ01002302.1_pt1 | contig 10380 bp, 9 predicted proteins | sample 1570861 | NCBI WGS metagenome assembly OGFJ01 (sample SAMEA2582060, study PRJEB24529) | metagenome | biome: Human gut stool | place: China | collected 2011
TCGATTACCTGAAATCGCTTGGCATTTCTCATGTGCATCTGCTTCCTGTTTTCGATTTTGGCAGTGTGCCGGAAGATGATGCGGAAGCGTTCAACTGGGGATATGACCCGGTGCAGTACAATGTGCCGGAGGGATCCTATGCAACCGATCCGTTCCACGGGGAGGTACGTATCCGGGAAATGAAGGAAATGGTTCAGGCACTGCATAAGGCCGGCATCGGTGTGATTATGGATGTGGTATACAATCATACGTACAATCTCGATTCGCCGTTTCAGAAAACAGTTCCTTACTATTATTATCGTGAATGGGAGGACGGCACGATTTCCAATGGTTCCGACTGCGGAAACGAGACAGCGAGTGAGCGGGAGATGTTCCGCCGCTTTATGGTGCGCTCGGTTTGTTACTGGGCGAAGGAATATCATATCGACGGTTTCCGCTTCGATCTGATGGCACTGCATGACACGGAGACCATGAATGCGATCCGCACAGCTCTGAACCGGATGCCGCGCGGCGAGGAGATTCTGGTTTACGGTGAACCGTGGAAAGCAGCGGCAAGCGCAATGCAGGAGGGATATTTCCCTTCGGATAAACAGAATATCGGAAAGCTGATGGATGGCATTTCCATGTTCTGTGACGATACGAGAGATTCCATCAAGGGAAGTGTTTTCATTGCCGCAGAGGGAGGCTATGTCAATGGAAAAGAGCGTCTTTCAGCAGGAATACTTTCCGCGACAGACGGCTGGCTGGACGGAAAAGGAGCCTATGAGCCGCGCAATGCGAGCCAGCTGATTCCGTATGTGTCGGCACATGATAATTATACACTGTGGGATAAATTAAAACTGTCCGATCCGAAGCGGAAGGAGGATGCGGAGCCGGATTTTGACAAGATGGATGAGCGGACGCTTTCGATGAACCGTCTGGCGGCGGGCATTGTGATGACCTGCAAGGGAATGCCGTTTTTCCAGGCGGGTGAGGAATTTGCGCGCACGAAGCATGGCGAAGGAAACAGCTTCAAATCGTCGTGGCAGCTCAACAAAATTGACTGGACACGCGCCTTAGAGCAGGAAGAGCTGGTGGACTATTACCGTGGTCTTCTCGCTCTGCGCCGAAAATTTCAGGCATACGGAACGTGCGAGCCGGACTGTAAAAAGACATTTTTCCGTGAAAACCAGATCGCAGGTTACGAACTGGAATACCCGGATGGCCGCGCAGTCTGCGTCTTCTACAATCCATGGGAAAAAGAAGCTTTGCAGAAACTCCCGGAAGGAAACTGGAAACTGCTCTGCGATGGAAAACGCTGTGCAGAGGATGGAGCAGAGATGAAAGAAAGCATGATGCTTCCGGCAAAATCGATGGTTCTGCTGGCGCGGGAGTAAAATTGTAAATTTTGTCCCTTTTTGTCGGAATGCTGTCTGCGGAAACGGGCATCGATCATTCTGCCAGGCGGCGAGCGGGAATCAATTGTTTTTCGTTTAACAGAAAAATGCACTGTGGAATTGTCCGACGACGTTCCACAGTGCATTTTTATGTTTATGTGAGCAATGAGTCAGGATCTGTGCTTACATGAGATCCTGGCGGTATCTAAGAGTTCGGATCATTATTCGTCCACAACTTCCAGTACATCCATCGGGCAGGCTTTCGCGCAGATACCGCAGGCGATACATTTGGAAGCCGGATTTCCCTCGGTTTTTACGATCAGGCCAAATGGACAGGCCTTCGCACAGGCTCCGCATCCCGTACATTTTTTCTTGTTGATCATGTAAACGCCCTTCGGGTTCTGGGTGATGGCGCCTTCCGGACAGGCCTCGGCACATTTACCGCACTGCGGACAGGCGATCGGGCGAACAGCCTTTTTCTCTACGATCTGCAGACATGCCTTGTCCGGATCAAATACCTTATAAAATGCCTCAGAACATGCTCCCACACAGGCAAGACAAGCCATACAGGTGCTGCCTTTTTTTACTTTCAGTTTTTTCATTTTGTTTTATCCTCCGCTTAAAGATGTTGTTTTTCCTATTTTACCATTTTTGAACTTTTTTCTCAATGATATTTCCGGAATTTGCCATCTTTTTCCTGCTTGCGGTTTTGCTTCCGTTTCGCATGGCTTTGCACAGATACAAAAAATCTTAAGAAAGCAGACGGAAAAAAAGTAGTTTTTCTTCGGAAAATATACAAAAAGAAAAATCGGAAATTTGTTATGATGAAAAGGAAGAATGTACTCTCAATCAGCTCACAAAATCAGGCACAGAAAGATTTTGGGAGTACACCATAAGATCGGGAGGGGGATTTTTCATGATCCGTGAAGACAATACACTGGAATGGCAAGAGACAGCAGAACAAAAAAGAATGACACAAAGAAGGATAATACAAAGAAGAGAAAGAGCACGGAGACGAAAAAGAAAGGTATGGCGGATCCGCGGGCTGCTATTGCTGTTCGGCTGTCTTCTGCTTTTGGGCGGTGTGCGGCGCTTCCGGCAGAATCCGATCCAACGGTATGCAAAAGCAAACGGCATTTCAATGGATCAGTACCCGGAGGAGCTGTTGTCGCTTTACGAGAGAAACAATGAGACGGAGACGTTCGTCGAAGAATATCCGTTGAAAAAAGAGGAGGAGCCGGAGATTGACCTGAGCGACCTGTCATCCGCATCGGAGGTTCCGCTTCTCTTGCAGTGGGATCAGAGATGGGGCTATCACCGATATGCCGGTGAAGTGATGGGATTAAGCGGCTGCGGACCGACAGCACTTTCCATGGTTGCCATTTTCATGACTGGCGATATCACAAAAAATCCGCGCTGGGTCGCCGATTTTGCCTCACAGAACGGCTATGCCGTAGACGGCAGCGGAACCGCCTGGTCTCTGATGCTGGAAGGAGCCCGGCAGATCGGCCTTTCCAGCAAAGAAATCCCTGTGGAACGGGAACGGGTGGAAAACAACCTGCAGGCCGGAAACCCCATCATTGCCCTGATGGGACCCGGGGAGTTTACCAGCAACGGTCATTTTATCGTTCTTACCGGATTGCAGAATGGCAGACTGAAAATCAACGACCCAAACAGCAGAAAAAATTCCGAAAAAACCTGGGATATCGATCAGGTGCTGGAACAGACAAAAGCGGTATGGGTATATTACAAATAATAAAATAGAAGACATACCCATCAAAGCCTCCGAATACACTGTAAAAACAGCGTCTTCGGAGGCTTTTTGTGAGGGACTATATCGAAGAGCGTGCTGTGGAGACAGCAATTTACATGATTGAGACGAAAGCGACCGTACGGCAGACGGCGAAAAAATTCAGAGTGAGCAAAAGTACCGTGCATAAGGATCTGACATCACGTCTGGTACAAGTGAATCCGGGTCTGGCGGCAGAGGCAAGGAAAATTCTGGATGTGAACAAGTCTGAACGCCACATTCGCGGCGGCATGGCAACGAGAGAAAAATATCTGCATCAGAAGCAGAAGTGAACGAAAGTGAACCAAAGAAGTTCTTTCCTAATTGCCTCAAATAGGGTATGATAGAGAAAGAAAATTACGAAAACAGAGGGAATTTTATGAACGATTATATCCTGGAAGTCTGTGTGGACTCGGCGGAGTCGGCGCTTGCGGCGGCAAAAGGCGGGGCAAGCCGGCTGGAGCTGTGTCAGAATCTGGTGATCGGCGGAACAACGCCGGGTTCGAAGCTGTTTGAGGTGATCCGCAGACAGACAACCATTCCGATTCATGCATTGATCCGCCCGCGGTTCGGGGATTTCTGCTACACCCCATATGAATTAGAAGAAATTCGCGAGGAAGTTGCGATGTATCGCGAACTCGGTGCAGAGGGCGTTGTGATCGGCGTGCTGAAAGAGGATGGAACAATGAATATGACAGCGATGGAACAGCTGATGGAGGCGGCAAACGGCATGTCTGTGACGCTGCACCGCGCGTTCGATGTCTGCCGCGATCCCAAAGAAGCGCTTGAGCAGGCGGTATCGCTCGGTATGAACACCATTCTTACCTCCGGTCAGCAGAACAGTGCGGTAAAAGGAGCAGAGCTTCTCGCCGAACTGCAGCGCCAGGCGGCGGGACGCATCCGTATTCAGGCGGGCGGCGGTATCTGCGCGGATGCGATCCGCGAGCTGTATCCGAAAACCGGCGTGACCGCCTACCACATGTCCGGAAAAATCGAACTGGCGAGCCCGATGCAGTACCGGAAAGAAAATGTGAACATGGGACTTCCATCCTTAAGCGAATACACCCTCTACCGCACGGACGTCAAAGCCGTGCGCAGCGCGAGAGCGGTACTGGAAGAACTTTAAGAAAATAAAAAAAGAAAAGAAAAGGACATAACATTATTATGAAAGCAAATACCATCAGCGGCCAGCGGCAGTATGCGTTCGTCAGCCAGTTTAACTACATCCGCGAAGCCGGAACGAAAGGCGAAGAAAAAGCAGCCTGCCGGATCGAAAAAGAACTTTCTGAAATCGCAGAAAAATGGGGGCAGGGCGAATTGCAGATCCGCCGCGAGCCGTTCGAGATTGAGACATGGCAGGTTGACGAAGCTGTCTTTACGGTCACAGAGCCATATGAGAAAACATACACCGTCCGCGGCTGCTTCGCGGCAGCCAATACCGCTCCGGAAGGCGTGGAGGCGCCATTCCTCTACGTAGAAAACGGCGACCCGGTCAGCCTTTCCCATGCAGAAGGGAAAATCGTCCTGATCAACGGCGGTGCCAATGCAGAAAACTATGAAAAACTGGAAAAAGCAGGAGCCGTCGGATTTCTGATCCTGACCGGAACGCCGCTGGACAAAGACGAGGACCGTCTGCCGGACTACCGCACCCTGCGCGGCGTAAAAAATCCGAAACTGCCGTGCGCCGTCATTCATTATCTTGATGCGATGGAACTGGTAGAACGGGGAGCGAGCCGTGCACGCCTCGTTTTACAGCAGAAAAAAATCAGGAGAACGTCGAAAAATATCATCCTGCGCATCCCGGGAACCGAGCAGCCAGAGGAAATCCTGACGCTGACGGCTCATTACGATTCCGTTCCGCAGGGACCTGGTGCATACGACAACATGGCGGGCGCAGCGATCATCATGGAGCTGGCACACTACTTCGCCGAAAACCGCCCGAAACGGACACTGGAATGCATCTGGTTCGGCGCGGAGGAGCTGGGTCTCTGCGGAAGCCGGGCATATGTGAAAGCGCACGAAGCCGAGCTGGCGCAGCACCGCTTCAACATGAACGTCGACCTCGCCGGACAGGCCATCGGCGGAACCGTGCTTGGCGTGGCAGCAACGAAAGAGGCATGCGACGCGATCATGGAGCACTTAAAACAGGCGGACAAAGGCGTATCGCTCATCAACAACATCTGGAGCAGCGATTCCAACACCTTCGCATGGAAGGGCATCCCGGCGATGACGCTGAACCGCGATGGTTTCGGCATGCACACCTGCCACGATACGATCGACTGGATCTCCGCCTGGTCACTGAACCGGAGCGCCGGTGTCCTGGGCGAAATCGCCGAGTATCTGGCGGATGCAGAACCATTTCCATTTGAAAGAGAAATCCCGGCAGACTTTGCGGAGAGATTAAAAGCTTATTTTGGAGAATAAAAAGGAGAGAACATCATGAGCAAAAAACCAGTATTAGTCATCATGGCAGCAGGAATGGGAAGCCGTTACGGCGGATTAAAACAGATTGATCCGGTTGACCCGTACGGAAATATGATTATCGACTTTTCCATTTATGATGCAAAACAGGCAGGCTTTGAGAAAGTCATCTTTATCATCAAAAAAGCCATCGACGAGGCATTCCGCGAGGGCATCGGCAAGCGAATTGAGAAATACATGGATGTAGAGTATGTTTACCAGGAACTCGACGTTCTCCCGAAAGGCTACGAAGTGCCGGAAGGCCGCGTCAAACCGTGGGGAACCGGTCATGCGATTCTCTGTGCGGCAGAAGCCATCGACGGCGCACCGTTCGCCGTCATCAATTCCGATGATTATTATGGAAGAACGGCATTCGAGGAGATCTACCGCCAGCTGACAACCGAGCAGGACGGCGCGACCTATCAGTACGCGATGGTTGCCTACGACCTGTACAAAACCCTGACCGACAATGGCCACGTAGCCCGCGGCATCTGCACCGCAGACGACCAGAACCACCTTGTCGGCATTCATGAGCGCACAAGAATCGAAAACCACGGCGGACAGGCCGAATACACCGAGGATGACGGTGCAACCTGGACCGGACTGCCGCAGGGAACCATCGTTTCCATGAACCTCTGGGGCTTCACACCGAGTATCCTGATTGAGCTGAAACGCCGCTTCCTGCCGTTCCTCGAGGATGTATACAAAACTAACCCGTTAAAAGGCGAATACTTCCTGCCGTTCGTTGTCGATGAACTGCTGCAGGAGAAAAAAGCGGAAGTCACCGTACTCCGCTCCTATGATAACTGGTACGGCGTAACGTACAAAGAAGACAAAGAAAATGTCATGGCAGCACTGCAGAAATTAAAAGACGAAGGCCGTTATCCGCAGAAACTGTGGGAAGAATAACAAACGAACGGTACTGGGAAATTTTCTCCATGAGCGCATCTTTCGCAATGAAAAGAAATCCTGTATAATGGATGGAAGGAAATGCAAGGAGAATACCAATGGATACCTTATATATTGTAATACCAGCCTATAATGAGTCGGAAAATATCAAAAGAACGATCGAGGAATGGTGTCCCGTCGTGGAGAAGCATAACGGCGGCGGTGCGTCCCGTCTTGTGATCATCAACGACGGAAGCCGCGACGATACGTATGAAATTGCTTCAGCAGAGTGCGAAACCCGCCCGTTGCTCACCGTGCTGACGAAGCCAAACGGCGGCCACGGTTCCACCGTTCTGTACGGTTACCGCTATGCACTTGAAAACGGTGCGGACTATATCTTCCAGACCGATTCCGACGGTCAGACCGATCCGGCGGAGTTCGAAAAGTTCTGGCAGATCCGCGAGGGCTACGACGCCATTTTCGGAAACCGCACAAGCCGCGGCGACGGCTTTTCCCGCGCTGTCGTGGAAAAAGTGCTGTGCGCGGTGCTCTGGACCTATTTCCACGTATCCGTGCCGGATGCAAATGCCCCGTTCCGTCTGATGAAAACAGACTACGTGGCCGAGTATCTGCCGCTGATGCCGGAAAACTACAATCTGCCGAACGCACTGCTGACTGCCTTCGGAGCGTATTTTCACCGGAAAATCCGTTTCATCCCGATCAGCTTCAAGCCGCGTCAGGGCGGAACAAATTCCATCAACATCCGTAAAATCGTAAAAATCGGCCGTCAGGCGCTGCACGATTTCTGTGAGATTCAGAAAGCGGCTGCGAAAAAAAGAGGATAAAAAATAATATAAGAGAAGGAACGTATCCCATGTTTCATGAGATACGTTCCTTCTTTTTGTATGCTTATTTTTTATTATGGACCTTATTTTTAATAGAAGCGATGCGATCTTTTCTGATTCATGGAATCCTTTAGTGCCAGAAGTGATTCGATCAGGATCAGAAGCAGGATCACAGCGATCATGACTGCGAGGATCTGATTTGTTCGCTGATGGAACCAGGAGCCGATTCCTGTGTGTGCAGTCTGTGTATTCTCGGTCTGTGCGGCATTTTCAAGAGCTGCAGTTTCCGAAGTAATAATCTGTGCATCCGGGTCTGTTGTTCTGGCAGATGGTACAATCTGCGTTGCGGCTGGAAGCTGGCTGGAAGAAGTAACAGCGGATGCGGTAACTTCCGGGTGGATGGTGGAAAGATCAACTTCTTCGTCTTCTGTAACAACTGCGCTGGCAATCGGTTCTGCTGCGATCGGTTCGGATGCAGGAACCTGTTCCGGTGCGGTTTTGGATGCAGGAGCTGCGGTTTCCGGAAGAATATTTTCCTGTGCCGGCTGTTCCGAAGCAGATGGCTGTACCACGGTCGGGGTTTCTGCCGGTGCGGATGGCTGTTCCGGAACGGATGGTTCTGGAGCGGCCGGTTCTTCCGGAACTTCCGGTGCAGATGGTTCTTCCGGAAGAGATGGCTCCGGGTCAGTTGCCGGTGTTTCCGGGATTGCGGTACAGTAAACAAGAGAAGTCATCGCCGCCGAAGAATCCGTAATCACAACGGAACCGCCATTGGAAACGGCCTGTCCATTAACATAGAAGGAAATCTGATCCATATCCAGTGTGTAGCCAGGTTCCGTAACCATCGATACGGAGAACGTTCCGTTTACTTCCTCGACCGGTTCGCTGTTCTGATACAGGACATAGGAACCATCATCGGAAAGATATGACATGGTGACCGGTGCATCCATTGTGGAATCCTGAAATGTCAGGGCAGCATCGGTAAAAGCAAGAGCCGCCTGATCGGTGTTCAGATAGAATTCCAGGTCCTGTGCATCGTAATGGGTGAAGTGAATGGTAATTTCACCGGCGTCTGTATTTTCTGCACTTGGAACTGTCTCGGCTGCTGCCGAATACGGAGCGGAAAAAAATAATCCGGCCGCCAGGAGGCCTGCCATTCCGAATCTCAGAATCAAATTTCCTGTGTGTTTTTTCGTTGTCTGTGTGCTGTGTAACATATGACATCCTCCTTTCACCTGATCGGTTTCTAATGTCGGTCTGTTTTATTTTCCTGCGGTAAGTTTCACGTATAAATTGAAAGAAAAATAATTGATAAAATATAAATTTTCTTTCTTTTTAAAGATTATACCATATGTAGAAAGAAATATCATGTAAAAATAAAAAGTTAAAAGAAAATTTGAAAATGCGTCAAAAGTGGAAAAGGTTTGTAATGCATGTCGAAAAATAGAAAAAGAACTGTCACAATTTCTTAAAAAATATTTGCGGAAAAAGAGGGCAGAAAGGGCAGAATGTGAAACAAAAGCAAAATAAAAAGAAGGAAACAAGACACGGAAAAGTATTCCAGGCAGGCCGCATGCAGAAGAAAAAGTGGGAATAAAAACCGATCCAATTCGTCAAAAAAGCGGAAAAGTGGTGAAAAATTGTGGGTTCTATGAAAAAAACGATGGGAAAAGACAGGAATGTTGTCGAAATGTTCCAGTTGACAAAAAGATGTAACACTGGTAGAATCGGTTTGTAACAAGATGTAACAAAAACGTAATAATTGTTCAGGAGGTAAGTATGACATTCAAAAAAAGTTATGTGCCGGGCATCCTGGGGAGCGTGCTCACACTGACTGTCATCATGGCTGCACCCGTAAAAGCAGAGACAAAGGAAGAAACCATTTTAAATAAAACAGACTGGAGCACAATGGCTGCAGCAAACGTAGAAGGATATGTCAACATCCGCAGCGAGGCAAACGCAGATTCCGAGATCGTCGGAGTTCTGATGCCGGGCTATGCGGTTACTGTAACAGAAAAAGGAGACGAGTGGAGCAAGATCTCTTCCAATGGTGTAGAAGGCTACATAAAGAATGAATATCTGGTATTTGGGGAAGAGGCAAAAGCACATTACCGCAATATGTGCGGTATCACCGGAGTTGTTCAGGCGGACAGCCTTCGTGTCCGTGAGGCAGCATCCACAGATTCCGCGCAGATCGGAACACTGACACAGAATGGTGAGGTCAGCGTATTCGGCGAAGAGGCAGACTGGTATCAGATCCAGTACAGCGGAAGCAGCGCATACGTTCATGGAGACTATGTGACACTTTCAGAGGAGTTAAAAGGTGCTGTTTCCATGGAGGAATACCAGGCATCACAGGCCTGTGCGGCAAGCAGCGCAGCAGCAGCCTCCACAGCAGGCAGTGTATCGGTAATTTCCGCAGACAGCAATGATGTGGCAATGCTTGCAGCACTGATCGAGTGCGAGGCAGGCGGCGAGAGCTACACAGGAATGGTGGCGGTCGGAGCGGTTGTAGTAAACCGTGTCAACAGCGGTTCTTTTCCGAACAGTGTTTCCGGCGTTATTTATCAGGGTGGACAGTTTACACCGGTTGCGACCGGAACCTTCCAGAGCGTGCTTTCCCGCGGAGCAAGAAGTGACTGTTATGCAGCTGCACAGGCAGCACTTTCCGGCGAGAGCCCGGTTGGCGGATGCCTGTATTTTAACAGCGGCTACGGCAGCGGAATCCAGATCGGATATCAGCATTTTTATTAAAAACAGGCGTGGAACCTTCGCAAGGGGATAGGCGGAGAGAGCATGCATTTCCATAGATTGTGATCGGTTCAAAGTCATGAAAAATGAGATGGAATCGACGGTATAGAAAAAAGAGTAAGTGAACAAGGGGAGACGTTCACTTACTCTTTTTTTACTCTGAAACAAATACTACCGGATAGTCAAAAAGTGCAGACTATCCTTATGGAGTTTTACAGGAAATGTTGTTGGATTTCCAGTTACGGGACATCGTTATTTTCAAAAATTTTCA
>OGFJ01002306.1_pt1 | contig 10374 bp, 10 predicted proteins | sample 1570861 | NCBI WGS metagenome assembly OGFJ01 (sample SAMEA2582060, study PRJEB24529) | metagenome | biome: Human gut stool | place: China | collected 2011
GTTGTAGAGGCGCGATTCATCGCGGCCGCGTCGCGCGGCACCGAACGGGGCTACGCCCGGCAACCACCCTTGTTGAGGCGCGATTCATCGCGCTTCAAACATGACCAGTCGGATAAAAAAAGACTTGAAACGCACATCAGGCCCAGCCACGTTGGCCGTTCAGCGAAAACGTCTTACCTTTGACCCCGGAATAGGTACATATTAAACTTTACGTAATGTTGAAAGCTATAATTGCCGTAGGTCTGGGGAGCTGCACGGGCGGCATACTGCGCTACCTCGTATCTAAATTATCGGATAGCGTAACCGACGGCCGATTCCCCTTAGGCACTCTGGCAGTGAATTTGGCAGGCTGCCTGATAATAGGGATTCTCTCAGTGCTTGCGGAAAAAGGAGGTATAGCTAACGCAAACGTGAGGCTGTTTCTTACGGTAGGGATATGCGGCGGCTTCACGACTTTTTCGACTTTCATGAACGAGAGTTTCCAAATGGTACGCGACGAACGTTATGCCATACTGCTTGCATACATGGCAGCAAGCATATTCGGAGGGTTCCTTCTTGTATTCGCCGGTTACGCCTTGGCAAGGAACTTGTTCGACTGAAAGTCCGCGAAAAAGGCAAGATTCTTACCGGCAATACGAAACCGGCTGAATCCTGCCTTAATATTCCTGATGCATACGCACCAAACGGGCGCGTGCATTTTTAGTTTATCGTCACTTCCTTGAACTGCACCTGCATGTATGGAAGCAGCTGCGAAGATTTCGTTATTATGAGCTGCCCTTTCTGGTCACGCAGGAAATGGTAGAAATAGCGCGTCATAGATTGCATGGCCGGGTCGCTGGTCATTACGAACACCGCACGCACAAAGGGATAATCGCCCGTGGCTATGTAAGCCTGGAAAGGCTTGTAGCTGTTGCCCCGGTCGGGAACAGAGGAACGGCTTACGCTCATTACGCGCACATCGGGACGGAAAGAAAGGTTCGTTGTGTCCTTTTCGTTACGCAACCAATCGACTCCGACTACTCCAATCGCTCCGGGCGTTTTTGTTACGTATTCGATGACCGCCTCGTTGGTTTTCTGCGCATGCACGTTTCCGCTCATAGCCTTGCCGCCGAGAATGGAATCCTCAACATAACGCACCGTTGACGATTGGGGATTGTCGAAAACTATATCTATGTCACCCTTTGACTGCGCATAGCTTAACTGGTTCCACTTGGTAATCTTTCCGCTCACGATACGCATTACGTCTTGCGCCGATATAAGCGAATCCGGCCACGAACGGTTTACAATCAATGCGATTGCGTCTGTAGCCACACGGGCTGTCATAACGTTCAACTGTTTTGCGAGGAGCACTTCCTTTTCCTTGTCGGTTAGCCTGCGCGTAGCGAGGCACAAACGGACGCTGTCGTCCAAGAACATCTGCAACGCCCGCGACTCGTTACAATAGGTTACGTCCAACGTGGCTTCGGGGTGATTGAGGTTGAACTGCTTCATTTCCTCGTCCATAATAAGGCGGAACGTCTCGTCTACCGCAATCTTTACCGAATCGGAATTTCCCTGATTCTTTGGGCCACCGCCACCGCAAGAGCCCATCATGACAATAAGCGCCACGGCACTCACTGCACAAAACAAATTCTTTATTTTCATAACGCTGTTACTATTAAAGATAAAAGCCAACTGTTACGCTGGCTTTTATCAATTTTGTTACTTGGTTTAATAAATTTGCCTCACCTGCTGCCGCATGACAGACTGCGAATCAAATCAGACTGCAATTCTTTTGCCGCACAACTGAAGCAAATTCCAAAATTCGTTATTCAATCACGAAACGTATAGGACATGTGTACCATACTGATACCGGACGTCCCTGCTGCTTACCGGGAATGAATTTCGGGAGAGAAGCTACAACGCGCTTAGCTTCGCGGTCGCAATAGGGATCCAGTCCTTTAAGAATCTGAACCTCGCCTATCTCACCAGTGCCGGTAACGACGAAACGAAGCATTACCGTACCTTGTATTCCTTGTTCAAGGGCTACTGAAGGATATTTAATGTGCTCGCTGATGTAGTTGAGAAGTGCTTCTTCACCACCCGGGAAAGTAGGCATCTGTTCTACTACGTTGTACACCTTGGTGTCTTCAACTTGCGATGTTATGACCTCTTTCAAATCGGCAATATCCTTTCCGTGCTCTTCGTCATTACCCTTAACGTCGGCAATAGAGATTTGCAAATTGGATTTACCTAATTCTTCCTGAGCTTTCATCTCTGCTGATTCATCCACCTGGTCGTCCTCTTTGATGACAGGCCTGGTAAACTTAATAGAACTCTTGATACGTTGTACCTCTTTTTGCTGAGGTTTCGGTTGAACACGTTTGATGTGCTGGTCTTTGACTTCAGCCTCTTTCAGCCTTGAAAGCGTAGTTACCTCAGCCGAGATGTCACGCTCTTTTTTGGGAAGCACGAACTTTGCAAACAAAGGAATGATGATTCCTAATATTATAAGTCCGATAACCACCAACAATGCTATCTTATTACGATTGCCCTGCTCTGCACGCAACTTATAAGCTCCGTACTCGCGGTTGCGGCCCTCAAAGACCAAGTCGCACCACTGCTTAGATGATAAATCAATCTTAGACATAGTTACTTCACTTTAGTTGTTAATTGGCAGGAGCTGAAGAACCACTACCGTCTACGTTTCCGCCTTTCTTGTAGTAGTCTATCATCTGCATGTCAAAGTCACTTATTTTATCAATAACGTATTTACCAATGCCGCATATCTGCATTTCATCAAGTACGCTGATAAGGTTTTCGTAAGTTGCCTTGTCAGTTGCTTTGATGATGACATTTGGTACACCTCGTTCATTCTTAATCTTAGCCAACTCCTTGCGGTACGCAGCGTCCTGCTGCGCCATTACACGGGTATCGGTTGTTTGATTATTGAGGTGCTGCTCTTTCAGTTTGTTAATTTTGTTCAGAGCCACAGCATTTCTGCGCTGTAAGAATGCACGCACGCCGGATTTGCCGTATGTAGTTTCCTTCAAAGTATTGATTTCAGGAATACCTTCATAATAATACAGTTTGTTGTTTTCGTCCAACAAGAAAGTAACGGCTTCTGAAGCTTTAACTTGGTTTCGCTGATCATCTTCAAGATCCTCCTTGTTAGAAGGCATGTTGATTTCCATCGTTTGAGGCTTAATCATAGATGTACACAACATGAAGAAGCAAATCAGCAACATGTTCATATCCACCATAGGCGTAAAGTCTATGCGGGTAGTCATCTTTTTTTGCTTACTGCCACCTAATTTTGTTGCCATATCAATCTATTTTATTCCTCACTTTTCAAGGAGGTTATAAGGTTATAACGATTCTCCTTGATATCCTGAAGGGAGTTCATCACGTTTTTAATTATCTTATACGGGGATTTAGCGTCTGCCTTGATAGCAATGCGCAAGTCAGGATTGACATCGCGGGCGCACTTAATCCAGTCCTTAAACTCGTTGTGCAACGAATCGCACGGAACGCCGGGGTTTGCGCTGCTTTTAAGATAAGCCGTCTGCTCTTCTTCGGGCAAATCGAGAAAAGCTTTCATTTGGGCCATAGGCACGCCAAAAGCCGGCGAAAGTCCAAATGCCCTCTTCTCTGCGCTGTTGAAACTGACTCCATACTTATCTTGCATTTGATCAAGAACAGACATCAAATCACCTTTCTTATCCATCGAAAGGAATACCCTTCCATTCGACTCAATCAATATAGTGATAATGTTTGATTCAGGAATCTTAATATCCGATACAGACCCAGGAGTATTTACTTTTACGGGTTCAGGTTTGATAAACGTAGAAGTCAACATGAAGAAGGTAAGCAGCAGGACAGTGACGTCACTCATCGCCGTCATGTCGATGTAGACATCTTGCTTTTTGATTTTAAATCGTCCCATGATTTAACCTTTCTTTTTGTTGATTAGTGTGTAGCCGAGAAAGTCTGTACGATTGTAAAGCCTACTTCGTCAAGGCTGAACGTTAATTTGTCGATTTTGTTTGTGTAGAAGTTATAACCGATAAGTGCGAAAGCTGCAGTTGCAATACCAGCAGCGGTGTTAACAAGTGCCTCGGAGATACCTACAGAAAGCATGGCCGAGTCAGTACCACCTTCGCCTGCAAGAGAAGCAAACGACCTAATCATACCCATAACCGTTCCGAAAAGTCCCGACAGCGTACCGAGCGTAGTAAGTGTAGCAAGGATAGGAAGGTTCTGCTGGAGCATAGGCATTTCAAGAGCTGTGCTCTCTTCAAGTTCTTTTTGTATAGCAAGAACTTTCTGTTCTTTCGAAAGAACGGTATCCTCTTCCATTTCCTTATATTTCTTCAAGGTTGCAGAAACCACGTTTGCAACAGAACCTCTTTGCTGGTCGCAGAGAGCCTGAGCTTTCGCGAGGTCGTTAGCTGCAAGTGCTTTCTTGATTCCGTCTACGAACTTAACGAGGCTTGTTTTGCCGAAAGCCGTGCGGAGAGCGAAATGACGCTCGATAATGATAGCGAAGTCAGTAAGAAGGAAGCACAAGATGATGGGCACCATGAAACCACCTTTGTACATTGTTCCGAGCAAGTTACCCTGAATAGGCTGGTTTGCGTTGTTACCGCCCTGGAAGTTTGCGGGATTACCCAAAACGAATTCATAGAAGCAGTATGCAATTACGAAGCATACTACCATAACGATCCACGCAGCTTTAATACCTTTGAAACCTGCGTTCTGCGCCTTCGACTTTGTAGCCTTAGGCGCTTTTACAGTTGCTTTTTCCATTTTTAACTTAATTTGTTTTGATTGTTGATATTATGATTCTTTTATTAGGTTCTTTCATGCTGCCTTAACCCGAACAAAGGTAAGTCTTTATTCAGAAACGGCAAAGACTATTAATGAAATTTCTGTTTTTTTTCGCAACGTAGCAACATTTTCACAAGAAAACGTTCACAATGGCAGTTTTAGGATACGCATATAAAACGTTTGTCAGATACCTATTATTTTATAACGCATGAAGAAAAGCCGTTATTTTTCCTTACGCCACCTTTCAATCACCGGCCGGAACGCCGCAAAAACGCGCTTTCATTGAACAATAATATGTTTTTTGTGCAATTATGTTATACATTTAACGCTATGTAATCATAAAAAAAGTAATTTTGCAGAAATGAGAAAAGAGAAACAGAACAAGAAACTATAATATCAAATGGAAAAAATTGACTGGTCGAACCTGAAGTTCGGCTACATTCCGACGAACTACAACGTTCGATGCTATTACCGCAACGGTAAATGGGGAGAGATAGAGGTTTCATCAGAAACCACGATTAACATTCACATGGCTGCCACATGCCTGCACTACGGGCAGGAAGCTTTCGAAGGACTCAAGGCACACGGCTGCAAGGATGGCAAAGTCAGGATATTCCGCATGCGCGAAAATGCCAAGAGGCTGCAAAGCACATGCCGCGGCATTCTCATGGCCGAGCCCCCTGTAGAGTTGTTCGAGAAAATGGTCGTGAAAGCCGTAGAGCTGAACCGTGAATTCGTCCCCCCCTATGGACACGACGCATCTTTATATATACGTCCGCTGCTTATCGGCACAAGCGCGCAGGTGGGCGTCCACCCTTCGACGGAATACCTGCTTATTATTTTCGTAACCCCGGTTGGTCCATATTTCAAAGGTGGCTTTGCCAGCTCCAACTACGTTATAATACGCGAATACGACCGCGCTGCTCCGCTCGGCACAGGACGATACAAGGTTGGCGGCAACTATGCGGCAAGCCTTATGGCCAACAAGATTGCCCACGACAGGGGCTACTCGTGCGAGTTCTACCTAGATTCGAAGGAAAAGAAATATATCGACGAATGCGGTGCGGCCAATTTCTTCGGCATAAAGAACAACACATACATTACACCCGAATCTACGTCCGTCCTTCCGTCGATAACCAACCTCAGCCTGCAGCAGCTGGCCAAAGACCTCGGCATGAAAGTAGAGTGCCGCCCCATTCCCGAAGAGGAACTGCCTACGTTCGAGGAGGCCGGCGCTTGCGGAACGGCAGCAGTCATCAGCCCGATAGAACATATCGACGACTTGGAGCGCAACATCAGCTACGTGATAAGCAAGGACGGCAAACCCGGACCTGTATGCACAAAACTGTATCACAAACTGCGCGCCATCCAGCTCGGCGAAGAAGAAGACATACATGGCTGGAACACCGTGCTCGACTGACTCACCTTAATAAATATATAAAGACATGAAAACAATCAGCCAACTGAAACGTGAAGCCTCCGCCTCGCTCGACGGGCGCTGGGGCAAATACGCAGGCGTATCGCTCGTGTACACGCTCATAGCGATAGCAATAGCAGCAATCATAATAATGGTAGCAACGATAGCCGACGGCGGCGTGTTCGATGAACACAGCCCCATGTACAACACCCTACAAATCGTGTCCGAAATCCTGATAGTTCCATTAGGCTGGGGGTACTACATGATATTACTGCGCAACCTCCGCGGGCAGCACGACACTGCAAACACAGCCAATATGTTCGACGGCTACAAGGACTTCACGCGCATAACGTTCACAATGCTGCTGATGGGCCTTTACACGTTCCTCTGGGCACTGCTGCTCTTCATTCCGGGCATAATCAAGTATTATTCCTACAGCATGACCTATTACGTGCTGCACGACAACCCCGAACTGAAATACAACGGGGCAATCGAACGCAGCATGGAGCTCATGAAAGGGAACAAGATGAAACTCTTCCTGCTCGACCTGAGCTTCATCGGCTGGCTCATACTCGGCCTGCTCACGGCATGTATCGGCTTGCTGTGGGTTTCCCCTTACTGGCTGAGCACCCGCGCCGCTTTCTACTGCAACCTGCTTGAGGAAGAAAGTGCCGGAAAGCCATATAACGAGCCTTATACCATAGATGCCGCGGCCGACGTGCCGAATAACAACGCCTGCATGGCGTGAGCCATATGCCGCAATTACGGTACAAACAAGCGTGGCCCACCCCTGCAATGCGGCCCACGCTTGTTTTTGCTTCACTCCGCACTTGACAAGAATCCCCGGGCAGCCTTTCCACCCTGCAACGGTCGCCAAACGGCAGAAAACAACATATTATTATGTTACTGATGATAATAAACTACTGAAAATGCTTTTTTTTCATGCCAAAAGGCTAAATTTGCAGGTACACCCATTTAAAACAACACATTATTACCAACCATGAAAAAAGTAAAACCACTCATTATCCTCCTGGCGGCGGCCTTTGCGGCACCGGCCGGCGTGGCGGCGCAGAATTATCCCGCCACCGACGAGAACGACCAGAAATTATACTACAAGATAGTCAGCGCAGACCCGCAATACGGAAAGAAATGCCTTGAAGACAATTCTGCCACTTCCGGCACGTCGAAATACAAGTTCCTCATAAACAACCTGGCCGACGACAACCGTTACCAGGAGTGGGAACTCATTGCCGACGCCGATTCAGACAACAAATATTACCTGCGCAACCGGCAGTCGCGCAAATATGTCAGTACAAAAGGCACATGGGTTGATAATTATTTGAGCGCAGAAAACACTACAACGAAAATGAGCACCGACCCATACGAATTCATTGAGCTCACACACGACCAGGTAGCCATAAAATACAACGACGGCGCGTCTGACAACTATCTGTTCGTGGCCGATTCGGCACAAAACGTCCCCACTTTCGACGAATACAACCTTGCCGACAGCCGCTGGGCATGGTTCGTATCCGACCCCAACGGCACACCCGTGTCGATTAAGGACATAACAGCCGACAAAAACGCAGAAATTTCGGTAGAAAACCGACAGATAAAAGTAAACGGCACCGACCGGTTCGAGGTGTTCGACATCGAGGGCCGGCAGCTCGACAGCAAAGGCACACGCCAGCCCGGCATATACATCGTCGTCGTGAACAACGTAGCCTACAAAGTGGCTGTAGAATAAACACCATACATAACGCACACGACAGGCGCGGAAGGTTATGCTTTCCGCGCCTTTGCTTTGTAACGGTTTTAACATTTCACTTTCGCCTAAGGCGGACAAAGAAAGACACCTCCCTTTGCAAAGCGTATCTCGCTGGTTATCAGGCACGTTTACCACCTCTTAAAAACCACCTTTGAGAAAATCGAAAATATGTCGGACATATTTTTAATTTCCTCGGACATATTTTAAAATTCAAGGCACATATTTTTGCGGTGTTTTAAAAGTGGAAAAACTGCGAGCCCAATTATTTTAACAAAACCTGTACCTGTAAACTACAAAAAACATAACTTTACGCACAGTTACCATGCGCTTGGCGCATACACGATAAAACGCCCTGCCGCAAGGTTCCATGACAACGTAAAACCTCATACACCATGAAAACAAAAGCAATGACCCGGAAAAAACTTTTCGCCATGTTCATTGCCCTTGCCCAATGCTTTGCATGCTTGGCTGGCGATGTAAAACCCGCACCGGCCTTTCCCGGCGAGTCGCACGCCATGCTCAGGCTCAAGGCGAACGAACGGTTCATACTCCTGCCGGTAGAAGAAAAAACCGGAATTTGCAACATCAGCATTATCTACGACAACGAATCACGGCAGTCGCTCAACGTCAGGCTCGCCGCCGACAAAGTGGATTACTACGTGCCGCTCGACATATCCGGCTATAAAGGCCGCGAAATTTTGCTCGACATCAACGCATTGGGCGACGTGCTGAAAAACGGCAGCTTCAAGGACTATGTGTGCTGGCAACATATTCGCCAGTCGGCAGATTTCGACACCGCAAACCGCGAGCCTCACAGGCCGCTCTACCATCACACACCTGCCTACGGCTGGATGAACGACCCCAACGGCATGTTCTACAACAACGGCGAGTACCACCTTTATTATCAATGGAATCCATACGGCTCGCAGTGGGAAAACATGCACTGGGGACACTCCGTGAGCCGCGACCTGATACACTGGGAAAACCGCCCCGCCGTACTTGCACCCGACGACCTCGGCACGATATTCAGCGGCAGCTGCGTGGTCGACAAGGACAACACCGCCGGCTTCGGCGCAGGCGCGATAGTGGCGTTCTATACCTCGGCAGGGAAAAAACAAACGCAAAGCATAGCCTACAGCACCGACAACGGCAACACTTTCACCAAATACCCCGGCAATCCCGTGATTATCGGCGATGTTCCCGACTTCCGCGACCCAAAAGTTTTCCGGAACGAGGAATCAGGGAAATGGAACCTTATACTCGCCGCCGGACAGGAAATGCGCATATACTCATCGGCCGACCTCAAGAACTGGACCTATGAAAGTTCTTTCGGCAAAGGATTCGGCAACCACGGAGGCGTGTGGGAATGCCCCGACCTGATGAAAGTATCTTCGCCCGACGGAAAGACGGAGAAATGGGTGCTAGTATGCAACATCAACCCCGGAGGCCCGGCCGGCGGAAGCGCCACGCAATACTTCACCGGCTCGTTCGACGGCCGCACTTTTACTTGCGATTCGAAGCCCGAAACAACCAAATGGCTCGACTACGGCAAAGACCATTACGCCGCCGTGTCGTTTGACAATGCACCCGATGGGCGACAGGTCCTTGTTGCATGGATGAGCAACTGGCAGTATGCCGACCGCGTGCCCACACAGCAATACCGCAGCGCCAACTCCATTGCGCGCGACCTTTTCCTCTTCAACGACGGCGGGGAGACATACGTAGGTTCCGCACCTTCGCAGGAATATCTCAAACTGCGCGGCAAAAAAACTCTGCACAAATCGTTCAGCGCAGGCAGGAAAGCATTCACCGCCCAGCTTCCGGACGACGACGGAACGTGCGAAATAAAAATAAGCCTCGACCCCGCCGAAAACTCCAAACTGCAGTTTACGCTCAGCAACGACAAGGGCGAAAAAGTAACCGTCGAATACGACTCTTCTACCGACACGCTTTCGATGAACAGGCACGAAAGCGGCACCACCGGCTTCAGCAACGAATTTGCGTGCCGAACTGCTGCGCCGGTATTGGGCGGAACACTCAAGGAGCTCCGCATGTTTGTAGACAAAAGCAGTATCGAAATCTTCGCGAACGGCGGGCGCACGGTAATGACCAACATCGTGTTCCCGTCAGAGCCTTACAAGTCGCTCACAATAGAAAGCAACAAGAAAACAAAAGTAAAATCGCTCGACATTTACGACATAAACATATAAACGACCATGAAACGAAACCCTCCGTTTTACCTTATTCCCGTGATGTTCTGCTTCTTTGCCATGGGATTCGTCGACCTCGTGGGAATAGCCTCGAACTACGTGAAATCCGACCTCGGACTTAATGATTCCACTGCCAACATATTCCCGTCGTTAGTGTTCTTCTGGTTTCT
>OGFJ01002307.1_pt1 | contig 10370 bp, 9 predicted proteins | sample 1570861 | NCBI WGS metagenome assembly OGFJ01 (sample SAMEA2582060, study PRJEB24529) | metagenome | biome: Human gut stool | place: China | collected 2011
AGGGAAACAACTCTCCCCGCCAAGCTCACCGCTACGCAGCTAAAGGGACGAGCCTTGGATCAGGAGATCGCGGAAGATGCCTACCACACGCCCTATATCCGGCCCCTTGTCCAGCCGAAATTCCGCCGGGAGAAAAAGGGACTGACACCGGCGGAGCGGGGCACCGCCACCCATCTTGTCTTGCAGTATCTGGATCTGCAAAATTCGGATGTACCGGGACAGGTGGAAAAGCTGCGGCTGGAGGCCAAACTGACGGCGGAGCAGGCGGCGGCTGTGGACGTTCCCGCTCTGCGGCGCTTTCTGGAATCCCCGCTGGCTGAGGAAATGCGGCAGGCAAAAACGGCGGCGCGGGAGTATCGGTTCACGGTGCTGATGCCGGCCCGGGATTATGACCCGGCAGCCGCGGAGGAGGACAGCATCCTGCTGCAAGGCGTGGTGGATTGCTGGTTTGAAACGCCGGAGGGCGTCACGGTGGTGGACTTTAAGACCGACTTCGTACAGACGGAGGAAGATGTGGCGCAGCACGCGGAGCTGTACCGGGGCCAGCTGGCGGCGTACTCTCTGGCGCTGGAACGGGTGCTGGAAAAGGCGGTGACACGGAAGGCACTGTACTTCCTGCAAGCCGGGAAAACCGTGGAAATCTCGTGATTTCAAGCTTTTTCGCAAAAACCGGAAAAAATGCTTGCAATCTGTGTTCCGATGTGATATGCTTATTTAGCTTTTGTGGGGTGAAAGCTCCATAGAGGTAGTTTTGTACCAGAAAGAGGTGAACGAGAGCAATGAAGGAAGGAATCCATCCCAATTATCAGCAGACTACGATTACTTGCGCCTGCGGTAATGTGATTGAGACAGGTTCTACCAAGAGTGATATCAAGGTGGAAGTCTGCTCGAAGTGTCACCCCTTCTTCACTGGCAAGCAGAAGCTGGTCGATACCGGCGGACGCGTGGCCAAGTTCAACAAGAAGTTCGGCCTGAACAAGTAAGCCTGTACACTTCGTCACATCCAGCAGTGGTCTGCATCCGCGGACCACTGCTTTTTATTGCATTTTTTCAAAATTCGGATATACTGGACACATCAATGAAATGGGAAACCCATTTGACACGGGGCCTCCCAAACGCAAGGAGAGACACATTTGTTACCGAAAAAGGAAGAAATTCGAGATAAAGTTGTATTGGTTGGCCTGAACTCCCCGGTTTTGCGGGAGGACAGTGCCACCGAGGAAAGTATGGACGAGCTGTCCGCTCTGGTGGAGACCGCCGGCGGCGAGACTGCCGGCATCGTTCTCCAGAACCGGGCCACGCCGGATCCCCGGACCTTCATCGGGGAGGGCAAGGTGGCGGAGGTGCAGCTCTACGTTGAAAATGTAGGCGCTACCATGGTCATTTTCGACAATGACCTTTCCCCCTCCCAGCAGCGGGTGCTGACGGAGCTGCTGGGCATTCAGGTATTGGACCGCTGCGGCCTGATCCTGGATATTTTCGCTCAGCGGGCAAAAACCAAGGAGGGCCGCTTGCAGGTGGAGCTGGCCCAGTACCGCTATCTGCTGCCCCGGCTGATCGGTATGTGGAGCCATCTGGAGCGTCAGGGCGGCACCAGCGGCAAGGGACCCATCGGCTCTAAGGGCCCCGGCGAGACGCAGTTGGAAACGGACCGCCGTGTTATCAGCAAGAAGATCGACAGGATCCGGGCGGATCTGGAAGAGGTACGCCGTATCCGGGCCACCCAGCGCCAGCAGCGGCAGAAGAACGAGATCCCGGTGGTGGCCATCGTTGGCTATACCAACGCGGGCAAATCCACCTTGCTGAACCAGCTTACCGGCGCTGCGATCCCGGCCAATAACCGGCTGTTCGACACGCTGGACACCACCAGCCGCCTGCTGACGGTCAGCGATACAATGGACGTGGTGGTGTCCGATACCGTTGGCTTCATCCGCAAGCTGCCCCATCAGCTGGTGGAGGCGTTCAAGGCCACACTGGAGGAATTGGAGTACGCAGATCTGCTGCTCCATGTTATCGACGTGTCCAACCCGGAATGGCAGCATCAGGCGGAGGTCGTGGAGAAGCTGATCGTGGAACTGGGAGCCAATGAGATCCCCCGCATCGACGTATTCAATAAGTGCGACCGTGTGGAGGCCGGTGACCTGCGGCCCCACGGCGCTGACATCTGCTCCATCTCCGCCCGGACCGGGGAGGGCGTGGACCGTCTGCTGGAAATGATCGACCGGCGGCTGGACAGGGGCACCCGCCGGGTGACCATCCACCTGCCGTATGACAAGGGCGGCCTGCTGGATATGCTGTACCGGGAGGCCAAGGTGGAATCCGTGGAATACAGCGAGACCATTGACATTGTGGCGGTGTGCCCGCCCAAGGTGCTGGGCCAGATCGGAGACTATACCCCGGACTGGACGCCGCCGAAAGAGGACTGGGAATGATCACGCTGAAAACGTGGCGGCTGCTCCCCGCCCCCTGGCGGGAGGAGGATGCCGAGGCATTGTACGCTCTGGCGTCGGACCCGGAGATCGGACCCATGTGCGGCTGGGAACCCCACGGAAGCGTGGAGGAAAGCCGGGAGGTCATCCGGGATGTGTTCAGCGCGCCGGAGGTCTGCGCGATTCTCAGCAGAGAGAGCGGCGCACTGCTGGGAGCGGTGGGCCTTCAGCCGTCATCGGAGATTTTTCCGGAGCTGTCTGCCACAGAGCAGCGGGAGATGGGCTATTGGCTGGGACGGCCGTATTGGGGCCATGGCGTTATGACGGAGGCTGCAACAGAACTGCTGCGCTTCGGCTTTGAGACGCTGGGGCTGGAAGCCGTCTGGTGCTCGCATTATGACTGGAACAGCCGGTCTCGTCGGGTCATTGAGAAGTGCGGCTTCCGTTATCAGTTCACGAAAGAGACAACAAATGTCATCGGAATGACCAACAAAACGGTGTTTTACGCCTTGAAAAAGAAAGAATGGCTGGCTTTTTCCGGTGAAAAGGAGTTTGCATGACGGAGTACATCGTCCCCTATCAGGACGCCGAGAGCGAGTTTACGGAAAAGCGCTCCCGCTTCATCACCCACCTCTACAAGGGGGAGACGGAGGCGGAGGCCCGGGCCCGCATCGAGGAAATGAAAAAGAAATACTATGACGCCCGGCACAACTGCTGGTGCTACCTCCTGCAAGAGGGCGGCGTGGTCCGCTACTCCGATGACGGCGAGCCGCAGGGCACGGCGGGCCAGCCGATACTGAACGTCTTCCAGCGCGAAAACGTCGAAAACGTCGTGTGCATCGTGACGCGCTACTTCGCCGACCCTGAAAGGGGAGAGTGCACGACGTCGCTCGCGGTCGAGGCCGCGAAGAACGCCCTTGAAGCGGCAGGCGTCTCGGGCGACGCGATTGATCTCATCATCGTCGCGACGACGACGCCCGACATGATTTTCCCGTCGACAGCCGCGCGCGTGCAGGCGGCGCTCGGCGCTCAGGGCTGTGCCGCCTTTGACGTGCAGGCCGTGTGCGCGGGCTTCATCTACGCCTTGAACGCCGCCGACGCCATGCTGCGCGCGGGTCCCTACCGCCGTGCGGTCGTGATCGGCGCCGAAACGATGTCGCGCGTCATCGACATGAAGGATCGTTCGACCTGCGTTCTCTTCGGGGACGGAGCGGGTGCCGTGGTGCTCGAATCGAGTTCGGACCCGGGGGTCCTGGCCGCTCGAATGTATGCGGACGGACGCTTTGACGAAAAGATTCTCGGGCTTACCGCGCGCGTCGACCGCGGTCAAATCGTCGGTCATCCCTACATCAACATGGACGGCCGTCAGGTCTTCAAGCTTGCCGTCGACGGCCTCGTCAACTCCGCCCGCGAGGTGGCCGATCTCGCCTGCGTGCGCACCGAGGACGTGGCGCTTTTCGTGCCGCATCAGGCGAACCTTCGCATCATGACGATGGTCGCCAAGAAACTCGGCATCGACGAAGCGAAGATGGTGCAGACGGTACACGAGCACGGGAACACCTCGGCCGCATCCGTACCGCTTGCACTCGACCGAGCGGTGCGCGAAGGCCGCGTCAAGTCGGGCGAACTCGTCCTCCTGCAGGCCGTGGGTGCGGGCATGGCCTGGGGCTCGGCGCTCGTTCGCTGGTAATTCCCGCCGTTTGACGTGAAAATGGTACGACTTTAAGCGAAACGGACGATATCGTCGGTTCCGCTTGTCGGTGTCACCTTGCTAAACTTCCCGCACTTCAACGTAGGTGCACATTCCCAGGATTTTCAAGATGCGCATTGCTTTCGTATTCCCCGGTCAGGGCAGTCAGTCCGTCGGGATGCTCGGCGGCTTCGCCGACAATGAAACGGTCCGCGGCGCCCTCGCACGCGCCGACGAAGCGCTCGGCTTCTCGATCGAACGCCTCATCGCCGAAGGCCCGGCCGAAGAACTCAACCTCACGGTCAACACGCAGCCCGCGGTGCTCGCTTCCTCGGTCGCGTTCTATGAAGCCTGGTTGGCGGCCGGCGGCCAGAAGCCCGAACTTCTTGCGGGCCATTCGCTCGGCGAATACTCGGCCCTTTGCGCCGCAGGAGTCTTCCCGCTCGAAGAGGCGGTGAAGCTCGTGCGCTTCCGCGCCGAAGCCATGCAGTCGGCCGTCCCCGTGGGCGTGGGCGGCATGGCGGCCGTGATCGGCCTCTCCGACGAAGACGTGGAAGCTGCTTGTGAAGCGGGCCGCGCCGCCGGCACGGTCGAAGCCGTCAACTTCAATTCGCCCGGCCAGGTCGTCATCGCCGGACACATCGAGGCCGTGCGCGCCGCCGTGGAAGACGCCAAGGCCCGGGGCGCCCGACGCGCGATCGAGCTCCCCGTTTCGGCTCCCTTCCACTCGAGCCTTCTCGAGCCCGCCGCAAAGCGTCTTGCCGAACGTCTCGAAGGCGTTTCGATGGCCGAACCCTCGATTCCCGTCATCGCCAACGTCGACGTGACGGAGCACAAGAATCCCGATGAAATCCGCGCGGCGCTCGCCCGTCAGGCGTGCTCGGCCGTGCAGTGGGTGAAGACGATCGAAGCCATGAAGGCCGCGGGCATCACCGACATCGTTGAATGCGGTCCGGGGCGCGTTCTCGTCGGCCTCATCCGCCGCATCGCGCCGGAAATCAAGACGCACAACATTTACGATCAGGCAACGCTCGAGAAAACGCTCGCCGCGCTGTCGAACTGATAGGAGTTCCAAGATGGAAAAAGCCGTTTTTGCCGCTGACGCCCTTGCGGGCCGCGTGGTTCTCGTGACGGGTGCGAGCCGCGGGATCGGAGCCGGCATCCTTGAAGCCTTCGTGAAGGCGGGCGCCACCGTGGTGGGGTCCGCCACGAGCGAAGCGGGTGCCGAGAAAATCACGGCGCGCATCGCCGAATTGGGCGGCACGGGCCGCGGCGTCGTGCTGAACGTCAACGACGCCGACGCTGGTCAGAAGAGCGTCGCCGACATCGTCGAGGCCTACGGCCGCATCGACGTCCTCGTCAACAACGCCGGCATCACGCGCGACACGCTCGCCATGCGCATGAAGGACGAACAATGGGACGATGTGATCGACACGGACCTCTCCGCAGCCTTCCGCTTCGCGCGCGCCTGCCTGCGTCCGATGATGAAGCAGCGCTCGGGCCGCATCATCTCGATCACCTCGGTCGTGGGCGCCATGGGCAACCCCGGTCAGGTGAACTATGCCGCCGCCAAGGCGGGCCTCATGGGCATGACCAAGGCCCTCGCGCGCGAAATCGGCTCGCGCGGGATTACGGTCAACTGCGTGGCCCCGGGCTTCATCGACACCGACATGACGCGCGTCCTTTCGGACGAACAGAAGGATCATCTGCAGGCGCAGATTCCGCTCGGCCGCCTCGGTTCGGTCGACGACATCGCGCAGAGCTGCCTCTTCCTCGCATCCGACGCGGGCGCCTACATCACGGGAGTCACGCTTCATGTGAACGGCGGAATGTACATGGGTTAATTCCACTCCCTCTGCGGAAGCCGTTCTGATAAAATCCAACATCACCCGACCCGCAGCAGCTTTTCTCGCGCGGGGGTGTTTGTTTCCCATCTCTTCGCTTCGGGCGGAGAGTCGCAATCAATTCCATACCCTTAGCGGAGTTACTGAAATGGACGATATTGAACTGAAGGTTAAGAAGATCGTTGCCGAACAGCTTGGCATCAAGGAAGAAGACATCAAGAACGAATCCTCCTTCATCGAAGACCTCGGCGCCGACAGCCTCACGACGGTTGAAATGTCGCTCGCCCTCGAAGACGCCTTCGGCATCGAAATCCCTGATACGGAACAGGAAAACCTCCGTACGGTTCAGCAGGCCATCGACTACGTCAAGTCGGCCGTCAACAAGTAAGGTTTTCGCCTGAATCGGATTCACCGGACTTTGTTCCGGTGCGACGTGGGACCCCGCCAAAAGGGTCCCATCTTCGTTTTTGGGCCCTCTGAAAATACCGTCTTTTCGCTAATCTTTTCGGTCGAAAAGACTTTTGAACATCTACGCATAAAGGTTTTAGGCATGGATCGTCGTGTTGTCGTTACCGGTCTCGGCGCGGTGACTCCCCTTGGCAATGATCTCGCCACGAGTTGGCAGGCCGCTCTGCGCGGCGAATGCGGCATCGATACGGTGACGCAGTTCGACGCCTCGATTCTCGGCTCTCAGATCGCCGGTGAAGTGAAGAACTTTGACGCCACGAAGTATCTCGGCGTCAAGGAAGTCCGTCGTTTCGACCGCTTCGTGCATTTCGGCGTGGCCGCCGGGATCATGGCGCTCGAAGACGCTGGCATTGAAGTGACGGAAGAACTCTCTCCCGAAATCGGCGTCGCCATCGGCGCCGGGATCGGCGGCATTCCCGTCATTACGGCGAACTATCAGGCGATGGTCGACCGCGGTCCCCGCCGCATTTCGCCCTTCATGATTCCGGGCTGCATCATCAACATGGTTTCGGGGCAGCTCGCGATCATGAAGAACCTCAAGGGTCCGAACATCGCGCACGTCACGGCGTGCTCGACGGGTCTGCACGCCATCGGTGAAGCGATGCACATGATCAAGCGCGGCGACGCGACGGTCATGGTCGCGGGCGGTTGCGAATCGACGATTCATCCGCTCGCCATGGGGGCCTTTGACGCCATGCACGCGCTTTCGCGCCGCAATGACGATCCGAAGACGGCTTCGCGTCCTTTCGACAAGGACCGAGACGGCTTCGTGATGGGCGAAGGCGCGGGCGTTCTCATCCTCGAAGAGCTCGAACACGCTCTCGCGCGCGGCGCCAAGATCTACGCCGAAGTCGTGGGCTACGGCCTTTCGGGCGACGCCTTCCACATCACGACGCCTTCGACCGACGGTCCGCGCCGCTGCATGGAAATGGCGATCCGTCACGCCGGCATCAAGCCCTCCGACATCGCCTACCTCAACGCGCACGGCACGTCCACGGCGGTTGGCGACGTCAATGAAGTCAAGGCCATCAAGGAAGTCTTCGGCGAACACGCCAAAAAGCTCGTCGTCAACTCCACGAAATCGATGACCGGGCACCTTCTCGGCGGTGCGGGCGGCGTCGAATCGGTCTTTACGGTCATGGCCGTCAAGAATCAGATCTCTCCTCCGACCATCAACGTGCAGAACCAGGATCCCGAGTGCGACATCGATTGCTGCGCAAACGAAGCCCGTGAAATGACGATCGAATACGCCATGAAGAATTCGTTCGGTTTCGGCGGCACGAATTCGACCGTGATCTACAAGCGCTGGCACGACTAATTCGCGTCTTCCCAACGCAAGAAGAGCCCCCTTCGAGCCCAAGGCCCGTCGGGGGCTTTTTTTCATGGAAAGCCCTCTCCGAACGCACCGCGGCGCCCGAAGGCGCCGCGGAAAGAAGGAAGGCTTCAGACCTTACTTCGCGGCTTCGCTCCCTGCGATGCGGCCGAACACCATGATGTCGGTGTAGGCGTTCGAGCCGAGACGGTTCGAGCCGTGCGTGCAGCCCGTCACCTCACCCGCAGCCCAGAGGCCGGGGATGGGCTTGTCGTTTTTGTCGAGCACCTGAGCTTTGGGATTGATCTTGAGACCGCCCATCGTGTGGTGCACGGACGGAACGCCGCGGTAGATCCAGTAGGGGCCTTCGGAGAGGTCGGAGAACTTTCCTCGATATCCGAAGTCGAGGTCCTTGCCGGTCTTGGCGAATTCGTTGACGCGCGCAACGGTCGCCTTCAGGGCGTCGGCCGGGATGTCAAAAGCGGCCGCCACTTCGTCGAGCGTCTTGCCGGTCTTGAGAATGCCCGTCTTCGAGAAGACGCGCACTTCGTCCTGGTGGTGTTCGATCGCGTGCGCTCGGTCTTCCACCGCCTGGTTGAAGAGCGCATAGCAGTATTGGCCCGTCTGCTCGAGAATGGCCTTACTCATCACGTCGCGGCGTTCGAGCTCTTCGACAAAGCGCTTTCCTTCCTGATTGATGAGGATGGCGCCTTCAAAGCGGGCGTCGTCGATGAGTTCGATCGCGCCCGAAATCGGGTCGCACATCGGATAGGTCTGGATCTGTTCCATATTGACGGAGGCGGCGCCCACCTTTTCGGCCATGAAGATGCCGTCGCCCTGCGCGCAGGGCAGGTTCGTCGTCTTGAAGCCCTCGCCGTAGAAGGGGTTGAGCTTGGCGCGCAAGGCCACGTTCGCGCTGAAGCCGCCCGTCGCGATGACGACGCCCTTCTTGGCGTTCACCTGATGGATCTTTCCGTCGATCTCGGCCTTGACGCCCGTGACGCGGCCGTCCTTGTCACGGATGAGCTCGGTGACGCGCGTTTCCGTGAAGATCGGAATCTTGCGCTCCGTCGTCGCCTTGACGAACTTGTTGATGAATTCCGCGCCCGTCGCGCCCTTCGGAATGAGGGAGCGCTTCACGGAGTGTCCCCCGAAGTGGAAGAGATTGTCTTCCTGGAATTCGACGCCGATCGTGTCGCGCAGCCACAAGGCCGTCGGCAGGGCGTTTTCGACGAGAACGCGCACGACGGCCGGGTCACCCAACATGTCGCCGCCCTTCATCGTGTCCTGAAAGTGCTGTTCGACGCTGTCCTTGATGCCGAGCTTTTGCTGCACCCAGTTGTTGGCGGCCGCGTATTCCGCGCCCGAGATGAGAGAGTTGCCGCCGAGCGTCGGCATCTTTTCGAGCATCACGACCTTGGCGCCCGAGTCGTGCGCCGAGACGGCGGCGGCGAAGCCCGCACCGCCCGCGCCGATCACGATCACGTCGTAGCCGTCCTTTTCGGGGATCTTCACTTCACGCTTCGTGACGATGAGCGGCGTCGCCGCAAGCGTCACGCCCGCTTTATCGGCCGCGGCCTTGACGGCGGCCTTGAGCGCATCGGACGAGAGCGTGGCGCCCGAAATCGAGTCGACGGCGACGCTGTTGCCCGCAATGATCGCTTCGCGCAGGTCTTTGTAGACCTTCTGCGTGAGGACGGGATTTTCCTCTTCCTTGACGATGCGGATGTCGGCAATTTTGTTGTTGTCGAAAGTGACGGCCACCGTAATGTCGCCGTGCTTACCCGTGGCGGTGCCTTCAAAGGTCTGCGCGGCCGATGCGCCGCAAGAGAGTCCGGCCGAGGCAAGTCCGACCGCCAGGGCCGTCAAAAGGAACTTATGCATACGTCCTCCGTTACAGAGAGAAAACCATTCCATTAGAACCATTATGGTCGCTCGACTTTGCGGGATACAACGGTGTTACTACTGCCGTTCCGCTTCCGGGAAGGCGGGTGATGGAGAAGGGAAGAAAAATGGCCGCAGGCGGGAAGCGGTATTCCCGTCGAAGAAGGAAAGCAATGGGGGAAGACGAAAAAACGGGGCTTCCCCCTGAAAGAGAGAAAGCCCCGTAATCACCGAAGGAGAGAGGATGAACCGTTTTAGGCCCAAGGCTTTTCCTTGGCGGCTTCGCGGCCGGCGATGCGGCCGAAGACGATGCATTCGGCGTTGTTCGTCGCGCCCTGGTAGATGTTGCCCCACATGGAGCCGAGTTCGCCCGCGGCGTAGAGGCGCGGAATCGGCTTGTCCTGCGGGTCCATCACCTGCCCCTTGACGTTCTTCTTCGGACCGCCCTGGGTGTTGAGCATCGTCGGATAGAGCGCCACGGCGTAGTAGGGACCTTCGCCCAAGGGTTCGGAGACGATCGGCGCTTCACGACCGGCAAAGGCGGTCTTGCCCTTCGGGTCGCGCTTGAGAATGCGGCCGAATTCCGTGTCCTTGCCGTTCTTGATGTCGGTGTTCCAACGGTTCACCGTCGCTTCGAGCGTGTCGGCCGGGACCTTGATTTTTTCGGCGAGCTCGCGGATCGTGGCGGCCTGAATGAGGATTCCGTTCTTAATTTCGGCCGAGTTGTCCGAACTCCACTTGTA
>OGFJ01002320.1_pt1 | contig 10319 bp, 9 predicted proteins | sample 1570861 | NCBI WGS metagenome assembly OGFJ01 (sample SAMEA2582060, study PRJEB24529) | metagenome | biome: Human gut stool | place: China | collected 2011
GTCCGATGCACATATCAACGTACTCGCCCTGCTGGTAGAAGCTGAACTCGGTCTCGTCGGCAAGATCGGCCATATGCTCGATCTTGTAGTGCTCCTGACGCTCCTCCATCAGCTTGACGGCCTCGTCACGGGGCAGGATGAACGGCTTGATGGGAAGATTCTCCTTGCAGATCTTCTTCATCTCTTTTTCGATGGCGGCCAGGTCCTCGTCGGTCAGCTTGATGTCGCCGAGGTCGACGTCATAGTAGAAGCCGTTCTCGGTGGCAGGGCCGAAGGCAAAGTCCGCCTGCGGGTAGAGGCGCTTGATGGCCTGCGCCATGATATGGGCAGCCGTGTGGCGCAGAACGTGCAGTTCTTCCTCCTGCGGGCACTCGGCGACGGTACCGTCCTTGTAGATGATCTTCATAATTGTACGCTCCTTTTGCAATTGCACAAAAATGCAAATAAAAAATGCTCCATCCCTCGCTTACAAAAGGGATGAAGCATATACGCTCCACGGTTCCACCCAAATTGCGCTTATATCTTATATAATAAAAGGTAAGCGCCGCTCGTACCGGCTGTAACGGGCCGTACCCGGCGGAGGTTCGCCCCCGCGCTCGGCAGTGGTAAGGCTGCGGGCCGCTGCAAAACCGCTTGCACCACGCGGCGTACCGCGGCGGTTCTCTCTTGTGCAGGACCTCGCATCCCGTTTGTCTGCCTCATGGCTTTGTACAGGATGAAGTTAAGTTATTTATAGCACAAGTGCGGCTTTAAGTCAAGTAGAAAAATTTGGAATGTTGAGGCTGTAGGGGCCGCACATGTGCGGCCCGCAACGTAAAGGCAAGCAGGCGTCTGTCATAAAGCTGCGGGCCGGGCATGCCCGGCCCCTACATTTTTACCTCCCGCCAGTTTGCACAAAAAACTTTCCACTCCCCTGCCTTGCCCATGTAAAATGCCGAAGTTATTAAATATACATTGACTTTACATATTTATGCAGTTATACTGTATACATCAACCAAGTGAGGGCTTGGGAAGGTACAAACATTGAGATACAATGAATCGAGGAGATCATCATGAAAAAGCTCACTGCTCTGATGCTCAGCTCCGCTATGATGCTGAGCCTGGCCGCCTGCGGCGGTTCCGCTTCCACCGAGACTGTTTCCAGCGAGGCCGCATCCTCCGAGGCCGTTTCCACCGAGGAGGCCGCTTCTGCCGACGCTGCCGCGGTGACCACCGTCAACGCCGGCAAGCTGACGATGTCCACCAACGCCGCCTTCCCCCCGTATGAGATGACCACCGACACCGGTGATTTCGAGGGCATCGACATTGAGGTTGCGGGTGCCATCGCCAAGAAGCTCGGCCTGGAGCTGCAGGTCGACGACATGGACTTTGACGCCGCCCTGCTGGCCGCCCAGAACGGCAAGAGCGATATGGTCATGGCCGGCGTCACCGTCACCGACGAGCGCCTGAAGGTCATGGACTTCTCCGACACCTACGCCGAGGGCATCCAGTCCATCATCGTGCCTGAGGGCTCCGACATTGCCACCGCTGACGACCTGTCCGGCAAGGCCATCGGCACCCAGCGCGGCACCACCGGCTACCTCTACTGCACCGATGACTTCGGTGAGGAAAATGTCATCGCCTATGATGACGGTCTGACCGCTGTGCAGGCCCTGAACAACGGCCAGGTCGATGCCGTCGTCATCGACAACGCCCCCGCTCAGGAGTTCGTTGCGGCCAACCCCGGCCTGAAGATCCTTGACACCGCTTACGCCCAGGAAGATTACGCCATCGGCGTTGCCAAGGGCAACACCCAGCTGCTGGACGCCATCAACGGCGCTCTGGAGGAGCTGCAGAACGACGGCACCCTGCAGGCCATCGTGGACAAGTACATCACCGCTGAATAAGCGCTTTGCAGCAAGCGGAAAGGCACGCCGGTATCCCGGCGCGCTTTTCTTTTATTTAGTGTGATTTTTCCCGAAAATATGGTATAATACAAATATCGCGCTGTAGGGGCCGCATATATGCGGCCCGCAACCTTCCCGCAGGCAAGAGTTTGCGGGAAAGCCGCGGGCCGGGCATGCCCGGCCCCTACAGGTGTGCTGAATTCAAACAGAAAGAAAGGTTGTGTTGCGGATGGAAGCACAGTTTGAAGCGCTTTCGGAGCTGGTCAAGAACGGCCAGAAGCTGAACTTCGGGCAGGACTTCTTCGTAAAATTTTACCAGGCATTTCTCTACTCGGACCGCTGGCAGCAGTACATCAAGGGCGTGGGCACGACCCTGCTGGTCACGGCCATTGCACTGGTGCTGGGCGTTGTGCTGGGTGCCATCGTCGCTATGGTCCGCGTGGGTTACGCGCAGCAGAAGCCCCACCACCGCAACCCGATCCTGGGCATTTTCAACGCCGTAGCGCAGGTGTATGTCACAGTCATCCGCGGCACGCCCATGATGGTGCAGCTGCTTATCATGAGCATGGTCATCTTTGCCAGCAGCCGCAACTTCACGATGGTCGGCGCACTGGCACTGGGTATCAACTCCGGCGCGTATGTCTCCGAAATCATCCGCGGCGGCCTCATGGCCGTTGACCCCGGCCAGATGGAGGCGGGCCGCAGCCTTGGTCTCAACTATATGACCACGATGTTTGAAATCATCATCCCCCAGGCCATTCGCTCCATTCTGCCTGCGCTGGGCAATGAGTTCATCATGCTTTTGAAGGATTCCTCGCTGATCACGGTCATCGGCGGCAAGGAGCTGCTGTATGCCGCGCAGGGCATCATGAACCGTACCTATGAGCCTATGTTCCCGCTGCTCGGCGTGGCCGCGACCTATCTGGTGCTGGTCATGCTGTTCAGCGCGCTGCTTGCAAAATTTGAGAGGAGGCTGGCGCAAAGTGATAGACGTTAAAGGACTGCAGAAGAACTACGGCGGCCTGCAGGTGCTCAAGGGCGTGGACCTGACCATCAACAAGGGCGACTGCGTTGTGCTGGTCGGCCCCTCGGGCTGCGGAAAATCCACGTTCCTGCGCTGCCTGAACCGTCTGGAGGAGCCGGACGGCGGCCATGTCATCTTCAACGGCAAGGAAGTCACCGACCACGACATTGACCATGTGCGCCAGAAGATGGGCATGGTGTTCCAGCATTTCAACCTGTTCCCCCACCTGACGGTGAAGAAGAACATCACGCTGGCCCCTGTGCGTCTGGGCCTGATGAAGCAGCCCGAGGCCGACAAGAAAGCCATGGAGCTGCTGGAGCGCATCGGTCTGGCCGACAAGGCCGACACCTACCCCAATATGCTGTCCGGCGGGCAGAAGCAGCGCATTGCGATTGTGCGCGCGCTGGCCATGAACCCCGACGTGCTGCTGTTTGACGAGCCGACCTCCGCCCTTGACCCCGAGATGGTCGGAGAGGTTTTGGAGCTGATGAAGGAGCTGGCCCGCGGCGGCATGACGATGGTCTGCGTCACCCACGAGATGGGCTTTGCCCGCGAGGTCGCAAACCGCATCATCTTCATTGATGAGGGCATCGTCAAGGTCGATAAGCCGCCGAAGGAGTTCTTCGCCAACCCAGAAAATGAGCGCTTGAAGGCATTTTTTTCAAAGGTGTTGTAAATTTGTATAGAAAGCGGCCTGCCCATGGATTTCGGGCATACCGCTTTTTTGCCTGCGGGGACGCCCCCCGGGCGGATATGGGATCCGCCCCTACGTTTTCACCGCGCACGATATTCTGCTACTATTATATACGCCCCGGCAAGTTGATTCTTTGCGCAAAATGTGGTAAAATAGCACTATTACTATGGATAACTATGCAACCACGATTTTACACATAAGGAACAGGTATTTTTATGGCTGAAAATCTGCAAACCACCCGCCCGGCTGACGAGGGCTGGACTACGGTCATCCGGCCCAAGACCGGCTGGTTCGACATCGACCTGCAGGAGCTCTGGCGCTACCGCGACTTAATTATGATGTTCGTCAAGCGCAACTTTACCGTGCTGTACAAGCAGACGATCCTGGGCCCCGCGTGGATCATTCTGAACCCGCTCATCACCACCGTGATTTTCAACGTTGTGTTCGGCGGCATGGCCAACATGCCCACCGACGGCGTGCCCGGCTTTTTGTTCTACATGGCCGGCAATACGGTGTGGACCTTCTTTGCCAACTGCGTCAACAATACAGCCAATACGTTTGTGACAAACTCACAGATTTTTGGCAAGGTGTACTTCCCGCGCCTGACGATGCCGGTCAGCCAGGTGCTGACAAGCCTAATCAACTTCGGCATTCAGGCGGTCATGTACCTGATTTTCTGGGTGTACTTCTTTGCCACGGGCAGCGGCGTCACCTTTACGCTGTGGGTGCTGGCTGTGCCGTTCATCGTGCTGGAGGTCATGCTGCTGGGTCTCGGCGTCGGCATCATTGTGTCGTCCTTAACGACGAAGTACCGCGATCTGGCGATTGCCGTCGGCTTCGGTGTGCAGCTCTGGATGTACGCCTCCCCTGTCGTCTATCCGCTGTCGATGCTGGACAACTCCCCGCGCCTGCGGGTGCTCGTCCAGCTTAACCCCATGACGTCGCCGATTGAGATTTTCCGCATGGCTACCTTGGGCACCGGCACGGTCACGATGTTCGGCATTGTGTACAGCCTGATTTTTACCGCTGCGGCGCTGGTTTTGGGCATCGTGCTGTTCAGCCGCATTGAAAAGACCTTCATGGATACCGTGTAAGAAAGGGGCGCGTAACTATGTCAGCAAATGAAAAACGCCCTGTCATCGAGGTCACGGGGCTGAAAAAGCAATACAAGCTCGGCCAGATCGGCGGCGGCACGCTGACCCACGACCTGCAAAGCTGGTGGGCCCGTGTGCGCGGCAAGGAGGACCCGAACACCGTCATCGGCACCGACCAGCGGCTGTTCGGCCAGACGTTTATGGCGTTGAACGGCGTTGACCTGACCGTCTATCAGGGTGAGGCACTGGGCATCATTGGCCGCAACGGCGCGGGCAAATCCACGCTGCTCAAGCTGCTCTCCCGCATCACCGCCCCCACCGAGGGCGAAATCAAGATCCGTGGCCGCGTGGCCTCGATGCTCGAGGTCGGCACCGGCTTCAACAACGAGATGACGGGCCGCGAGAACATTTATATGAACGGCGCGATTCTGGGCATGACCCGCGCCGAGATCGACGCAAAGCTGCCGCAGATCATTGAATTTTCCGAGTGCGGCGACTTCATCGACACACCCGTCAAGCGCTATTCCAGCGGCATGTTCGTCAAGCTGGCCTTCGCCGTGGCCGCGCATCTCGACAGCGAAATCATGGTCATGGATGAAGTTCTGGCCGTCGGCGATATGAAATTCCAGCAGAAATGCTTAGGGAAAATGAGCGACGTCGCCAATCAGGACGGGCGCACGGTGCTGTATGTCAGCCATAATATGTCGACCATTCGTCAGCTTTGCACCCGCTGCGTCGTGCTGGACAAGGGCAGGGTCATCTTTGACGGCGACGTGGAGCAGGCCATCGCGGTCTACATGGACACCACCGACGTCAACGTTGTCCACTACGACCTGGCCGATGTCGCCCGCATGACGGGCAGCGCGGGCAAGCGGTTCCGGCTGGAAACGCTGGATTTCATCGGCAAGGAGTCGAGCGTGTTTGCCGATACCGAAAAGATGCGGGTGAAAATCACCTGGCGCGTTTCGGAGCCGTTCGCGGGCATCCACATGAAGATGAACCTCCACGCGCGGGATTCGACGCCCGTCGGCATCACCCATCCCGTCGACCTCGGCCTCGCCGAGCCGGGCAAAATCTACACCTCTGTGTTTGAATTTGACCCGAGTCTGCTGGGCGAGGGACAGTATTTCTTCTATCTCGACATTTTTGACGGCGCGCTGGCCCACGCGGTCTGCCTGGACAAGCCCGTGACCGAGTTTGCCTTTGAGGTGACGAACAGCGACCTGACGATGCCCGAGTGGGCGTCCGGCTGGGGCCGCATCCACTTCCCGCCCGTCAAGCTCGTGCAGGAGTAACGCATGAAACCGAATTTGTACATCTGCCACACCGCGTATCAGGTCTTGGTCGATCTGCTGCGGGCCGGGCGCTGCGCCGGCAAGCCCCACACGATGGTGCTCTCCGCCTCCGTGCCCGACACCGCCGCGCTGGCGGCACGTCTGGACGCGACGGGCGTGGTCAAGACTGCCCTTGTGGACGAGACGCGCTGGCCCGGGACCGTGACGGGGCTGTTTGCCCACCGGCGCGCAGCCCGTGCCTTTGAGAAGCTGTGCGGCTGGAAATTGAACCGTGCAGCGTTTGAAAATGTCTATATCCACAACGATTGGAGTGTGCTGGGCCGCTATTTGCAGGATTGCCGCACCGGGTATATTTTGTGCGAGGACACGTTCGGCAGCACGCTCGGCCCTGACCAGCATCTTGTGACCGACCAGCGCGCCGCGCCGGATTTTGCCGCGAAGCAGCGCGGCAAAGGCTACCTGTACTGGGGCGACAGCCCGTGGTGCGTCCGCGTCGAGAGTGAGGACGCCGCGCGGTGTACGCTGTTTTCGGTGGACCGCATGGTGACGGACAGCAAGGCCAAACTGTTAGAGAACCTGACAGACGACGAAAAAACGATGGTGCGCCGCGTATTTTTGACGCAGCCCCTGCCCGAGAAGGCAGACGGCGCGACGCTTTTGCTGCCCCGCAGCTTTGTGGCCGACGGGCTGATGACCCAAGCGGAGCAGGACGCGATGTTCAAAGCGGTGGCGGAAAAATACGCCGTTGGGCCGCTCTTTATCAAGACACACCCGCGGGACACGACAGATTACGCCGCCCTGTTCCCCGATGCAGTCATTTTGGAGCGCACGATGCCCAGCGAGGTGCTGAACTTCTGTCTCCCCTTCCATTTCGCCCGTGCCGTCACCGTGCAGAGCTTCGTCCTGCGCGGCTTCACCGCGGCGGATGAGAAGATCCTGCTGACGCTGGAGGAGGCGAGAAAACTGGTCTGATGCGCGGGGAAAACGGCATCCGGCCGGGAGAATCTCTCCCCCACCGCCTGCGGGCGGAGCCCCCTCGCAGAGGGGGCCAAGGCGCCTTGCCTCCCTCTGCGAGGGAGGTGGCGCGCAGCGCCGGAGGGAGAGAACCTTCCCAAAGGCACCCGTGAAAGGATATGTGCAATGCTTTACTACAATCGAAAAAACGTACCGCTGGCAAAGCAGCTTCGCAGAGATATGACCCCATGGGAGCGTAAATTGTGGTATTGCTTCCTCCGCACCTTCACCCCGCGCTTCCAGCGCCAAAAGCCCATCGGCGGCTATATCGCTGATTTCTACTGCGCAAAAGCAAGGCTTGTCATCGAGCTGGACGGGGCACAGCATTACACGCCCGAGCAACAGCAGACCGACAGTCTGCGCACAGAGTTTTTCGCACAGAACCATATCAGGGTTCTGCGGTTCACCAATTTGGACATAGACCGCCGCTTTGACGGCGTATGCCAAACGATAGAGGCGGCTGTTCAGGCCGCCGTGTAAGCGAGGTACACTCATGAAAACAATCGCTATGATCCCGGCGCGCTACGCCAGTACCCGGATGCCGGGCAAGCCGCTGGCCGATGTGCTGGGCAAACCGATGATCTACTGGGTCTACAAGGCCGCCAGGGCCTGCCCGAAGCTGGACGATGTGCTCATCGCCACCGACGACGAGCGCATTGCCGACGCCTGCAAAACCTACGATATGCGGTATATTATGACCAGCCCCGACCACGACACCCCCACCGGGCGCATCTGGGAGGTCAGCACCGTCGAGGACGCCGACCTCTACCTGCAGCTCATGGGCGATGAGCCGCTCGTCAACCCCGCGGCGTTCGACCTGATCCTGCCTGACACGCTGCCCGATGACCCCTATTACGTCGCGGTGCTGACGAACGTTATGGAGCACCCCGCCGACGTCATCGACTTCTCGAACCAAAAGGTCGTGACGAACGCCGCGCGGGAGATCCTGCTGATCTCCCGCAGCCCCATCCCCTACCCGAAGGGCACGCTGGATTTCGAGTACGAGAAGGTCACCGGCATTCAGCTGTACAGCAAGCAGGCACTGAAATTCTACCATGATACGCCGAAATCCATCCTTGAAAAGGCCGAGGAAAACGACATGATGCGCTTTATCGAGAATGGCCACAAGGTACACGCCATCGTCAGCCCGTACAAGACGGTCAGTGTGGACACGCCGAAGGATCTGGCGCTGGTCAATGAAATTTTGAAGGAGAAGCAGCATGGCTGATATTAAACTGCTGGACTGCACCCTGCGCGACGGCGGCTATGTGAACAACTGGCAGTGGGGCTTCGGCTCGGCGCGCCGCATCATCCAGACGCTGACCCGCGCGGGCGTGGACATCGTCGAGGTCGGCTTTCTGCGCAATGTGGACGGCTACGACCCCGACGTGACGGTCTGCAACACGATTGAGGAGTTGAACCGCCTGCTGCCCGACGAGGGCCAGCGCGGCCACACGATGTACTCCGGCATGGCGATGCGCTCCAACTACGACATTGCCAAGCTGTCCCCCTACGACGGCCACGGCATTGAAATCATCCGTATCACCGCCCATGATTACGACATTAAGGACGGCATGGACTTTGCCCGCCGCATCAAAGAATTGGGCTACAAGGTTTCCATCAACCCCATCAACATCATGGGCTACAGCGACAAGGACCTGCTCTGGATCTTTGAGCAGGTCAACGAAATTCATCCGTGGCAGTTCTCCATTGTGGATACCTTCGGCAGCATGCGCCGCCGCGATCTGGAGCGCATCGTCAGCATGGCTGACCATAATTTAGCCCCGGACATCCGTCTGGCGCTGCACCTGCATGAGAACATGGCGCTGAGCTTCTGCCTGGCGCAGGAATTTCTCGACAAGCATCTGCGCCGCGACCTGGCTGTGGACGGCAGCCTGATGGGCATGGGCCGCATCCCCGGCAACCTGCCGATTGAGCTGATCGCCGACTATATGAACGAGTACTTCGGTGGCCACTACAACATTGACGACCTCATGGATGCCATTCAGGACCACATTGCGCCCATCAAGGGCAACTGCGCGTGGGGCTACACCCCGGCATACTTCCTGTCGGCCAAGTTCAATCTGCACCGCAACTATGCTGAGCATTACCTTGGCAAGGGCGATCTGACGAACCGCGACATCAACCATATTCTGGCGGCCATCGCGCCGAACAAAAAGACTGTGTTTGATGCCGCCTACGCCGACACGCTCTACACCGAGTACAAGAACCGCCGCATCGACGACGCAGGCGCACTGGCCGCCCTGCAGAGGGCCTTTGCGGGCAAGACCGTGCTGGTGCTGGCCCCCGGCGGCAGCCTGGCTGCCGAGGCTGGCCGTGCCGCTGTAGCAGCCGCGCAGGCCGACGTGACAGTCTCGGCCAACTTTGTGCCGGATTTTGTGACGCCCGACTATGCGTTTTTCACGAACGCAAAACGCTTTGACGTGGATGCCGCCTACCCCTGCCCGCTGATCCTGACCAGCAACCTGCGCGCCGACAAGGACGCGGCGGTGGTCAACTATGACCGGCTGTCCGCCACCGACGCGCAGGGCGGCAACAGCGTGCTGATGCTGCTGCGTCTGCTGCGCCAGTGCGGCGCGGCGCGGGTGCTGCTGGCCGGTGCCGACGGCTACAGGCCGGGCACTGCCGCCTACGCGGACGAGGGTCTGCACACCCACACCGGGCGCGGTGCGGCCTACAATGCCCAGATGGCGGGGGCCATCCGCGCGGCGGGCCTGCCTGTGGAATTCATCACCCCCAGCGAGTACGAGAGGGCCTGACGATGATACGACTGCTGGTGCTGGATGTGGACGGCACGATGACCGACGGCGGCGTCTACTACGACGCCACTGGAAATGAGCTGAAGAAATTTGCCATCAAGGACGGCGCCGGGCTGGTGCTGGCGCGCACAGCGGGCATCCGTGTGATAATCTGCACCGGGCGCGAGTGCGAGGCCGTGCGCCGCCGCGCCGCAGATTTGAAAATCACCGACATCTACCAGAATGTTGGCAAAAAAGCCGCGTTCCTGCGGGATTTCATGGCTGAAAACGGCTACGCGCGGGACGATGTCGCCTACTGCGGCGACGACCTGAACGATCTGGCGGCTATGGCGCTGTGCGGCTTTGTGGCCTGCCCGGCGGATGCCGCGCCGGAGGTGCGGGCGCGCGCCGACTATATCTGCCCCCAGCGCGGCGGCGAGGGTGCCGTCCGCGGAGCTGTGGAGAAGATACTGCGCGGGGACGGACGCTGGAACGACGCTGTGAAAAAGGCGTTTCAGGTGGAATTGTAACGCTAAACTTGCGGGCGGCTGTA
>OGFJ01002332.1_pt1 | contig 10289 bp, 8 predicted proteins | sample 1570861 | NCBI WGS metagenome assembly OGFJ01 (sample SAMEA2582060, study PRJEB24529) | metagenome | biome: Human gut stool | place: China | collected 2011
AGTTGTTATGAAAGATGAGTTAGCACCTGTTGTAGTTCAAACAGGCGATTCCAGTCATGTTGAACTATATGCAATATTAGCTGTTCTTTCTTTAGGAGTAGCTGCATTATATATTCATTTAAAAAAGAAAAAATAAGAGAATTCCGATTCGTGAACCCAGCTTCTCCTTCATCTTGTCCATCGCATTTTTAATATGCACACGCACGGTGTTGACAGAGATTCCATTCTTCTCGGCAATTTCCTGCGGAGTAAGTTCAGAATAAAGATATTGTTCAAAAACAGTTCTGCACTTATCGGGCAGGGAAGTAATTACGGTCTGTACCTGACGCTCCAAATCAGCCTGTTCCATTTCTTTTAAAGGATTGCATTCACTCATGCAATATTCTTCCTGATATTCAAGCAATGTTTCGCGATATTCATCTGCCACACGCTCCCGGCTATGAAGTGAACGCAAATAATTCAAACATCCGTTTTGCACACTGCGCACCAGATAAGGATGAATAGGAAAAAATAAATCACCACGTTTATACCACAATTTCATAAAGACTTCATTCACTATGTCCTGAGCTTCCTCGGCATTGAAGATATAAGAATTGGCACAAGCACATAAATAAACGAAATAGTCATTATAAAGGCACTCGAATGCCTTTACATCACCCTGATTTATTCTGTCAATTACTGCTTGATCTATCATTTTTCGTTCTTCATTTTCTATCACGAAGTACAAATATACAGCTTTTTTAATGACTTTTAATTATATACGATAATTATTTTCCGAGAAGAAGAAGCGAATGAACGGCAATTGCAAGAAATTTGAAATTAACCGGAAGAAAGAAGTTGGAAATCAAAAGCAAAAGATTACATTTGCATACAAACCAAGGCTTAAACACCATGAAAGAAATCAAACTGGAAATCAATATTGAGGCACGCAAGTATAACGAACTCACGGAAGAAGACCGTAAATTGGTGGATGCTGCGTGCAAGGCAACACAAAGAAGTTATGCACCTTATTCGCATTTCTCGGTAGGAGCTGCTGCCCTGCTGGAGAACGGTGTTGTGGTAACAGGAAGCAATCAGGAAAATGCAGCTTATCCCTCCGGACTATGCGCCGAACGCACTACCCTATTTTATGCCAATTCCCAATATCCCGACCAAGCGGTAAAAACACTTGCCATTGCTGCACGAACCGAACAAGACTTCCTTGACACTCCCATCCCACCCTGTGGTGCCTGCCGACAAGTGTTGCTGGAAACTGAAAAGCGGTTTGGAAAACCAATGCGTATCTTACTTTACAGCAAATCGGATATTTATATCATGGAAGGTGTAAGTGCTTTGTTGCCTTTGTCTTTCGATGGAGATTATTTAACAACGAATTAATCCCCTCATTTTCCATATAAAGTAACATACGTACGTACAGGCATATGCGTACGTATGTATAGCTTCATACGTACGTATGCGTAGGGCTACGCATACGTACGTGTAGTTCTATGAGGACATACGTGTAAAAGCATGCTTTCTGTCAGGCTGAGTCTGTTTTGGATATACAGACAAAGGAACGTACTAAGCTTAATCTGTAACCTTTTTATTATAATACTCCAAAAACGCCACTTCCTTTGCCATCAAAAAATTAGTGAGAGAAAGCTGATTCGCCTTGCGCTTTTGTTCTTTTTCTACTACATAACCTTTTTTTTCAAAGAAAGGGCGGGCAGTCAAGCTCACTTCGGATGTAATCCGCGTAATCCCGGCTGTAATTGCGTAGCGTTCTATTTCTTCCAAAAGCATCGTAGCAATACCTTCACCTTGAAAATCCTTGTGGACAAACATAGAATGTAAATAGCCTTGAGGCGTAATAGATGAAAAACCAACGATTTGTGACTGTTGATTAACGGCTACAACAAAATAGTGGATCTCTATCCTCTCTTTAATGTTAGAAAGGTTATTTCCGCAGGATGCCCAATCCTCAACTTCTGCCTGTGAGTAATCACGTCTGTTTATCACAAGAACAGTATTTTGAAATAACTCTTTTAGCGCAACCGCATCCGATTGTTGAGCTTGCCTGATTGTAAAGTCCGTTTTCATATCTATTTATAATGTTTTTTTCTATCCTTCTTATCTTACACCGGTTATTTCATCTCACTCTTTCTCTTTTTCCACAGTTGATAACTATTAAAAATATTCTGCCACACCACATAGCTACCGGGACCGACAGACGATAAAGGATTGAGATAAGTCACTGCCATCCAAATGGCAAGCACCGTATTCTTCTGTCCCAAAGCCTGCCCCGCGCTGATTCGGTCATGATAAGCACTGCCAATTCTTTTACCAAAATAAAATTGCAGACAGCAAGTGGCAAGTCCTGCCAAAGCAATCATTATCTCGATGGAAACATCGGCAGCAGCGGTAACCAGTGAGCGCACGGTTTGTCCTGTCACAATAGTCAGTGCAACCGCCCACAAATAAAAAGCGACCCCATGATATTTCGACAACAGCCGATGTACAGACGGGATATAATAACGAAACAACAATGCAATAAAAAAAGGAGCCAGTAACAGAGGAAACACTTTACTCAGTATTTTAAGAAAAGCCACCACAAAGGTGATGTCGGCATGAGGCTCCACAAGCGGAAACACAAGCGGCACCGCTATTGCCGCCAATACATTCGAAAGTAAGGTATAAGTAGTAAGCGTGGAAGCACTTCCTCCCAGTTTTCCTGTAATGACAGCCGCTGCCGTGGCCGTGGGACAAATCAGGCAAACCATCGCCCCTTCAAAAATATCCCTGTAAGCCTCCTCCATGGGGCAGAAAATCAGCAACAAAGCAATAATGCCGCTTGATACAGCCTGAATGGACAATAGCCATACGTGCCATGCCTTGGGTAGTAATTCCTTGGGCTCAATCTTACAAAAAGTAAGCAGCAACTGTGCGAAGATAAGAAAAGGAGTCAAAACGGCAATCAGCCAATTCACAAAAGGTTTTGCCGGCTCCAAAATAGTGACGTTGGCCAACAGGAAATATCCGATAGCTCCGGCAAACATTGCCAAAGGCAGCGTCCAATTCTTCAGAAATTTAAGCATATTATAGATTTTTTGGGGATGCAAAGTAATAGAAAATCAACCAAATACTCGTCTGTTTTTCGGGTTTTATGGCATCTTTCTACTAAAAAACACAAAACTTGAAGGTAAAAGCCGAGTTTTCATTAAAAATCGCTACATTTGCACCTTAATTAATATGAGAACCGATAGACTTAAAATAATAATTCTGTTGTGTAGCCTTGCGCTAGTCTTGCCCTTTCTTTGTCTTACAGCCGAAGGAAAGGACTTCACTGTTGTCATTGACCCCGGTCACGGAGGCCATGACCCCGGTGCCATCGGCAGACGCGGAAAAGAAAAGAATATCAATCTGAATGTGGCATTGAAAGTAGGACGCCTGATACAGAACAACTGTAAAGACGTAAAAGTCATATTCACACGCCGCAGCGATGTGTTTATTCCTTTGGACCGCCGTGCACAAATAGCCAATAACGCCAAAGCAGACTTATTCATCTCCATCCATACCAATTCGGTAGCCCGCGGACGCAATGTCAGAGGTACGGAAACCTACACCCTCGGTCTCCATCGGACAGAAGAAAACCTGGAAGTCGCCAAAAAGGAAAACTCTGTTATTTTAATAGAGGACAATTATCAGCAACGTTATGCCGGTTTCAATCCGAACTCTTCGGAAAGTTACATCATCTTTGAATTCCTGCAGGACAAAAACATGGAGAAGAGTGTCAAACTGGCAACTCTGATACAAAAACAATTCAAGACTTCGGCACGCCGCATAGACAAAGGTGTGCATCAGGCAGGATTTCTCGTACTTCGTGAAACATCCATGCCCGGTGTATTGGTAGAGCTCGGCTATATCTCTACTCCCGATGAAGAACAGTATCTTCTGTCCGACACAGGCAGTGAAGCATTGGCAAACAGTATTTACAAAGCTTTCTTAAACTATAAACGCGAACACGACGCACCAATAGACCGTAGCAAAGTGCAGCAACCGGAAATGCCCGAACCGGAGGAATCTGTAGCGGAAACACCGACCGATGAACCCGACAGTGCACCCGAACCGGTAAGAAGCAACAGAAAGCCGGGTACACCTAACATCAAGACAAATAAGAGCAACCCTGAAGTTGTACATAAACCGATATTCAAAATACAAATATTGGCATCCGATAGGATATTGCCCAAAAACAGCAGACAATTAAAAGGACTTTCTCCGGTAAGTTATTATAAAGAAAAAGGGCTATATAAATATACCTATGGAGAAAGCACCGACTATAATAAAGTATTACGCATGAAGCGCGAAGTTACCGCTAAATTTAAAGATGCATTCATCATTGCCTTTAAAAACGGAGAAAAGATGAATGTAAACGAAGCCATCAAAGAATTTAAGAAAAACAGATAATTATATAAAAGAAATAACAGAAATGACGAAAGAGGTAAAAATAGGATTAATAGGCATCGCTGCTTTAGCCATGCTAATTTATGGTATCAATTACCTGAAAGGAATCAACATGTTCCAATCAGCAAACTATTATTATGTAGAATATACCAACATAAACGGTCTGGCCGGCTCCAGCCCCGTATTTGCCAATGGTTTTAAAGTGGGTACTGTGAGAAGTATCAACTATAATTACAAGAAACCGGGGCATGTGACGGTAGAGGTAGAGGTAGACAAAGAAATGCGCATCCCCAAAGGAAGTAAAGGAGAATTGGTTACCGAAATGCTGGGAACGGTAAAAATGAACTTACTCTTGAATGATAAAACCAACGAATTTTTCCAGCCGGGAGATACTTTGCCCGGAATAACCAACAATGGTTTGATGGGGGTAGCCGAAGAAAAGTTGGTTCCCCAAGTGGAACAGCTTCTTCCCAAAATGGATTCCATTCTTCAATCATTGAACAAACTCCTGGCAGACCCGGCACTGACGGCAACCATACACAATGCTGAGAGACTGACAGCCAACTTGGACGTTACTACACGCCAGCTGAATTCATTAATGAATAATGAATTACCGCAGATCACCGGCCGATTGGTGACCATTACCGATAACTTCTCTGTCATCAGTGAAAACTTAAAAGGCATTGACTATGCAAGCACTTTCAGCAAAGTAGACTCTACATTATATAATGTACAATTGCTGACCGAAAAACTCACCCGCAAAGATAATACCATTGGCTTATTGTTCAACGACCCAACATTCTACCAGAACTTGAGTACAACAACAGCCAATGCAGCTTCCCTGTTGGAAGACCTGAAGGCACATCCCAAACGGTATGTACACTTCTCGCTGTTCGGCAAGAAAGATAAGTAAGGCTTCCGCTTAAAATAGAAATATTCTAAATAAAGCCATATTTCCTTTTTTTCCCTGTTGGCTAGTAAAAGGCTGTCAACAGGGAAGAAAGGCTTAAAGAAGCGGAGTTAATCACCAATATAGCGACACAAGAAAAGCTCAATAGAAAGCTAAGAATCAAGAGCTTACAAATATGCAACTTTCATTCCGGACTGACCTCAGAGTGCTTTTTATAAGTCACTGAAACTAAAGAGATTACTTTTAAAATATAAAAAGCAAGAAAAAAGCGATTTGTTTTTTCAGATTTTCATTTCGAAATTTGCATTGTAGAAGTTTCGCTTTTTATAATAAATGTCTTATATGATTGAAAACGATCACGTCGTTTTATGGAATCGATGTCTCAATATCATTAGAGACAATGTTCCTGATACGACTTATAAAACTTGGTTTGAGCCTATCGTACCTCTGAAGTACGAAGACCACGCCTTGACCATTGGAGTCCCGAGTCCTTTCTTCTATGAATTTTTGGAAGAAAAGTTCGTGGATTTATTGCGTGCAGCCCTTTATAAAGAAATCTGGGAAGGTACGCAGTTGATGTATTGCATATTAACAGACAAGACCAATCATATAACTGTAAATATAGAGGGTACCAAGCGTTCTTCGGCATTACCCGCACAAACAGTTATAAAAGATGGCAATAAGGCTCCCAACCCGATGCAGGCTCCGGCTCCGCAGGATTTGGATCCGCACTTGAACCCGAACTACAATTTCGAGAACTTTATCAAAGGAAACAGTAACGAGTTTTCTCGTACTGTAGGAGAAACCGTGGCAAAGAACCCTGCCCGGACATTCAATCCGTTGTTTTTATACGGACCGTCAGGTGTGGGAAAAACCCACTTAATCAATGCCATAGGTACACGCATCAAGGAACTTTATCCGGAAAAACGAGTATTATATGTATCGGCACATTTGTTTCAGGTACAATATACCGACTCTGTACGTACAAACCATTTCAATGATTTCATCAGTTTCTACCAGACAATAGATGTGCTGATTATCGATGATATCCAGGAATTTGCCGGTGTTACCAAAACTCAGAATACCTTCTTCCATATCTTTAACCACCTGCACCAAAACGGTAAGCAACTTATCCTGACTTCCGACCGCGCACCGGTGATGCTGCAAGGTATGGAAGAACGCCTCCTGACCCGTTTTAAATGGGGTTTGGTAGCCGAACTGGAAAAGCCTGATGTGGAACTGAGAAAGAATATTCTCCGCAACAAGATTCGCCGTGACGGACTGAATATTCCTGAATCTGTAATAAACTACATTGCCGAAAACGTCAACGAAAGCGTACGTGAACTGGAAGGTATCATCAACTCTCTGTTGGCACAGTCCATTATCTTTAAGCGTGACGTGGACATCGATTTGGCAGAACGGATTGTTCGCAAAGCGGTTCGTTGCGAAAGCAAACCGATTACCATCGAGGACATTATCGCCAAAGTATGCAGTCATTATGAGATAGAAGAATCGGCAATCCACACTAAAACGCGCAAAAGAGAAGTCGTGCAGGTACGTCAGGTTGCCATGTTCCTTGCAAAAAAGCATACAGACGCCTCCTCTTCCAAGATTGGTCAGTTAATTGGAAATAAAGACCACGCTACCGTATTGCATGCTTGCAAAATAGTGAAAGATCAGGTAGAGGTAGATAAATCATTCAAAGCTGATATAGAAGAAATTGAAGCATTACTAAGAAGAAAATAAAAAGTCTCATTCTGTAGAGACTGCTTTTTAGGCACAAATAACACAGATAAACACGGATTTTTCATCTTTTCCGTAAATCGTGTGTTATTCATGCCTAAAAATAAATACAAACGGATTATTTTTCAAACCCCTGTTTCTTTAATGTCGCCTTCAGGATACCCGACATATACTCGTTATCAGCCTTCTTATAACGTACGTCAGTAAACACCTGAGCCAATGTCTCCTTCTGATTCTCCTCTATAAATCGATGATTCTCCGGCAATGATTCTTTATAAGCATAAATACGGTCGATGTCTTCAACCGAATAATCATGATAAACCTCATCATGCAACAGCCCCTGAACAGGAAGACGGTCGACCTGTGAAGGACATTCGTCAGGATATCCTACCGTTATGGTAGCTACCGGCATCACCAGTTCCGGCAACTGGAGAATCTCAACTATCTGGTCCGGGTTATAGATAGTAGTACCCAAATAGCAAATACCCAACCCATGTTCTTCCGCCAATGTGCAAAAATTTTGTGTAACCAGCAATGCATCTGTCGCCGCATTCAAAAAAGAGATAGGATTATCATATCCCGGTTCCGCTTTGCGTGCCCGACACCATTTACTAAAGCGGTTAAAGTCGGCACAAAAAGTAAGCACCACCGGTGCACCCGTTACCATAGGCTGATTAAAATGAGCCGGTGCTAATTTTTCCTTCATCTGTTTATCACGAGTGACTACCACACTATATAGTTGCATATTCCCCATAGTAGAAGCACGAAAAGCCTCTTCAAGCAAATCATTTAACAAAGAAGCGGGAATTTCATCCTGCTTGTATTTACGGATAGACCGTCTGTTCTTTATTGAATCCATATTCTTTTTCTTGCAAAGATAAGAAAAGAAAAGCGTATTCAATAACCTTTTTTGCAAAATAATCCACCCCAAACATTTGGAGTTTTCAATTATTTCATTACTTCACATTTTACTCAAATTTTCCAAATAGAAAACTTTAGCAGCTCACGCATCAACAACCTATATTGAAAATCAAATAATTAACAGACCGTTTTGGATAACTTTTAAATTGTTGAAAACTTATTCGATATTTATTTTGTTTATTCAGAAAACATATATAGCTTTGCCGACGCTTTTGTTATAAATGAGTTAGGACTTCTACATCTTAAGCTTATTAATAATTATAGTAAATCTGAACAGAAAAGTGGAAAAACGAATTTACTCCTACGACGAAGCCTTTGAAGCATCTTTACAATACTTTAAGGGCGATGAACTTGCTGCCAGGGTTTGGGTAAACAAATACGCAGTAAAGGACTCTTTCGGCAATATTTACGAAAAGTCACCGGAAGACATGCATTGGCGTATTGCCAATGAGGTGGCCCGCATTGAAAGCAAATACCAAAACGGGCTGGACGCACAACAACTTTACGAGTTATTGGACCATTTTAAGTACATCGTTCCACAAGGAAGTCCGATGACAGGCATCGGCAATGATTACCAAGTAGCATCATTGTCCAACTGTTTTGTTATCGGAATGGAAGGTGCAGCCGATTCCTATGGTGCCATTATCCGCATTGATGAAGAACAGGTTCAGCTGATGAAACGTCGTGGAGGAGTAGGACATGATTTGTCTCATATCCGTCCGAAAGGTTCACCTGTCAAGAACTCAGCACTGACTTCTACAGGATTGGTTCCTTTTATGGAGCGTTATTCAAATTCCACCCGTGAAGTAGCTCAAGACGGCCGCCGTGGTGCATTGATGCTGAGCGTATCTATCAAGCACCCCGATTCTGAAGCATTTATCGATGCTAAAATGACAGAAGGCAAAGTTACAGGAGCCAATGTCTCTGTAAAACTTGACGATGCATTCATGCAGGCAGCTGTTGACGGTACTCCATATACACAACAATATCCCATCGATGCTGCCACACCTTCGACAACCAAAGAAATAGACGCTTCGGCTTTATGGAAGAAGATTGTACACAATGCGTGGAAGTCGGCAGAACCGGGTGTTCTGTTCTGGGATACCATCATACGCGAATCCGTACCCGACTGTTATGCAGATTTAGGTTACCGCACAGTATCTACCAACCCTTGCGGTGAGATTCCCTTATGCCCTTACGACTCCTGCCGTTTGCTGGCTATCAATCTATATTCTTATGTAGTCAATCCCTTCACCAAGGATGCCTATTTCGATTTTGAGCTGTTCAAAAAACATGTTGCTTTAGCTCAACGCATCATGGATGACATTATCGACTTGGAGCTGGAGAAAATCGAAAGAATTATGACCAAGATTGACTCCGACCCTGAAAGTGAAGAAGTAAAAGGGGCAGAAAGACATCTGTGGGAAAAAATATACAAGAAAAGCGGTCAGGGACGCCGTACCGGTGTAGGTATCACTGCCGAAGGAGATATGCTCGCCGCCATGGGACTACGCTACGGAACTGAAGAAGCAACCGAATTTTCGGAAAAAGTGCATAAAACGATTGCCTTGGAAGCATATCGTTCTTCTGTAGAAATGGCAAAAGAACGCGGTGCATTCGCTATCTATGACAGCGAAAGAGAAAAAGACAACCCCTTCATCAACCGCTTGAAAGAAGCTGATCCGAAATTGTATGAAGACATGCTCAAATACGGACGCCGTAACATTGCCTGTCTGACAATTGCTCCGACGGGAACCACCAGTTTGATGACTCAGACCACTTCGGGCATTGAACCCGTATTTATGCCGGTTTACAAGCGCAGAAGAAAAGTCAACCCGAATGATCCGCAAGTACATGTTGACTTTGTGGATGAAACAGGTGACGCCTTCGAAGAATATGTGGTATTCCACCATAAGTTTGTAACATGGATGGAAATAAACGGCTACGACCCCGCCAAGCGTTATACACAGGAAGAAATAGACGAATTGGTAAAAAAATCACCTTATTATAAGGCAACATCAAATGATGTAGACTGGCTGATGAAAGTAAAGATGCAAGGACGTATCCAAAAATGGGTTGACCATTCCATCAGTGTCACCATCAACTTGCCAAATGATGTGGATGAAGACCTCGTAAACCGTCTTTACGTAGAAGCATGGCGTTCGGGCTGCAAAGGTTGTACCGTATATCGTGACGGGTCACGTTCCGGTGTATTGATTTCCAACAAGAAGAAGGATAAGAAAGAAGAAATGCCCCCTTGCAAACCGCCTACGGT
>OGFJ01002337.1_pt1 | contig 10280 bp, 10 predicted proteins | sample 1570861 | NCBI WGS metagenome assembly OGFJ01 (sample SAMEA2582060, study PRJEB24529) | metagenome | biome: Human gut stool | place: China | collected 2011
TATTCCAAAGAAGAGAACGAAAAGACGGTGTGGCATAATTTTATACTGTTATATCTATTGCAAGATAACAATTATTTCTCGCATTTTGTTCTCGGTCTTTACACTTTTTTCAAGGTTGAGAATCCTCTAATTGCGGGTGAGCCGGATTGTTTTTCTCTTTATTTTCTTTTTGTTTCAGATAACGGGCATAACCGGCTCTTAAAAAGTCGTCTATGTCGGTGGGTAACACATCGGCTTCGGGAGGGTACATCTCGTCGCTGTCCTCCAACAAGTCGAAAAGGTTGCCCGGATTGTCGGGCGTGTAATCCGTTTCTTCGCTTCCGGTATTTTCATCGGTTACCGGTATTTCGTCGATATACTCTTTTCGCTTTTCCGATTTCTTTTTAACGGGTTTTGTTTCATACTTTTTGGCGTAGCGTTCGAGTGTGTTGATATACCCCATCAATGTTTTCACTTCGTTGGGTTGTGTCATTACATCTAATGTGAGCAGTAGCTCGTAGTATCGTAACAGGATTCGATACCGGAGTGTTTCTATCTTCAACCGTTGTTTTTTCAAAATTTGTTCTTGTGTTTCCATACTTCTGTTTTTTAGGCAAATGTATGGTCTTGCCATCTTTGATTTATGGCATGATTGAACTTTCTTCGGAGGGTTTGTTCTTGGAATTTGTGTGCCTTTTGTTTTATCCTCTTGTCCTGCGGACACTCCCCCTATATTTCCTTACGGAAACACTGCTTTCCTTGCCGATATTTTCTAATCCCTCTATTAATTAACCCCTCCGTCACTTCGTGCCACCTCCCCTATATTTTTGCGTTGCAAAAACACAGAGGAGGAGTGTAGGGTTCACTTCTTCATTTTATCTGTTGTTTTCATTTCTCTTTTTCCCCTGTGTCCCGTAGTCTTACGGGGAGGTAGGGAAATAGGGGAGACACCGCAGAAATGGTAGTTTCTGCGGAGAGGGGTTGAATGATTGTTTATTTGTGATTTACCTGAGTTTCTCTTCGAGAAGATCGGAGAGGATATGGATATTCTTTTCGTTATCGTACGTTTCCAGCAGCTGTATTCGTTCGGTGCGTTTGGCTTGGTCGAAAGGTTCGTTTAAGGCGGTTTCGACAGCGCGAGCCATAGCCTGAGGCGTATCGGCAATGAGGCAGGCTTTGTCCAAGCCTGTGCCGAACAGCATTTTGCTGTTTACGATACAGTGTCCTCCGTGAAAGAGGGCATTCAATAGTTTCAGTTTTAATCCCGTGGGTTGGAATGTGACGAGCAGGTTGGCTGCCGCTTTTTCGATAAGCTGGTTCATTTGTTCTTCCGAGGGATTGGCGATGAGTTGTGCACCGGGTGTCCGTTCGACCAGCCGAGCGAGTGTTTCCGGGGGATTTTTTCCGGCGAATATCCATGATGTGCCTTGTGTGAGCGGGACGACTTGCCGTAACAGGTATTCGGCGGCTTCGATGTTCTCTTCGACCGAAAGGTTTCCGTGATAAAGGATATAGTTCTCCTTCGGGCCGGCAGGGGCTACTTCGGCGTATGCGTGAAAGGCGGGAAGCAGCGACACCGGGATTTGCGGGTATCTCGACGAGAAATAACAGCGGTCGCTCTCGGAGATCGCTAAAATGGCATCGGCATGCAGGAGTATCTTTTCGTATTTTTCCAATTTGACAGCTTCGAGTTCGTAGTAGAATTTTTTCCACCCTGATGTCTTGCGGAATAATTCTTTGTAATATTCGTGCTCGATGTTGTGCATTCGGACTAATTTGACACGGTCTTTCAGCCGTTTGTCGGATAGAAAGGCGCAGCAATGCAGACCTTCGAACAGTATGGGGGCATTGTCGGAAAGCAGATCGTCGAGAAGTTTTGAACAATGGCGACTGGAAACAATATAAGGGATATGCGAAAGCTGGCGGATAACAGACCGGTGGCGCGGATAGTAAGAGACTCTGGCGGCTACTTCGTTCAGTTGTTCGGCTCTACTCCGGTCGTATTGGAATGTGTGTAGCCATGTCTCGTAGCCCATATTTTTTAACGCTTTCAACTTATAGTAAATATCGATAACCCCTCCATAGTCCGGTGGAAAAGGGACTTGCAGAGAAACGACATGTAAACGTCGGGAGGGAGACGGAGACAAACTCATGGGGAATTAGAATTTGTATCCGAGACCAATAGAAATATTAGCCTGATTGAAGTCGTTTATGAAAATATATTTTCCCTCTATATGTAGGTTTAAGTGGCGAGAGATGTTCATTTCGAATCCGGCTCCGGCGTTTATTCCGAATTTATTTCGGGTATTGGAGAGTTCTTTATCGTTTTGTAACGCATTTCCCCTCCAACTTTGAAACGCGATACCGGCTAAGGGATATACCGAGAATCGACCGGCGAAAGGAATGAGGTAATGAATGTTCCCGTTGATTTCCCATTCGTTGAGGTCGTGGTGCGAGAATGTGTAGTTGACCGACGGCACTACTCGCCAGTTTTTTGCAAAGGGGAGATGCATGAAAACTCCTGCTTGTACGTTTTCTGTATCGAACATGTATCCGGCTGATATGCCTAAGCACTTCGTATTGTAATTTTGTGCTTGGACGGTGGTGGCGGAAAGCAGCCCCATGAATATAAAAAGTCCTATTATTTTTTTCATATCCAAAAGTTTGAGGGACAAATATACGGTATCTTTCTGTTAATATGTAGTCGATGAAGTTATTTTTAGGATAGTATGGCTTTAAATGTGAAAAATGTTTTTGATATAGTCCTTATTGTTAAGAAGCTATTAGAAATTGTTTTCATTTTTGAAGAGAGGATTTTCGTACGGGGAGTTTGAAATTGCGGTAGAGTTTGTAATCCTTAGTAATGAATATCATTTTGCTGTATATGAGGCTGTGCTGTTTGTGTTGCTTTTTTCTATGGGATTGACTTTTACGGCTTCTACGACTTTGGCCATGGATTGTGAGCGAGCCAATTCGGGAACGGCCTCTGCATTGTTCGGAGCAGCAGGTTTTGCTTTTGGAGGTATCGTTTCTCCGTTGGTGGGGTTGGGTGATATCCTTTCTACTACGGGGCTGATATTTTTCATTTGCTCGGTGTGTTCTCTTTGTTTTTCCGTTTTGGCTATGAACCAGACACATACGAACTTATGGGGGAGTTTCAGAAGTAAGATGGGGCCTGTTGCTAGGTTTGTCTTTTTGAAGCGAGAGAAATAAGAATGGATAATAAAAGTAGTGATCGTAATTAACAGAAATGTATAAATCCCCCGCCTTGAAAAAGAGCGGGGGATTTTGTGTAGGACTATCTCTTTATAATTCAAAGAGATGAGTCGGGATAATTTAGCATTTTATTTTTTGATGACTTTCACGGCTTTACCATCGTTCACTTTTACAAAATACATACCGCCAGCAAGGTCGGAAAGGTCGAGAGAAATAGTTGTCGTACCTACGTGGGCTTGTCTCATTACCAGAGAACCGGCTATATTATATATTTCGACCGTTTCGATTGTATTTTGAGCAGATATCGTAATGATTCCCGTCGTGGGGTTGGGCGATATACGTGAAATGCTTACTGCATTTTCTATGCCTGTATATATATTGTTCAATACCAATGATTTCTTTGCGGGTGTCACACAACTGTTGTCACTGGTAGGCATAGCCCATACGGCTAATCTTTCACCGGCATTGGATACCGCATATAAGTTCCCGGCATTGGATACCGCATATAAGTTCCCGGCATAGTCGAATTCGAAATCATTAACATAACCGCCCATTTCGGCAATTTCTTTTCGGAATTTTTCCGTGACAGAAGGTATTCCCTCTTTCATCTTGTAGGAGTACACGGCCACTCCGCCATTTACGCTAAGGGCTATAAGCTGTTCTTTTTCATTGACGGCGAGAGCTCCGTTTTGGGACGACTCACCGATGATGTTGGGCTCGGCTGTATTAAATACGGCATCTTGGTATTGATCGCTGTAATAGAACATACATGGATTTGCGGGAGAGTTGCTTCCGCCACCTCTGTATTGTGCGGCCCAATATCCGGTAGAAACGGGAACGATACTGCTGTTGTCGTTGCCCACGTAACTACTGGCGGCTTTCGATTCGTTGGGCGCAGTTGTCCATGTATTCGATTCGCCGATGTTATAGACGTTGATAAATTTTTTCCAAGATGAACCCGAAGCCGTTTTATCTATGGCATAAAGTTGAGTTGTAGCACCTTCTCCTCGAATACCTACGGCTGTTATTTGGCCGCATACATATTTGCCTCCTATCATTAGGCTGCCATTCGAATTTGTAGCTCCTGTGAATATAGAAGAAATATCAAAGGTTTCGGGGTTCATCAGGTAAATACCTGCGTTGTTCGTGCTGGCGTCGCATAGGAATACTCGTCCATCTGATGCTACGGCTGCTTTTTTCGGACCCATACCGGTTTCTCCGCTCCAAGATATGGTTCCGCTATAAGCTGTGGAGCCTTGTTGAGTAATATCGCTTATGTCTGCACCGAGTACATACACACCCACTGTCGAGGTTTGGGCTTGTGAAGGATTTCCTGCACTTACTGTTCCGGCGGCAGTGTTCGTTATATAGATACGTCCGAAGTAGTCGCTTTCAGGTGATTTATCGATGGCGACACCGTATGGCGCATAGTACTGGTATAGAGGACTGTCGTCGGATATTTTCGTAAATTTCGTGACGTTTCCGGCGATGGCTTGAATACTCCAATTCAGCTTTTCGGCAGGAAGATCGGCTCTGGATATAGTAGTCTGATTCGCTCCCTTTGGTAGCGCTCCTAATGCAATCGTTTGAACAGCTTCGCCTGTTTCTGGATTATTCAATATCAAGTTTACAGATGTGGCATCCTCGTTTAAGTTGAAGTTGATAGTATATCCGTCTTCAGTTTCGTCATAGGATAAACCGTATGCAAATATACGGGCGGGAGATTCGGATTGCTCCATGCCTTTGGTCGTGTATTTTACGATTTTGTTTCCAGCCAACAGGTATATATCTATATCGGAATTATCTACGATTCCTATACTTGTCATTGGAGAAAGTCCCGTAGTGGAGATGAAAGATTCGGTATCTCCGATGTTTTGGGCTTGATCTATTCCATTCGTAATGTCATATAAACGAACTTTATAAGAATAATTTCCATCTCCTTGACTTTCACAAATGGGTGCGCTCATATAAATTTTATCGGCGTAACGGAAATAATTCGCTCCGTATGACTCTACCGGAATGTTATCCGAGAAATCGGCTAGCATGATTCCCTGATCGCTCATCCAGTCCATTAAAAATTCTCTTGGGGCCGTGAGTGTACCGTCTATGATCAATCTACTTTTTGCTAAGGGCGAGAGTGTGATATGGGCTTTTTCTCCGATTTGACTTTCGTCGAAGTCCGTATCGTTTTTCTGGAATCCGGCCACTTCTCCGTTTTTAATGTTCCAACATACATATCTGATACCGTATGCCGTATTCCAAGCGTTTCCGGCATGGGAGTCGAAATACAGTTGGAAATCGTCGATCGTGCCGCTTACAGCGATGGTGTTGGCTATATAGTTGGAGTTGTTATTTCCGGCGGCTGCGAGGCTGGCACTTGTATTCGTTTGTAATGTAGCGACGACAACCGGGGCTGAATCTTCTAACGAGGTCGTTTCACTTCCCTGCCATTTATATACGTAAAAGTCTCCGGTTTGATACGCATTACCTTCTTTGCCGATGACCGTCGAGTTTGTCCCAATAAGCACGCCGTCAATAGTAAAGGCGATATCGGATAGTATATAGGGTAATTCTTTCCCGTTATAGCCTTCGGTTACAAGACCTTCGGTACTCATTTCTTTAATGAGTTCTCCGGTTGCTGGATTCAGAACCAAGAGTTTAGGAAGTTTATTTTCATCTACTGCCAATACATAATATTTGTTGTCTCGCAGTATTGCCCGACGTACGGTAAGTCCATTCAAGGCTTCGATGTCGGTAATTTCTGTTTCTTTGGTGAGATTGTAATATGCCGCTGCTGCAATATCTCCGTCTTGGTCGGGGTGTGGATAATCAAGCACTTCCTCTTCTATTTCTTCATCAGAGGGTTCTTCGTGTTCCAAATCGGTCAGCCTTTTGTTAATGAATGCCGTTTCATTGACGATGACTTCGATTGGTTCGGTTTCTTTCCAGAATCCCTCGATGTCGAATACCAGATTGTAGTTTCCGGGAGTCAAATCGGTAAATACGAATAATCCATTATATTCTTTATCGGTTGTATATCGGCCTACTTCTTCACCGTTCTCGTTTTGAAGAATAACAGTTACGTTGTTCAAGGGAGCATAGGCATCGATCGAATTGATTTTGTATTTATAGAGGTCGTGTTCGAGAGTGTTATATTTATCTTTAACAGTCCCCATGATGCAGCCGGTGGTTTCGCTATCGTCGTTGAACCATGCACGTATGGCCCGAGCATATCGCATACCTTCTTGTTTGCAGTAGTCTTTGTTGAGAAGTCTTTGGCGTTCGGGTTGATAGGTGTGGAAACAGCCTTCACAAAGGAAGCCGTCACACCCGTGTTTCAAAACACCGAGATAACCGGTATATCCCATGCTGTTTGAGGACGAGCTACCATAGAAAGATATGTCGCCCCGGCTGTTGTTGTCGTTTTCACCGGTATAATAGGATTTATAGGTAACTTCGTTCTTGTTGACATATGGCCATGCGGCACGAGCCATATCGCGGGCGTTTGTCAATCCGTTTCCCGATTCCGAATCGGTCCCTCGATAGAGAATCAGCGGATAATTCGTACTGCTCCCCTCAGTTGCAGCATTACTATGGATCGAAATGAAATAATCCATATTGTTGGCCTCTACATCTTGACAAATCACCGATAGGGTAACTAACTGTTGAGTTCCACTTTCTCCGGGCTGAGTCTCGATGTATTTGTCGTTTTCGGTTTTGTGTTCATCATCGGCCGCTACGACGCCGTTTACCGTGCGCGACATTCTCACATATCCGGCTCCGGCTTTTACGAGTTCTTCCCTTAGGGCCATTCCCTTTATCAAGTTCGTATTTGTTTCGAAGAATCCGAGGGTATCCATTTGAGCATAATTGATCGTTGCCATCGGCCGGTCGTTAGGCCCCCAACCGCCGTGCCCCGGATTAATATATATTCTGGCCTTGCTTAGATCGTTTGCACTTACCGAAAATGCTAACGTTATTCCTAAGCATATCGATAGAAGTTTATTGAGTTTCATGGTGATTAATTATTTTGAGGTTGCTACATTCATTAAAAATATCTCTCCATTTTGTGTCGTATAGACGATTTTGGAAGCATCGTCGGATGCAGAAGGGTACATGCAGATTTTTGATTGATCTGTCAATGCTGTGCGATGAGTGCCTTGTGACGTAACGGCGAATATTTGGGAGTAAGTAACGATTTCCCCGTTATCATAATCTACCATGCCTACGACCCAATCGTTACCTAACCAGACTGGCGCACGCAATGTCCCCAAAGAAACCGGATTTGTTCCATCTATATTGCAGACGTATGCTTTTGCTTCGTCAATGACATAATAGAGAAGTTTTCCCCCATCGGGAGAAACCGATGGCCATAAATATCCTACATTTGTTCCGTTGGGAGAGAGTTGCTTTGTTTTTCCATCGATTGTAATGTAAAGCTGGCTGTTCTTAATACTTGGGATAGCCGGGAGGGTTTTCAGCTTTTTACCGGCAATCCGTTTAGAAATAAGTTTGCCATTATTTACAGCGAGAACCGTACCTCCTTTTACAGTCACACCTTCTAGATTTCGGGTAGGTTTTACTAGTTGTTCTGTTTTCCCGGTTTGTAGATTTACACTGTTTAATGATGAGTAGCGAAGTTTCCCTTTATATTCGCTCTTTCTATAAATTACGGTAGAGCCGTCTTCGGAAAATTGGGCATTAAACCCAGCACTTCGGTCATTGGTAATGGTCGTCAATTTCCCGGTTGCAAGATCAAATTTTTTCAGACCGCTCATGTCTTCGTTGGTTACTAGAACGCAATCCCCCTTCGGACTTATCTTCGGGAGAAATACTCCTTGCCCGTCGAGGGTAAGGGCTTTGGTACTGATTACCTCGATTCCTTGGGCAAAAATCAACTGACTCATAAAAACGAGTACTCCTAGAAATGTTTTTCTCATAATGATTAAAATTATATGGGTAAATAATGGATTATGAAGGATAATTCGAGTATATTTTGAGTCTTTGTGTTTATTTCAGGTTTTCAAATGTAGATATTTTTATTTTATATTCATTATTTAAGTATATAAAAAATGATTCTAAAATATAATATATTTAAAATTACAATGAAAAATAAATGGAAATAAGATTTGTAGTTCTTGTAAAATATTGATAATTAGATATTTGTTTGGATTTATTATTATAATACTAATTATCGGGAATAATCGAAATAATTATTAGTAATTATTTTTTGTTGGTGATAAATTTCCCTTGTTGCATTGAATTTTTAACTTTGATTGGATTGAAGTCGGTCGGGTAACAAGAATGTATTTAACGTAACTACCGAAGTGTAAAAATGAAAAAGCCGGTCAATCACCGGCTTTTCTTGTTTTTAATAAGATATCGGACTTTCCATTTGTGCTTTTTCAAGTCCTTCAAGAGTACTTTATTTTTTATCTGATAGTCGAGATGTATCGACACGGATTCTTGTAAGGACTCTTCCGCATTTCGTATGCTGTTCCCGGATGCGGCTAAATCGATGGAAGGACAATAGGCGATATAGGCATTAGCTTGTTTGAAGATGTAGATGTGGAATACTCCTGTAACTAGATTACCAGAGATTTCTATTTTATCGGTACGAGGTCGCATAACGTTTACGAGTCAATTTGTTTATATATGATTTCGGGTGGAATAGCCGATATTTTCGAGAAGGCGAAAAGTTTCTTTCCCAAGTCTTTCAGCGAAGCGCCTATATGGTAGATTTCCCCGTCGATGATTAGGAACCGATCGTGCGCCTTTGTGTATAACTTGACCTTTACAGGAGAATATTGGGCGTTGAATCGCTTGATGTCGAGCTCCAATTGCGGAGTGATCTTATCCGTATAAATCACCACCGACACCGATTTTCCTCGTTTCCCGAATAAAGTCAGGACAGACTCGTCTATGTAGTTGTCGAAAAGGACGATACTTTTTCGGGCTGACTTGACAAGATCGCAAACGAATTTGTAGGCGTCGAATATCTGGCCGGCAAAAAATATTCCCTCTATCGGCGGTAAGGAATGGCGGACGAAAAAATCTACTTGGTTGCTGAGCCTTTGTATTTCGGAGTCGTGTTCTCTCAGTCGGTTATCAATTCTTTTCTCTAAACTGTCGAGCTTTTGATTGATGGAATAACCTTTCAGCATATAATCTTTTAGAACAGAATTTGCCCAACGTCTGAAAAGTGTAGCGTTTTTTGAATTTACACGATAGCCTACCGATAGAATAGCATCTAAGTTATAGACTTTTGTTTTATAGTTTTTTCCATCTGCGGCAGTTAGTTCCAAAATGGAACATACTGAATTTTCGTCTAACTCATTACTGGCAAAGATGTTTGGTTATAGCTTGCCTCCCTGTTCCGAACAGTTCAGATATCTGTTGTTGTGTCAGCCATACGGTCTCATTTTCTAAACGGACTTCCAGACTTACAGAACCTTCTGGTTGATATAATACGATTTCACTCTTTTGTTCCATCTCTGAATAGTTTTTGCAAATGTACATAAATAATTAAAAAACAGTGATGAACTTCTGAGATATGAGTTCACCGGGTATTGGTCTCGTCGTATCAATTCCGAACATCGTATTATCTACACGGTTCATGATGATATTGTGACCGTTTCAGTCTCCATGAGATACTATTATGCAAAGTGAACTTATAGAAATTCTATTTTACTTTTATATTGGCAAAATCAATGACTTGATGATTAGCAGTGTCTATTTTTTCGGAATCAAAACCTGTATGAATGTCTATTAATGCAATTACCGAAAGAATGATCGAGAACCATCGGTGTAACAACTTTCGATATGCCTTATGGATTATTGTTGTCCGGCTATGGTGAGTAATATAAGTAGTATTTTTGCATGGAATTTGCATGGTTTTGCAACCGAATGCACCGAAATGCAACAAAAATACACAAAAAATCGGTTATATAAAAATGCTTTATAATATGTTTTTAATCAGAAATATAAAAGAAAAGCACCAAAAATCGATTGATTTTCAGTGCTTTTATAAATCAGTCGGGGTGACAAGATTCGAACTTGCGACCACACGCCCCCCAGACGCGTAC
>OGFJ01002346.1_pt1 | contig 10225 bp, 9 predicted proteins | sample 1570861 | NCBI WGS metagenome assembly OGFJ01 (sample SAMEA2582060, study PRJEB24529) | metagenome | biome: Human gut stool | place: China | collected 2011
TGAAGCAGGCCATCGAGCGGGTGCTGAAGCTGAAGGTCATCGACCTGAAGACCGACCCCCAGCTGATGGGCGCTCTGGGCGCCGCCGAGTACGCCCGCCAGAAGGGCATGGCCCGCTGAGGGAATTAGGCCTCATCTGCCGCAGGCGGCAGAGGAAAGGAGACAACTATGTGTAAGTTTTTAAAGGTATTGGGCAAGATCGCGGCCATTTTCTCCGCCATCATCGGCGTCCTGTTCGTGGTGTACTTCTGGAACCTGGACCAGAAGCTGTTGGGCTGGGCCTATGTGCAGGTGAACAAGATCTTTGACCGGAAGAAAGTGGACATCAAGTTCTGATGGAGCTGTATAATTCGATCATCCGCAAGGTGGAGGAGCTGGCGGGCTCCTCCACCCCCCGGCGCTGCCCCTATGACCCCCAGGGGGCCTGGGAGGACACCGGCTCCTTTGAGCTGGTGATGCTGCGGGACGCCGCCTATGAGCTGGGCGGCAGCAGCAAGCCCGCCGTGAATTTCATCTGCGTCACCACCAGCGCCCAGCTGGTGGAGCAGGACGAAATTCTGGTTTTCGGCCCCGACCTCATGGAGCTCCGGGGCGACAGCGCCTATGCCCGCATCGCCCTGCTGCGGGTGGGGGACATCGAGTCCGACGACGAGGACGACACGGAGCAGGCCTTCCGGGCCATCCAAGACATGGACTTCGTGAAATACCATGTGTTCCCCAAGGGATACATGATCCGCACCTCCTCCGAGTCCAACCGGGAGCAGGTGCGCCTGAGCAGCGCCGCCCTAAAAAAGGGCATCAGCTTCCGGGCCGTGGGCAACGATTTCATCCGCCAGTATAAGCAGAATCCCAACATTCTGGCGGTGAAGCTGATTTTCATCACCGCCCCGGACGCGGACTATGCCGCTCTGGAGCAGGAAGCCAAAACGGTCCGGGATATCACCATGAGTCTCAGCAAGATCCTGGAGGGTATGCCCACCGACTGCGGCTCCTGCAACCTCAAGCCCATCTGCGACGAGGTGGAGGGTATGCGCGAGCTGCACTTCGGCAAGGAGAAGCACACAACGGAATAACGCCCTTTTGGGCCAAAGCGGGCATCCGGAGCGTGGATGCCCGCTTTTTCGCTGCATGGAACGTTCGGAATATTACTTGCAAATTCACGGAAGACTTGCTATAATGGGGTACAAGAGGACATCCCTCATTATTTAGAAGGAAGGAATTCGCTATGATCTATACCACCGAGGTACAGCATATGTGTCCCGTTGCCAAGGGCGCTTATCACGGTCCGGCTCCCATTCCCGAGGAGGGCAAGTGGGTCCAGGCCAAGGAGATTTCCGATATTTCCGGGTTTACCCACGGCATCGGCTGGTGCGCTCCCCAGCAGGGCGCCTGCAAGCTGACGCTGAACATCAAAAACGGCATCATTGAGGAGGCGCTGGTGGAGACCATCGGCTGCTCCGGCATGACCCACTCCGCCGCCATGGCCTCCGAGATTCTCATCGGCAAGACCATTCTGGAGGTTCTGAACACCGACCTGGTGTGCGACGCCATCAACACCGCCATGCGGGAGCTGTTCCTGCAGATCGTCTATGGCCGGTCCCAGTCCGCCTTCTCCGAGGGCGGACTGTCCGTGGGCGCTTCCCTGGAGGACCTGGGCAAGGGTCTGCGCAGCCAGGTGGGCACCATGTTCGCCACCAAGGCCAAGGGCCCCCGCTATCTGGAGATGGCCGAGGGCTATGTCACCCGCGTGGCCCTAAACAAGGAGGACGAGATCGTGGGCTATGAGTTCATCAGCCTGGGCAAGATGATGGACTTCATCAAGAAGGGCGACGACGCCGCCACGGCTCTGGAAAAGGCCAAGGGGCACTATGGTCAGTTCGACAATGCCGCCAAGTATATTGACCCCCGGCAGGAATAAGAGGAGGACGGAAAAATGGCACTGTTTGAAAGCTACGAAAGAAGAATCGACAAGATCAATGGCGTCCTCGCTCAGTACGGCATCGGCTCCGTGGAGGAGTGCCGGGACATCTGCAAGGCCCGGGGCTTCGACCCCTATGAGATCGTCAAGGAGATCCAGCCCATCTGCTTTGAAAACGCCTGCTGGGCGTACACCGTGGGCGCAGCCATCGCCCTGAAGTCCGGCGTCAAGACCGCCGCCGAGGCCGCCAAGATGATCGGCGTGGGCCTGCAGTCCTTCTGCATCGACGGCTCCGTGGCCGACGACCGCAAGGTGGGTCTGGGCCACGGCAACCTGGGCGCTATGCTCCTCAGCGACGAGAGCAAGTGCTTCGCCTTCCTGGCGGGCCACGAGTCCTTCGCCGCCGCCGAGGGCGCTATCGGCATCGTGAAGAACGCCAATAAGGCCCGCAAGCAGCCCCTGCGGGTAATCCTCAACGGCCTGGGCAAGGACGCCGCCCAGATCATCAGCCGCATCAACGGCTTCACCTATGTGCAGACCCAGTTCGACTACTACACCGGCAAGCTGAACATCGTCCGCGAGATCCGCTATTCCGAGGGCGAGCGGGCCGACGTCCGCTGCTACGGCGCCGACGATGTCCGGGAGGGCGTGGCCATCATGCACCACGAGGGCGTGGACGTGTCCATCACCGGCAACTCCACCAACCCCACCCGCTTCCAGCACCCTGTGGCCGGCACCTATAAGAAGGAATGCATCGAGCAGGGCAAGAAGTACTTCTCCGTGGCCTCCGGCGGCGGCACCGGCCGCACCCTGCACCCGGACAACATGGCCGCCGGTCCCGCCAGCTACGGCATGACCGACACCATGGGCCGTATGCACTCCGACGCCCAGTTCGCCGGTTCTTCCTCCGTGCCTGCGCACGTCGACATGATGGGTCTCATCGGCATGGGCAACAACCCCATGGTCGGTGCCACCGTCGCCTGCGCTGTCGCCGTCGAGGAGGCCCTCAAGGCCTAATCGCGCCCGCGCGATGCTCATATAGTTGAGCTTTGGAGCCGCTACCTTTCGAGGTAGCGGCTCTTTTTGTTTACGCTGTCGCAGGGTAGCTAATGCCGATATACCAGTTGGGGCGAAATACGAGATGAGACGAGATGGAACGTCAAAGTGTCCATGACACCCACCTGCCATAATTGCCCTTTACCGATTTGCCGAGTCTTTGCGGCCCCATTGCCGATCACCCGTGCGACAATGCGCCGGACGAGAAAGGAATCCGATGGAATCGACTGACGTACTGGTAATTGGATCTGGCATTGCGGGCCTTTGCGCCGCCATCGAAGCGGCACGCACGGGTGCAACCGTCACTGTGGCAAGCGCCGGAAAGACTATGAGTGGATCGAGCTTCTTCCCCGGAACCTGGGGCCTGGGGCTTATCGGACCCGTTAACGAAGACGACGAACAAGACCTCATCGATACCATCCAGACCGTTGGTGGCGGCGTCGCCGACCCCGAGCTTGTCCAGACGTTTGTCCACAGCATTCCCCAAGCAATTGAATGGCTCGAGCAAGACCTAGGCGTTGAGCTCCAGCGTCCGCAAAGCGCTGAGAGCGCCCAGCAAAAGCAATTTATCCCCTGTTTTGACCACAAGACGCGCATGTGGCGCGGCCTCACCCGTAAGCCCCTTGAGGACGCTCTGACGACCAGGATCGAGTCGCTCGGCATTCGCCTGCTCCCCCGCCATGAGCTTATCGACCTTGTTGAGGACACGAACGGCAGAATAACCGGAACCATGCTCTACGACCTCACCGAAAATCGAATCGTGCCCTTTGCTGCCAAGGCCACGATCATCGCAACCGGTGGCACAGGCGGCCTGTTCGAGCGCAGCCTTACGTCGGCTGATGTGCTCAGCTCCTCGCAGGCTATCGCGCTGGCGCACGGTGCGTCCCTTACTAATATAGAGTTCATGCAGATGATGCCCGGCTTTATAGAGCCCAAGCGAAACCTTGTTTTTAACGAGAAGACCTGGCGCTACGTCAAGTTCGACCAGCCGGTCGATAACGCCGACGATAAGCTCGACGATCTGCTCGAGCAACGCTCCGGATATGGTCCCTTCACTTCGCGTCTGGATTCTCGCGCTATCGACCTAGCCATCGACCAAGCGGGAGCCGAAGGCCTGGCGCTCCACTACGATTTCCCCCGCGAGGATGTCCCAGAGTTTGTGCAGACCTTTGCCACCTGGCTGCAAGACGAGCACGGCATCGCCCCGACCGACGAGATGCGCGTTGCGATGTATGCCCACGCCGCTAACGGCGGTATCAAGATCGACATGACCGCGTACACGGGCGTTGAGGGCCTCTACGCCTGCGGTGAGGCAACAGGCGGCATGCACGGCGCCGACCGCATCGGCGGCTTGTCAAGCGCCAACGGCATCGTGTTTGGGCGCATCGCGGGCGTCTCAGCGGCTCACGCGGCACTGGACGCTCCCGAGGCGGCCGCTCCGATGGATATCGCCCTCCCTCAGTATGGCATTGCCACAACAGATGCCGAACGCCTGACACACAGCCTTAAGCACACGATGAGCACCTATTGCATGATCGACAGGACCGAAGCAGGTCTATCCAAGGCCCTGCAACAGCTTGAAAGCCTGAAAGACGAGGCAACGGCGCTGAGCAAGCCGCATGCCAATGACAGCGAGATCGCAGCCCTCGCCCGCCTGCAATCGCAGAATCAGCTGGCAACGGAGATGGTCAAAGCCATGCGCAAGCGGACCGAAAGCCTGGGTTCGCACTATCGATCGAATTAAACTGGACACCTATCTAGAGCAGAGCACAACTAATCGATATTTATGGGCCCCGTGACCTCGAAGTGGCACAGGGCCCATTCGTGTCCGCACGGCAGCGTATCCTTATTTTGAGTACAGAGCGGGCAAAGCGCGCATAGACAATAGATCAGCGAGGAGGAGATATGGACAGTAGAGATATCGAGAAGTGGCGTGTCGAACTTGATAGCTACGCCAATGTGGAAGACGGCGTTGAGTATTGACTCGCACGCGATTTAATGGAACCCATGGGATACACTCGATGGGAGAACTTCGCCGAAGTTGTTAAGAGGGCAAAAGTCTCGTGCGAAACAAATAAAACTCCATTTGATTCCCATTTTCGTGACACCACGAAAATGATAACTGCCGGTGTCGCCGCTCGCGCGGTTAAAGACTACAAGCTTACGCGCTATGCATGCTATTTAATCGCCCAAAACGGAGATTCAAACAAGCCAGAGATCGCGCTCGCCCAGGCATACTTTGCCGTGCAGACGCGCCGCCAAGAGCTCATAGAGCAGCGCTTCGCAGAGATTCAGCGCTTACAGGCGCGCCACTCGCTATCCGCTTCAGAGAAACAGCTCTCGGGTATTGCGTTCAAACGCGGCGTGGACTCCAAAGGATTCGCGATCATCAAGTCGAAGGGCGACGAAGCGTTATTCGGCGGCAGAAGCACGGCGGAAATGAAGCAGCAGCTCGGCATACCCAAGAGCGTGGCATTGGCGGACAGGCCAGCCGATGTTCTCATCAAAGCAAAGGACCTTACGAACTCGATGACGGCCTTCAACGCCGAGGAACACGACCTGTACGGTCTGGACCAGATCAAGCAAGAGCACGTCGAGAACAACACAAGCGTGCGTGGCAGCCTCATCGACCGCGGAATTGTCCCCGAGAACCTACCACCTGCCGAGGATACAAAAAAGCTCGAGCGTCGCGTGAAGGCAGACGAGAAGAAACTCAAGGAAGGTACTGACGGTTTTACTGATCCCCAGGGTAGACTCGATCTGTGAAAGCGGCTGTGCCCTTTCGGGTTCGGCCCCATGCGAGGTTAATAAAAAAGACGGCCAACCTTCGCTGACCGTCTTAATCATCTTTGGGTGGGCCGTCAGGGGGTCGAACCCTGGACCTTGGGATTAAGAGTCCCCTGCTCTACCAACTGAGCTAACGACCCGATATCAACACGAAGCAAGAACTGGGGTGGGTAAAGGGACTCGAACCCTCGACCTACGGGACCACAACCCGTCGCTCTAGCCAACTGAGCTACACCCACCGTGTCCTGTGCGCTTCGCGCTCGACTATTATTGCAAGGAACGCCACGCGATGCAAGCCCCAATTTTCAAGAATTTTGAAAAGAGTTTTTCGAGACCATTTCGAGCATTTCCCACCGGTTTCATAGGAGTAAACTTGCCCCACTGCAAATGCTCGAAAGGACCGGCATGAAAGAACTCTCCAACCGCACGGCAACGTTTACCGATTCGGTCATCCGCCGCATGACGCGCATCTCCAACAAGTATGGCGCCGTCAACCTGTCACAGGGCTTCCCCGACTTTGATCCCCCGGCGCAGCTGCTCAATAGCCTCAGCACCATCGCCACCGACCCCAAGCCGCTCTACCACCAGTACTCCATCACCTGGGGCTCCCAGGCCATGCGCGAGGCGCTTGCCGCCAAGCAGGAGAACTTTATGGGCATGCCGATCAACCCCATCGAGAACATCGTGGTCACCTGCGGCTCCACCGAGGCTATGATGGCCGCCATGATGACGGTCACAAACCCCGGCGACAAGGTCGTCATCTTCTCGCCGTTCTACGAGAACTACGGCGCCGACACGATCCTTTCGGGTGCGGAGCCCATCTACGTGCCGCTCAACCCGCCCACCTTTGACTTCGACCGTGGGATCCTCGAGGCGGCCTTCCGCGACAACTATCGCAATGCGATCGTCCTATGCAACCCGTCCAACCCCTGCGGCAAGGTCTTTACCCGCGAGGAGCTCACCTTTATCGCCGACCTGTGCAAAAAGTACGACGCCTACTGCATTACCGACGAAGTCTACGAGCACATCGTCTACGCGCCCCACGAGCATGTCTATATGGCCACGCTGCCCGGCATGTTCGAGCGCACCATCAGCTGCAGCTCGCTGTCCAAGACCTACTCCATCACCGGCTGGCGCCTGGGCTACACCATCGCTCCTGCCGAAATCACCGAGCGCATCAAGAAGGTCCACGACTTCCTCACCGTAGGCGCCGCCGCTCCCCTGCAAGAGGCCGTCGTTACCGCCCTCAATTTCGACGATAGCTATTATCGGGAGGTCCTCGACCTCTACACTGCCAAGCGCGACCTATTCTGTCAGGGACTCGACAGCATCGGCCTCACGCACAACGTGCCGCAGGGCGCCTACTACGTGATGATGGATATCTCGGAGTTTGGCTATGACAGCGACCTCGACTTCTGCGAGGACCTGGCCTCCAAGGTGGGCGTGGGCGCTGTTCCCGGATCGAGCTTCTTCCGCGAGCCCGTCAACCACCTCATCCGCTTCCACTTTGCCAAGCGAGACGAGACGCTTAACGCGGCGCTGGAGAACCTCAAGTCTCTGCGTGATAAAATCGAGCCGCGCGGGTAAGGACGGTCAGTAACTAAAGGCACTAAAGAAACCTCGTGAACCCATTGGGCCACGAGGTTTCTTTTTAAAGCGACCTCATTTATTTTTTAGAGCGCTATACTTTAGTCACGGAGCAACTCGTCCCAGAGAGGAATACTATGGCAGAGCAGCAGCTTATCGGAGCGCTCGAGGCCGGCGGCACCAAGATGGTCTGCGCCACGGGCTATGCAGACGGCACGGTCCTGGAACGCGAGCAGATTGCGACCACGACCCCGCGGGAGACCGTTGAGGCCGTCAACGCATGGTTTGCCGACAAGGGCATCGCCGCGCTGGGCATCGGCGCCTTTGGCCCCACCGCAGTCAACCCTGCCTCGCCCCAATACGGCAAGATCCTGGAGACGCCCAAAACGGCATGGCGCTACTTTGACCTGCTGGGCACCATCCAAAACGAGCTCAATATTCCCTGCGGCTACGACACCGACGTCAACGTCGCCTGCCTGGGCGAGGTCACCTTTGGTTGCGCCCAGAGCCTCACTGACGTGGTGTATCTGACCATCGGTACCGGCGTGGGCGCCGGCGTGCTCTCGGGCGGTAAGCTCGTGCACGGCATGATGCATCCCGAGGCCGGCCACATCCTGGTCACTCGCGACCCGCGCGACACCATCGGCGAGCACAGCGGCTGCCCCTTCCACGACAACTGCCTCGAGGGCCTCATCGCCGGCCCCGGCGTCAAAAAGCGCTGGGGCGGCAAGAGCGCCGGAGAGATGGCCGACGACCCAGATGCCATGGACCTGCTTGCCGGATACCTTGCGCAGGCGCTCATGACTTACATCCTGTGCTACGCACCGCAGAAGATCGTCATCGGTGGCGGCGTGGCCGACCACACCCCCATCGTGCCGCTCGCGCGCAAGAAGTGTGCCGAGATGCTCAACGGCTACATCGTCACGTCCGAGATGGCCGACATCGATAGCTACATCGTCAACAACAGCCTCGAGGGCAAGCAGGGCATTATGGGCTGCTTGGCCCTGGGCGCACAGGCGCTTCAGTAACAGACGCACCCGCAGGGCGTGGCGCGCCCGGCAAATCCGACCTACGGAACAACGCCACCACGCCCCATATAAGCCCTCGAATAAAAAAGGCCGCCTAGGACCAAACAATACGTCCTAGGCGGCTTTTTTGGCGCACATCAGCGACCGTAAGAGATATCGGAGCACAACGCCCGTTGCCGCACCACAGCAGTCGATCATCACATCGGTGATCATGCCGGCGCGTCCCGGAACAAAGAGCTGAATCGTCTCGTCGATCGAAGGAATCAGCAGCAGGAACACCGCCGTGGGCAGCAGCACGTCAAAGGTGCGCCGGCCCTCAAAATCAAAGGCGTGCGTTGCCAAGATGCCGAGCACCATATACTCGGTAAAATGCGCGCACTTGCGAACAACAAAGTTGGTCACCCATTCATATGGAAGTCCCACGCCGTGCAGGAAACCGCGGATAGCTTCCATGACCGTTAGGCTCAGCGAGCCCGACCCCGAGCCGGGAACCAGCGAATTGCCCCAGATCAAGAGCGCCATCAGGCAGGTCACGACCGCCCATTTTCGATTGATCTTAACCATGCAGAAGTTATGCCTCCGCACGGAGCGGCGCGAAGCTGGCGGTACCGCCCTCGATAACGCTCAGATAAGCACGGCCCGTACGCTTGGCGGTAGAGGACTGAAGACGCTCGATCTCTTCCTCGAGGATCTGATTGACGCGCTCGTGACGACGATTTTCCATAATGCCGGCGGCAATAGCCTCGGCCCGCTCGATGCTCTCACGCGAGATACGGGCAGTATCCTCGGGGAACACAGCGCTGTGACGGCCGACATAGGCGGGGGCAGCAGGCTGAGGGGCAGCGACGGGAGCGGGGGCTGAAACAGGAGCAGGCTCGTCAATCTCATCCAGAATCGCGGTGGCGGCGGCCCACATACCCTCGTGGCCCGAGTAATCGGCCATGGGGACATCAACCTCGAGCGAGGCGTCCGGAAGGTCGCCGGTGTCGATGCGATCTTGGGCATCAATCGATGCGGTGATGGCTGCAGGCTCATCGAGGTCATCGAGATCGATGCCCGCGGCACCGGAGATGATAGGCATGCTGGCGAGGTTTGCATTGTACGGCGCAGCCTCAGCCGCCTGCTGCTGGGCAGGAGCGCCCCAAAGCGAGCTTTCGGCGGCACGGCGGGCGGCAACAGCCTCCTCGTCCGCGGTCATGGCTTCATCAACGTACGAATTATCGGCAGAAGCGTTCGCGTCCGCCGAGGTAGCGCTGTAGGCGTTATTGACCGCCGCATTGGCAACGAGTGCCACGAAAGCCGCCGTGCTGCCCGCAGGGGCGGCCTGGGAGCCCGACACGGCGCGTGCCGCGGCGGCGATATCATCGCGATTGAAGGAGCCGGTCTGCCCGCCGTTGGTGAGCTCGTCGATGGCGACTTGATAGACGTCGCGCGAGCGCGCAGGGTCGCAGCTCACCGGCGAATCGTCGTCGAGCATGCTGTCGATCATGGACCAAGCCTCGGCCTCGTCCATAGCATCTGCGGCTCGAGCGATGGTAGGGACACCATCATCGGCATGACGGCGCTGGAACGCACCAGTCAGGCCGGAAAGGAATGCCGAGGTAGACTGCTCCGACTGAGCCTGAGAAGCAGAAGCCGCAGCGTACGGAATCGCATCCTGCTGCTGAGCTGGAATCGAGGCGGTCTTGAACTCGCTTTGATGCTGATTGAGATTGGCGGCACCGCCCATGGCATCGGGCTGGAACAGACGCTCTTCACGCTGCGCACGATACTCGGAGATACCCAGCGAGGCGGCATAGATACCCACGCCCGCCACCGCGCCCACGGCGAAGGGAACCGCACCCGCCACG
>OGFJ01002347.1_pt1 | contig 10225 bp, 10 predicted proteins | sample 1570861 | NCBI WGS metagenome assembly OGFJ01 (sample SAMEA2582060, study PRJEB24529) | metagenome | biome: Human gut stool | place: China | collected 2011
GTCGGCGTTGGCCCCGCGCCTCTTCTCGTTTCAGCTCTCCCGCGTCTATTTTCTTTTGTTGCCGAAAGGCTCTTCGGCAAAGACCGCTAACAAGTGTGCGGTTCAGTCGGCGCTCGGGTTTTCTATACTTACTCCTCCGAAACCATCCGAGGGATTCTCTTCATGTCCAATACTTCGACGCCGCGTCACGTCGCCATCATCATGGACGGCAACGGACGGTGGGCCAAAAAGCGTTTTCTGCCCCGCGCCGAAGGGCACCGCCAGGGCGTCAAGGCCTTGGAGAAGGTCGTGCGCCGCGCCGGCGAACTGGGTCTTTCCGCACTCACGGTTTTTGCCTTTTCGTCGGAAAACTGGCGTCGTCCCAAGTCGGAAGTCGACATGCTCATGAAGCTTTTTGCGCGAGGTCTCAAAGAGTGGGCGGATCCCTTGTCGGAAAAGGGCGTGCGCCTTCGTGTGATCGGCGACCGTTGCGCTTTCCCCGACGAAGTCCGAGAGTCCATTGCGCTCTGTGAGGCGAAGACCGCGGGCGGCAAGGGCATGGTCCTTTCGATCGCCGCCAACTACGGCGGACGCTGGGACCTTGTGCAGGCGGCGCAACGCGCGGCCGCGGAGGGCGATCTTACGGCGACGGGAATTGAAAAGCATCTCACGCTCGCCGACCTCCCGGAAGTGGATCTACTGATCCGCACGGGGGGAGAGCAGCGCATCTCGAATTTTCTTCTTTGGCAGTCGGCCTACGCGGAGCTCTATTTTGACAAGGCACTCTGGCCCGACTACGACGAGGCGCACCTCGACGCCGCGATCGATTGGTTCCACGGCCGAGAACGCCGTTTCGGCATGACGTCCGAGCAGATCCGAGAAGGCGCGACCGGACTCTAATCGTCTTCTTCGCCTTCCTTAGCTTTCCCGAGACGCAGGTCAGAAGAGGACGTCGAAGCCCGCTCGGCGCGCGGCGAGGAGCGCTTCGGTGCGGTTTGAGGCCCCGAAGGCGCGGTAGATGGCCGCGACGTGGGTCTTGACGGTGCCTTCCGAGAGATTGAGTTCGCGGCAGATGCGCTTGATGGGCGCGCCCTGGGCGAGAAGATGGAGCACGTCCTTCTGGCGTTCCGTGAGATGCACGGGTTCCGTGTCGGTGCGGGGGATGTGCTTGACGGTCTGCGTGAAAAAGCCGGCCCGTTGGTTTTCGGCGAGAAGCTTCGTCGGGATGTAGACGCCGCCCTTCATGACGAAGTCGATGGCGGTCTCGAGCATGTCGGTGTCAAGCGACTTCGGCACGAACCCCGCCGCTCCCAACTGCAGGACGCGCATGATGCTCTGCTGATCGACGAGTCCCGAGAGAACGAGGATCTTGAGCATGGGCATGCGGTTGACGATCTCTTCCATGAGTTCCGTTCCCTTCACATCGGGAAACGAGAGTTCGAGGATGAGAAGTTCGGTGCTTTCGCCGTGCTCGTCGATCAGGGCGAGCGCTTCGGCGGCGTTCGCCGCCGTATGGACCTCGGCCTCGGGGTCGCGGGTCTGAAGGAGCATGGAAAGCGCCGTGGTAACAAGCGCGTGGTCGTCGACTACGAGATATTTCATTTTCTTGTAAGCGGACGCCGGGCGTCCGATAGCATCAACGACGGAAAGTGTAGCGCAGGGAAGGGCGCGTAGGGCGCGGGAAAAAGGTCGATTCGCAACCGTTCGCAACCGAATCACGGCAGTTCGCGCACGATTTCGCGAAGTGCGTCGACTGCCGGCCGCAGAAGTCGGGCGGTCGAAACGCCGCGCCGCTCGAAGATCGAGAGCAGCGTCTCGTAGTACCAGAGAGTCGCTTCTCCTTTGCCTCGAAGCTCGGGTTCGTCCTTTACGAATTTGAGGAGAGCGGCGGGACCGTGCTCGCGAAGATCAATCAGAAGCGATCGCAGATTGTGAAGCTTGTCGGCGGCGCAGATGACGAGGGCTTCGCGCGCAAGAGGCGTGTCCTGCGAGCAGTGTTCGATATAGCGGTGCTTGCGCGTGCGCCAGGATTCCTTGTGTCCTTCGGCGTCGGGAAGGCCGTCCGTGCAGGCGACGACGAGCGCGAGAACGTGTTCTCCCAATTCCGCTCGGATTTCGCCGCTCCACCCGACGCCGGCGTCCTCGAGCACGTCGTGCAGAAGCGCGGCGCAGACCTGGTCTTCCGAACCGCCCGACTCCATGACGAGGGCCGCCACCGCAAAGAGGTGTGAGAGGTAGGGAACGTCCGACCCTTTGCGGGTCTGACGATTGTGCGCGCGCCTGGCGATGTCGGCGGCGCGGGTGAGGCGGTCGGAAAAAGACATGGCGTTCTCGTGAGCGGAGGTGACTTCTTTGAATCTAGCGCAATCTCGAACGCCCGAACATACTGCGTCTTACTCAGATTTTTTTTGCGAGCGGCTCCACCGTCGCGTTCGTGATCCCACCCGTTTCCTTCCAGAGGGCGATCCAGGCGTAGATGCGGGGCGAGTCGGGAAGAATGACGGAGAGAACGAACTTCTTTGCGCCCGCCCGAACGATGCGCTGGTGCGGCCCGAAGGGCGTTTCCGCGAGCATGCGCGCGAGCGCAGGATTCGTGAAGGTGAGGCTCAGCCGCACGGGATTCCTTCCGTCCTGCGGAACGGGAAGCGTTTTGGCGGCCTGCGCGAGAAGAAAGTTCTTGGGCCGCACGGCGGGTTCCGCAAGGACTTCCGCGGCGGTCAGCCGGTGCAGCGGTACGTGCCGAACCTTTCCGCCCTCGGCAAGGTAGAAGAGATGAATCCGCACGCAGTGGTGCACGACGCCGAGAGGAGAGGCGACGAGCCGGTGCTCGCCATTCCCTTCGTCCCGGTAGGTAAAGTCGAGCTTGGCGTTTCGAAAGAGGGCGGTCGCAACGGCGTCGAGGACTTCGGGTAAAAGGCGTGGGGGCGTCAGAAGCGGCAGATCCGGAATCACCGCGACGCGTCGGCGCGCCTCGCGGTCCTTGAGGCGTTCAAATCGTTCGTTCAACACCTCCTGCGCTTCTTCTCCGTCGTCATCCGACAGACGTAAAAGAAGCGCCGCCGCGAGCGACTCTTCGGAGAGCCGCATGAGAAGGGCGTCTCTGGGCGAAAGTTTCGTCGAGGCGAGCGTAACCGGCGCGGCGAGACGATAGCTGTAGGACTTGTGATCGACATTGCGCTCAACGCCGTAGACGGGCGTCTCAGACATAGTCTTGAGCGTTTTCTGCAGCGTGCGAAGCTGCACCGAGACACCTTCGGCGGAGAGTCGCCGGCTCAATTCCGACGCCGTCATGAAGGTGGATCTCGAGAGGAGCCGCAGGATCGTGAGAACGACGGTCGAGCACAGGGGATGGGATTTGTCGGACATGGTTCGGCCTTTCGGAAGAAAAAAGGGCGGTTGAATCGGGAATGTCGAAGGCGCCTTTGAGAAACATCATGAGCGCAGCATGCGACACCGACCGTCGCATTCAAACATTTCCTCTTTCCTTCATTCTCTCGAAGGCATGCGACGTCACATGTCGCACGAAAACCAAGGTGACCGAGCGTCTCCACCCGTACGCAAAACGGTGAGGAAAAGCGTATCGGAGGCTGATTTGAGGACTATCGAACTGTCCGTATCGAAAGAAACCCTCTATCGAAAAGAAGGAGCGGATTCTCGTTTCAAAGGATGTGGCGCTGTGGAGTCAATCCGCGCCAAGGGTTTGAAGGGGGGATGCGGTGCGCGAAAAAAGCGATCGCATGGAATCGGGAAACGGGATCGCGAGCATCTTGGCGACCATTCCGGCCCTATTTGTCAATTAATTCTCTTGGGTTACTCTAGCAGGGAAAAACGGGAGAACAGGCGCAGAGAATTTGAACGGACGCATTTTGAACGACATTGCCTGCTTCTCTCGCTATCCCTCCCGAACGGGAACTGAATCGAAGAAAGGGGTGCGCAGGACGACTCCTCTCTAACCCTCGCGGGAAGCGGAATTGAGGGGTTTGTCCTAGATCTTCCGTCTTTGTAAATAATCGCAATATTTGCCGTGAAATTCTTATAGAATCATCTGAGAGGCGGGCCACTCCGCTATTCTCTGCCCAAGGGCGAATGGTCGTCCGCAGTGCAATTTTCTTGGAGGATTCCTACATCATGAACAAGGCTGAACTGATCTCCGCGATTTCTGCCGAGACCCAGATGACGAAGACGGCGGTTGAAAAGGTCATTAACGCCTATATCCGTGTCGTGACCGACGAACTCGCCCAGGGCGGCGTCGTCAACATGTCCGGTTTCGGCAATTTCTCCGTTGCTGATCGTGCCGCCCGTACGGGCCGCAACCCCTTGACGGGCGAAGCCGTCCACATTCCCGCCCGCCGTGCGCCGCGCTTCACGGCCGGCCAGGCGCTCAAGGACGCCGTTCGCTGATCGAATCCATTACGGACGACCATCAACGAAACGGCACCCGATCCGGGTCGATTCGGGGGAGTGAAGCCCGGAGGCGCGTTTCAGATCGCTTGATCGGCTTCTCGCCGCTTCGGCGGCCCCGCCCGCGACGAGGCGATTGTTGAAACGGCGCAAGGGCGCTTGATCGACAAAACGGGAAGAAGGATTGCCGGTCCATTCTTCCTGCGTGCTGCGGCACGGCTGACGCAAGTCGGTCGTGCCGTCAGTGTTTTTTGAGACCCGACTCTCGTATGCCAATGATCTCCCCTAAACTCCCAGATCGCTAGATCACGAAAATCGATCTAAGCGCCTCGGGATTTTTTCTATTCCCAACAGAGTGAACAAGTCGCGATGCCGCTTGGCTATCGCTTTTACGATGAAGGTGTTCGTCGTGCGGTGTTTGGTGGCTTGTACGCTCTGCAGCTGGATCAACGCCTTACGCAGGGATTGACGGGGGAGCTTGAGACCGGTATCGGCCTGCATTTTCTTCACCGTGCTCAGCATCATCATGCGTAACGCCTGGGCAAGGCAGTACACAAAGAGCCTCCCCCTGTACGAGTTCTGCGTGCACTCGAATCGGCTTCCTCCGACTTCATTTTTCAATTGATCGAAGCCCTGCTCAATAATCTGCCGTTCACGGCACGTCTTGAGCGCCTTGAAACAATCGGGCTCTGCGTTGGTGCGGATTGCGTAACAGCCTTTGAATTCAACCGATTCCTTCAGCTTGTTGAAGTTGACCGACCATATGGGCCGGTCATTCTTGGCGCGGCGATTTTCAATCAAGTACGGGCGAACACGTTGCCACAGCCCATCCTCGATCTTTCTCATCTGAGGTTGCTTCTTGGCCGCTACCCGCAAGAATTTCTTGGCGGCCTCTTCTCCGTCCTTCTTACGAATTTTCGCTGCCTCTTCAGCCATCTTCCCGGTGTAACGGCGAATGGCATTCACATCCTCATTCTTCATGTCCGCGACGTCCCGAACATCCCTGTGAAGTTCGTTGGTGAGCATCTGAGCCAACATGCCGTCCCGATACAGGTGAAGATGTCCCTCAACGGAAACCGGCTCCCCGCCTTGAGCGGTGACCGTCCAGTGATCGGTGACGGTAAGTCCGGACACTTCCAGTCTGGGATCCCAGTGAGCGACCGGATCCATCAAGGCATTCATCCTGCGGCGTAGCTGAAGCTCTCCGGCACCGCTTGCCCGCCCCTTCCTTTCGTACGGATCGATTCGCATTTTGTACCGTATATGACGGCTTCTCTTGCGCAGGTCTTTCGCGGGAGGGAGGCGCCGGCCCGCTGCACTGCAGGCTTTTTGAGGGTGGAATTCTTCTCTTGAGCGGACGCGGAACTTCCGAAAGTTCATGAAATGTTCACATGAACGTCACAAAACTGACATTTTCGTTGCAGATAATCCACGCTACGAATTTGACAGGAAACACGTCCATGCTCGAACTTCAGAACATCTCCAAGGCATACGGCGACCGCACAGTCCTCTCCGACATTTCCCTTTCGATCGAAAAGGGGGAAATCGTCTCGATTCTCGGCCCGTCGGGCTGCGGCAAGACGACGCTCCTCAATCTCGTACTCGGTCTCGTCACGGCCACGGACGGCCGCATTCTCTTTGACGGGGTCGACCTCACGCACGTTCCGATGGAAAAGCGCGGCTTCAACATCGTCTTCCAGGATTATGCGCTCTTTCCGAATCTGAACGCCTACGAAAACATCGTCTACGGTCTTCGCAACCGTCCCGACGTGTCGACGCGTTCGGAAGTGGACGACCTCATCGACCTTCTCGGTCTTCGCCGTCATCTCGATCAGCGCATCGACGAACTCTCGGGCGGCCAAAAGCAGCGCGTGGCGCTGGCCCGCACGCTCGTGATGAAGCCCAAGCTCCTTCTGCTCGATGAACCGCTCTCCGCTCTGGACGGCCTCATCAAGGAATCGATCAAGGACCGCATCAAGCAGGTCGCCCGTCAGCTCAAGCTCACGACCCTCATCGTGACGCACGACCCCGAAGAAGCGCTCACGCTCTCGGACCGCGTCCTCATCATCGAAAACGGTCACATCGCGCAGTTCGATACGCCCGAACGCATTATCCGCACGCCCGCGAACGAATTCGTCGAACGCTTCATCCTCTCGCAGCTCACGATCAAGCGCGACAACATCTTCCGACTCTTCGCCTCGTCTCTTTCGGGTCTCACGCCCCCTAACGCCGCGGCCCCGCGTGCTGCGGCCGCGTAAGGAGGAGTTCTGAAATGGAACAAGCACGCGTCGGCATCCGCGCTTATCGAGGCGGGTTCATTCTGATCGCCGCCTTCCTTTTGGTGGCGCTGATCCTTCCCGTCTGCGCGGTTCTCTGGCAGTCCTTCCTCGGCAAGAACGGCGAGGTGGGTCTGCAGAACTGGGCGAAGGTTCTCTCGGACCCGGAATTCTTCGCGCTTCTCGGCCGAAGCTTCCTCGTGGCGGGGCTCTCCGCCTTCCTTTCGGCCGTGATCGCCTTCTTTGCGGCCTACGGCCTCACCTTTACGAACATCAACGGGCGCCTTAAGAAGGGCGTGCAGATCGTTCTCCTCCTGCCGCTTTTCCTGCCCTCCATTACCTACGGCTTCGCCGTAATGTACTCATTCGGGCGAATGGGGCTCGTAAGCCAGCTCATAGGACAGCCGCCGTTCTCGATCTACGGCTTCGCCGGCCTTCTGATCGCGAACGTCGTCTACACGCTTCCGCCCGCCTTCCTGATTCTTTACAACGCCTTCGCGTACGTTGACCGCCGCTTCGTCGTGGTCTCGCGGGTGATGGGGGACGGACTTCTGCGTTCCTTCTACCAGACGGCGCTTCGTCCGACCCTCGGCGCCTTCGTGTCGGCCTTCGTGCTCGCCTTCTTCCTCGCCTTCACGGACTTTGGCATTCCGGTTTCGATCGCCGGTCAGTACAACGTGATCGCGACCGAACTCTACGCCGTCATGATGGGCGCGATCCCGAACTTCGGCGAGGGCGCCGTGCTCGCGATTTCGATGGTGATTCCCGCGGCCTTCGCCGTGTGGGTTCTGAAGCGCTCCGACCGCCTCAACTTCCGCTACTCGCAGATTTCGAAGGCGGCTCCGCTCGAAAACAAGACGCGCGACCGCGCCTTCCTCGTCTACTTCGGATTCCTCACGCTCGATCTCGTCGCGATCTTTGCGGTGATGTTCATCGTGCCGTTCGTCGAAAACTGGCCCTACAAGCCCAACTTCACGATGCGCCACGTTGAGGAAATTCTCGGCGATCCCTCGCTCTGGAGCGTCTATCTGCGCAGCGTCATGGTTGCGATCATCTCGGCCGCCATCGGCACGGCGATCACCTTCGCCGCGGGCATGATCAAGGCGCGCTCGGCCCTCTCGCCCGCAGCCCGCACGACGATGGACGCCTTCGCGATGGTGACGAACACGCTTCCGGGCATGGTGATCGGCGTGGGCTACCTTTTCGTCTTCTCGGGCACGCCCCTTCAGAACACGCTCGCAATCATCATCATGGCCAACGTCGTGCATTTCTTCGCGACGCCTTATCTGATGAGCACCGCCGCGCTATCGAAGATGAACGCGGGTTGGGAGACGACCGGTCTGCTCATGGGCGACACCTGGTGGCGCACGGTCCGCCGCGTCGTGATCCCGAACGCGCTGCCGACCCTCTATCAGATGTTCGAAACCTACTTCATCAACGCGATGGTGACGATTTCCGCGGTCGTTTTCCTCTGCGGCACCCGCACGATGCTCGTGACGACCCGCATCAAGGAACTCCAGTACTTCGAAAAGTTCGACGCCATCTTCGTGCTCTCGCTTCTCATCTTCTTTACGAACGTGGCCGCCAAGCTCCTTCTCGACCGTCTCGCCGAAGGCAAGACGGTCGGGAAGCCCCGCGCTCCCGAGATCTCCTCGGGCGCCGCGGGCCGCCCGTCTGCCGCGACTCCTTGATTCCCCGTTGACTTTTTGACCTCACTTCCCCAAACGAAAGGACACATCATGAAATTCTCGACTTCGCTTCTCTTCGCTTCGATCCTGAGCGCCGGTCTCCTCGTTGGATGCGACGGCGGCAGCGGCACGTCCCAGCCCGCCCAGAAGACCGCGGCCGAGGCCTCCAAGGCGGCTCCCGTCGTCATCTACACCAACGCCGACGAAGAAGCGCAGCAGGCGATGAAGAACGCCCTCGACAAGAACGGTCTTCAGGGCGCCTACCTCATGCAGAGCTTCGGCACGTCCGAACTCGGCGGCAAGCTCGTCGCCGAAGGCAAGAACATCGAGGCGGACGTCGTGACGATCAGCACGTACTACCTCGAATCGATGCAGAAGAGCCAGAAGCTCTTCCGCGATCTCGGCATCAAGCTCGACACCGTCGGCCCCGCCGTCTCCTACTACGCTCCGATTCTCGGCAACTGCGGCGCGCTTTTCGTGAACACCGAAGTGCTCAAGGCCGACAACCTTCCGAGGCCCGCCGCCATCGCCGATCTTGCCAAGCCCGAATATGCGGGCCACATCTCGGTGCCCGACATCATGGGTTCGTCGACCTCCTGGCTCATGACGCAGGCCATGATCGCCGCCAAGGGTGAGCAGGAAGGCGCCGCCGTGATCCGCGCCATCGAAAAGAATGCCGGCGCCCACCTGGAAAAGTCGGGCTCCGCGCCTCTGAAGAAGATCCGTGCCGGTGAAGCCGCCGTGGGCTTCGGACTGCGCCATCAGGCCGTGGCCGACAAGGCCAAGGGTCTGCCGATCGACTACGTCGATCCGGCGGAGGGCAACTTCACGCTCGTGGAAGCCGCCGCCGTCGTCGACAAGGGCGACAAGACCAATCCCAACGCCGAAAAGGTCGTCGAAACGATCGTGAAGTTCGGTCGTCAGGAACTCCTCAAGTTCTACCCGGTCGCTCTCTACAAGGGTGAAACCGTCTCGGCCGAAAACAAGCCCGCCAATCCCAAGACCTTCTCCGAACCTCTTACCGTCGAACTTCTGCAGAAGCACCAAAAGCTCGTGAAGGGCGAATGATCATGCGCGATCCGAATCCGTACAAGCTCCTTACCCCGGGGCCTCTGACGACGACCCTGTCCGTGCGCGAAGCGATGATGATCGACCGCTGCACGTGGGACGACGACTACAAGCGCATGACCGAAGAGATCCGCGCGGGTCTTCTCGACTTCGCGCACGCGGGCGACGACTACACGGTCGTTCTCATGCAGGGCTCGGGCACCTTCGGCGTCGAGTCCGTCCTCTCGAGTGTTCCGGGCGCAAAGGACTGCGTCCTCGTTCTCGTGAACGGCGCCTATTCCGAACGCATGGTGAAGATTCTCGACCGTCACGGCATCGCGCACGCCCGTCTTGACTTCGCCTGGGACGAAATCCCCGACGCCGCCGGGGTCGAGGCCTTCCTCGCCGAACATCCCGAAGTGACGATCGTTTCGATGGTTCACAACGAAACGACGACGGGGATTCTGAACGACATTGAAGCCGTGGGCCGCGTCGTGAAGGCCGCGGGCCGCACCTTCATCGTCGACGCCATGAGCTCCTTCGGGGCCGTCGACATCCGCGTCGCCGACATCGGCATCGACTATCTCGTCTCGAGCGCCAACAAGTGCATCCAGGGCGTTCCGGGCTTCTCCTACATCATCGCGCGCCGCGAAGCGCTCGAAGCGACCGAGGGGAATGCGCGAACGGTGTCGCTCGACCTCTACGATCAGTGGAAGGGCCTTGAAGAAGGCCACGGCAAGTGGCGCTTCACGTCGCCCACGCACGTGGTCGCCGCCTTTTTACAAAGATACCGAAACTTTGTCGTTTTGACAAAAAAAGATTATATTTGTTAGC
>OGFJ01002350.1_pt1 | contig 10213 bp, 10 predicted proteins | sample 1570861 | NCBI WGS metagenome assembly OGFJ01 (sample SAMEA2582060, study PRJEB24529) | metagenome | biome: Human gut stool | place: China | collected 2011
TTTAATACTAACACCTTCCTGGTTTGGGGGTTAATTTTATACCTCTCATTCATCCGGCTTCCAACCATCCACAGAACCTCATTCTCACACACGACCAGAGGAATTTTCTCTCTCTGATCTGCCGGGATTTTCGCATCGATCATACAGCGATTGAGTTTCTTTGTGTTTCCCTGCGCATTGATGATCATGTAATCTCCGGTTCTTCTGGTTCGAATACACGGATTCTTTTTTATTTTATCATAATCCAGCCATTTCGTATACTTTTTTTCTTCAATCTTCTGTCCTTCATATAAAAATATTTCTGCTGAAAAGGTCCCCAGCGGACAGATAGCCTTTCCCGGAACTATAAGTTCCCACTCTTCTGTTTTCCTTTTTCTTCTCTCTTCTTTATTCAGAAGATAAAGTTTCACGCCATCATAATCTTTTCTTGCCTCCATACAATAGGGCAGGCTGATTTTTCTTCCCGTCTGCATTTCGTAAAGTGCAAGAACCTTCTCATAATGGACTGCGGATATGTCTTTCCGCCTGCCTGCCAGGTTTTCCATCGCCTGCTGTAATGCATAGGTCTGGATAATCTGAGGCTGCACAAAGAATTTTTCTGTAAAATAATATCCTGTATCCGTATGGAATTCTTCCAATATCTGAAGACTCTGGCAAGTAAGATATTCCTCAGCCTGAGAAATCCTCTCCGCTGTTTCAGACATATGTGCCACTGCTTTCGCATTTATTTCCTGCTCCAGCATAGGAAGTATATGATGACGGATCCTGTTTCGGGTATATTCATCTGACAGATTCGTGCTGTCCTGGATATGTGGAATACTCTCTTGCTCTAAATACCGGGCAATTTTTCCTCTGCTTAAACATAAAACCGGACGAATGATCTCTCCTGCCACCGGGCGCATCGTGCAAAGTCCGCGCAGACCGGTTCCGCGACATAAATTATGGATCATGGTTTCTGCCAGATCTTCTTGATTATGCGCCAGTGCGATTTTAACTTTCCTGTCTTCTGTATCGTTGCCCGGATTATTTTCTTTTTTCCACTTTTCTCTATAAAAAGAGATTTCTTTGCCAAAGGCTTCTTTTCTGACAATTCTTCCAGTCTCTTCTTCACCCAGTTTCCATTCCCTGCTCAGTTTCGGCACATCATAATAGTGGATACTGCATGGGATCTGCCATTCTTTGCAGATCTTTTCCACAAATCTGCTGTCTCTGTCAGCTTCTTGTCCACGTATTCCATGATGTACGTGAACAACCTTCAGTGAAAAATCCACTTCCTCCTGCAATTCTCTTAAAATATGCAGCATTGCCATGGAGTCACTTCCTCCTGATACACCTGCCAGAATCATATCTTTCTTTTTAATCATCTTGTTTTGCTTTATGTAAGCAAGAACTTCTTTCTTCATCATTTATCCTTTTTATGTTTATTTATTTCTTCCACACCCCGGCAACCAGAACAGTCATGTCATCTCTTGCATGGTAATCACTGTACCCCAGCACCCGCTCCAGGATTCCTCTGCCGAAATCCTTCGGTGATTCTTCATGGACATCCATGATGATCTCCTTCATGGTTTCTTCCTCTTTCTGGTCCGGAAGTGCATCCAGCACTCCATCTGTCATCATGATCAGGTAATCTCCATGATAAAGCTTTCTGGATGCCGTCTCAAAATCAATCTGCTGCACAAGTCCTGCTGCCAGGCTTTCCGAAGTGATTGACTCCACCCAGTGATCTCTTTTTATAAAAGTCGATGCCGCCCCTGCCTTCAGAAAATTGCAGATTCCAGTATATAGGTCCACTGCACATATATCTACTGTGGAAAACATGCCATCCTGGCCTTTTAATACCAGAGCGGAGTTGACCATTTTTGCAGCTGTTTCCTGGGAAAACCCAGATTCCATAAACTGCTCTAAAAGCTCTACAACTGTTTCACTCTCCTTACATGCCTCCATCCCTGAACCCATGCCGTCAGAAAGACACATTACAAATCTGCCCCCGTCTTCCTGTCTGCACACATAATTATCTCCGGAAATTTTTTCCTCTTCTCTGGTCAGCCTGGCTGCCCCGTAAAGAACCTGGTAACTTACATCTTCTATAAAATGAACTGTATGGTATTCTCCATTTACAATGCATCGGCTTCCATTTACAGGTACCATGGAACTTTCGCAGGATTTTGAAAGAAGCTGAGCAATCTCTGTCATGGAAATACACTGCCCGCTTCTGGCACGCATGGTGAGAAAAACCTGTCTGCGGCCTTTCACCTTATCCATCATCCATGCCTGACGAAGAATCACATGATTTTTTCTCAGGCTCTTGCGAAGGTCTTCCTCGAATTGTGGGGTGCACCGCTCCAGATCATACAGATCACTTGCCACATTTTCCATGATTCTGGAAACCTCCATCAGCTGCTGTGCCACCGCCAGTCGATTCTCGATCATCCGGTTATCCCATATCAGGTTCTGCTTCTCTCTCTGGAAGTTCTCCGCAACAGCTTCATAATACTGTACAGAACGGGGACATATGCTTGTCCAGTCAGCCCGGATGCTCCGAATATCATCCTCGTTTCCGCTCTCCATAGACCGCACCAGCGCTTCCACGCCTTTGCATAGTTCCTGTTTATGTTCACCCCAGCAGATTTCCCTCTGATAGCATCTGTAGCAGACTTTGGCATTTGTATCCTCCATGATCCGCTCAACCTGCCTGCTGCTCAGGTAATCTCTGCGATATGGCATTCCATAAAAAGTATCTGCCAGTTTCTGAAAAGATGCTGCGTATTTCTCTACCCGTTCTTTCTGAGGATGACCTTCCTGCAGAGTCAGAAGTTCCTGTGTATCCGGCAGATTTTCCGCTAAAATAGTTTTTGCCATGTCCCGTATGATCAGCATAATGCTGATAACGAGCATGGCAATCATCCATTCCTGCATATTCTCCCCTCCCCTTATTCATTCCCTGTATATAGCAGACTACTGCATTTTTATCAGAGAATTTCAATAACTGTTCAACAGTCCTCTCTTTCACAAAGTACTAAACAGTTACAGATATTATATGGAAGGGTTTCTGAAATATCTGTCAAATGCAGACGAATCCTTCGCAAAAGTTTTCGACATTTATTACTGCTGTTTCTTAAAAACAGTCTCATTGTCCTTCACAAGTCCCAGTTTCTCTCTGGCAACCTCTTCTGCATATTCGTCTGTCTCCATATATTTCTTTAATTTATCAATTTCTTCTGTACGTGTCTGCTCATCTTCAATCTGTTGCTGAAGAGTGGCGGCCTTAGCATCATATCCTGTGAGGCGTTCCTTAAGGTCATTACTTTCTAGCATCAGTCCTCCCAGAAGGACTAAAACAACCAGCGCAATCGCAATCATTCCAAGAGAGTTATACCTTACTTTTCTCTTTTTCTTTCTTTTCTTAGAATTACCCAATTTGCCAGCCTTCCTTTTATAGCACAATTATACGCTTTATACCACAGAAGTTTACATCTTTTGACCGGAAATAGCAACCATTTTATCAAAAATTTAATAATTATTACAGGAATCTCCAGGATTTTAGTACAACATTTTACAAAAATGTCTCCGATTGTTTTATGACAGGCATATGCTCCCAACAAAAATCCCAAAACCATAAATAAACGCAGGATTCCCTCATTTGTTCTGTAAATCTCCGAAAAAACAAAGAATGCGCAGCAAAGCCAGTACAGCAGATCTTCCGCCCCGGCAGCCTTGTCTGAATGTACAAAGACATTTCGAATTGCGATCAGAAGATCATAACACAAAAGGAGAACCGCTCCCGCAGCTATTGTCTGAACCAGTAAAAGTAATTCATGATGAATAAATGTACTCATCTTTTACCGAAACATCCTTTTGAGAAAAGATTCCTCCCTGTTATCTGTATTCTTTGACAGATAGGTAAGACTGTCCACTTTTCCTTCCAGATCTACTTCTCCTTTTTCCAGATCAAGCTGCTTCACATGAAGCTGTTCTCCCTTTATTACAAGTTTACCTGCCTGTGTAAAAAGCAGGATTTCTTTTTCATCAAAGGATTTGACATCCTTTACTCCGGTAATTCTGCCACCCTGACGGTTCTCCAGCATCAGGCTGTGAGGTGAAAGTATTTTCTTATCTTCCATCGCCGCCTCCTGTTCACCGCCTCCCGTCCTCTTGTCCGGAGACTATGAACTTCTGACATATCACTTATCAATAGTTTATGTTCGTAAACTATAAAATAGACAACAATCTATTACTTTTTTATATCTGCAACATCTGTCTGTACTATTACTATTCAATAACGTAAACAAATACTCATAATCAGATTGGCAGTTTTTATATTTTCAGACTGTTAAAGATATTTATACATACTCTCTACGTCTTCTTTTTTCACAGTTTCTTTCACATCCAGAACTTCCACTTTTACATTCTTGCTTCCGAACTGAATTTCGATGGTATCTCCTGTCTTTACCTGTACAGAGGCTTTGGCTGGTTTATCATTTACCAGGACTCTTCCCGCGTCGCAGGCTTCGTTTGCCACTGTACGGCGTTTGATCAGACGTGAAACTTTCAGATATTTGTCTAATCGCATATGCTCTTCTCTCCTATATTCTTTATAATCTGATATCAAGGTCATAAAGTCGTTCGTGCTTGCATGTTAAGACTTTTCATCCTGACATCATATCTGTAAGTAACAAAAAGGGGGAACTTTCGTCCCCCCTGGTTATCGCTTTAATTATTTACCGTTAACCATATCTTTTAAAGCTTTTCCAGCTTTGAATTTCGGTGCCTTAGAAGCTTCGATCTTCATTGTTTCACCAGTCTGAGGATTTCTTCCCTCTCTAGCAGCTCTTTCACTTACTTCAAATGTACCAAATCCAACTAATTGGATTTTTCCGCCATTTTTCAGTTCTTTAGAAACGACATCAACGAAAGATTTCAGAACGTCTTCTACGTCCTTCTTGGATAAGTTTGTCTCTTTCGCCATAGCTGCTACTAATTCTGTTTTATTCATGGTGTTTCCTCCTCTAATGATCTCTTTCTTGTTTGGTGGCATCTGCCAAAAGCGACAGAGCTCTATCCTCTATATATATACCTTTTTCCCCATATTGTCAAGGTTTTTCGTAACTGTTCAGCTCTGTTCAGCTCTGTTCAGCTCTGTGTTACTGAGGATAATCCCTGAAACATTCCTCTGCAAAATTCTCCCAGATTTCTCTCTGTCTGATAAGATTCTGAAGCTTTTCCACATTTTTCTCTGAAATCCACACCTTTTTGTGTGAATAATAATAATTTGCCAGTTTCCAGTATTTTTCAGGATAAGTGAAACGTACACGCAGATTTTTCCACTCTTCTGCCGAGATTGGACGGATTTTATGATATTCCCTGAGCATTTCCCCTGCCAGTTCCAGATTCCAGTTATATTTTTCCAGTATTTTTCTCATAAAACGATACAAATCTGCTATCTGAATATCAAAACTCCAGTGACCAAAATTTGTGACTGCCGTCCCAAAATGATCATTTTTCAGCATCAAAATATTATGCTGATTATATTCTCCATGACATACCTGTCCTTCCCGCCATGCCCTTTCCCTGAGATCATCATAGTCCGTCTCGTCCAGAAGCTTTACTGCATACTGTGCCCTTTCAAGAAACTGCTCCACACTTGCCAGATAATTTTTCTCAAATACATTGGATGCTCCTTTGTTCCGTATAAATTTGCGTATCTTACGAAGCTCCTGATTGTGCCGGAGATATTCCTCCCTGAGAGATCTTTCCCTGTATTCCTCCACAGGTTCCATTTTCATTAAAATATGTAACCTTGCCAGTGTCCGGACACTTTTTAAAATATCTTCCCGGGATTTTGTGTCACACTCTTTTCCTTCATACCAGTGCTGGAGTGTAAACCTTTGTTCAGTCTTATCTTTACTGACCAGACTTTCCTGATTATTCCGCAGAAAATAATCGGTATTTATACCATTTTCCTGAAGTTTCATCAAAAGCTCCTGCTGTTTTTCCAGCTTTTTTTCAGAACCGTGAAATTCCCTCAGGATCAGAAGTCCCTGAGCTGTATAGCAGAGTAAAGCTCCCCTTGTCCTTGCAGAACGGTCTGCTGTCAGCTCATATTGAGCCAAGGTACCAAGTCCGTAATCATACAATGACATATCCCCCTCTTATCTTAATACTTTCTATACATATGAAAAAAATCCGGGGGATATACCCTCGGATTTTTAATACTGTTGTTGTCCGTCCTGTTGTTACCGTTCACTTCGTATCCAGTAACGTATTTTGCCATGCATAGACTTTGCAGCTATTTACTTTTCTAACATACTTAGCAATATTTCTTTCTGATTCTTCTCCGGTGCTGCAAGAACTTCTTCCAAAAGACGATTCAGTGTCTCTCCGATTTCCCGTCCCGGCTTATATCCGGCTTCAATCAGGTCTTTGCCTGTGACAGCAAGTGTCTTTAACGATACGCACTGATGCTCTTTCAGAATAATTTCGTAAGCTTCTTTCACTTTATCCAGGCGCTCCTGCTTTTCAACGCATTTGTAGTCGCTCTGCGCCCGCATATCCGCCTGCTGCACTTCCAGATAATATGGAAAAAGATCCTCTCCAATGCGGTTTACTGCGCGGCGTACCGACTTCGTCGTCCCTTCCGGTCTGTCATCATGCCATTTCACCAGACGGGTCACCTTGCGTATCGTGTCATTGTCGAATTTCAGGCGACGAAGAATCTGCCCCGCCATCTTTTCACCTGCACTTCCATGCGTTTTGAAATGGTCTCTTCCATTCTCATCTGTTTTTCGCACAACGGGTTTACCGATATCGTGAAGCAGCATCGTAATACGAAGAACTCTGTCTGCGCGCACATAGCAGAGACTGTGCAGGATGTGCTCCCCCACCGTATAACAGTGATGAGGGGTATTCTGTGGTGTTTCCATGCAGGCATCAAATTCCGGCAGAAACTCTGCTGTGATTCCTGCTTCATAAGCTACTCTGAGATAATCCGGATGAGGTGACATAAGAAGTTTCACCAGTTCCACCTGAATTCGCTCCGCACTGACATGCTTTAAATTCGGCGCAAGAACCTTTAACGCTTTGCGGGTTTCCTCTTCAATAGTAAATCCCAGCTGTGCACTGAAACGGACTGCACGCATAATACGAAGTGCATCTTCTGTAAAACGCTCCAGCGGATCTCCCACGCAGCGAATGATATTTTTGTCGATATCTTCCATTCCTTCAAAAAGATCCACCAGACCTCTTGACGGATTATATGCCATGGCATTAATCGTGAAATCCCGGCGTTTCAGATCTTCCTCAAGACTGGCTGTGAAGGTTACCTCCTTCGGATGTCTCCCATCCTCATACTCACCATCTACACGGTAAGTAGTAACCTCATAGCTCTCTTTCTCCATGAGGACAGTCACCGTTCCATGCTGCAGACCGGTGTCTACCGTTCTGTGAAACAGGGCTTTTACCTGTTCCGGCTTCGCAGATGTAGTGATATCCCAGTCATCCGGGTTGCGGCCCAGAATAGAATCACGAACACAGCCACCTACCACATAAGCCTCATATCCTGCATTTTCAAGTATGTGCAAAATTGTTTCCGCGTTTTTTGGTATTTCTAGAATCATATGACCATCCTTATCTTTTTTATTTTGCTACAAAACCGGCACTCAGATTTTTCTGTTGCCGGTTTCCATAAGCAAATCAGACAAATGTCATTCCCTGATCTGTCACTTTCTAATTAGTATGCTCTGCCCCAGTAAACCATCTTCTTAGCCGGTTTTCCGCAGCATACGCAGACATCGCTTAAATGTTCCTGTTCAAATGGCATACATCTGGATGTAGCCTGAACATCCTCTTTGATCTTGTCTTCACATGCACGGTCACCGCACCACATAGCTTTTACGAAGCCTGGTTTGTTGACAATTGTATCTTTAAATTCTTCGTAGTTTGTAGCGACATAAGTATGAGCATCTCTGTGTGCACGGGCGCGCTCCAGCATATCTTTCTGGATTGTTTCCAGAATCTCCTGTACTTTCTCTACAAGCTCTTCAAATGTAACTGTGTATTTCTCTCTTGTATCACGACGGCAAATCACAGCCTGTCCATTCTCGATATCCTTCGGACCGCATTCGATACGGATCGGAATACCACGCATTTCCTGCTCTGCAAATTTGAATCCCGGGCTCTTGTCTGTGTCATCTACTTTTACACGGACTCCTGCTGCCTTTAATGCTGCAAACATTTCGTCTGCTTTCTCCAGAACGCCTTCTTTTCTCTGCTGGATTGGAATGATGACTGCCTGTGTCGGAGCGATTCTCGGAGGCAGTACCAGACCGCTGTTGTCACCATGTACCATGATAATAGCACCGATCATACGTGTTGTCATTCCCCAGGATGTCTGATGTACATACTGAAGTTTGTTCTCTTTATCTGTATACTGGATGCCGAATGCTCTGGCAAATCCGTCACCAAAGTTATGGCTTGTACCGGACTGAAGAGCTTTTCCATCATGCATCAGAGATTCGATTGTGTAAGTAGCCTCTGCACCGGAGAATTTCTCTTTCTCTGTCTTCTGTCCCTTGATAACCGGGATAGCAAGTACTTCTTCACAGAAGTCTGCATAGAGGTTCAACATCTGAATTGTACGTTCTTCTGCTTCTTCAGCTGTAGCATGAGCTGTATGGCCTTCCTGCCATAAGAACTCACGTGAACGAAGGAACGGACGTGTTGTCTTTTCCCAGCGCACTACAGAACACCACTGATTGTATACCTTCGGCAGGTCTCTGTGGGACTGGATTTCTTTTGCATAGAAATCACAGAATAATGTCTCTGATGTTGGACGTACGCACAGACGCTCCTGAAGCGGATCCAGACCACCATGAGTTACCCATGCAACCTCAGGTGCAAATCCTTCTACATGATCTTTCTCTTTCTGAAGAAGAGATTCCGGAATAAAGATTGGCATGTACACGTTCTGTACGCCAGTCTCTTTAAATCTTCTGTCCAGTTCGTGCTGGATATTTTCCCAGATCGCATATCCTGCAGGTTTAATTGCCATGCAGCCTTTAACGCTGGTATAACCGCAGAGTTCAGCTTTCTTTACAACGTCGGTATACCACTGGGCGAAATCCTCTTCCATGGATGTGATGGCTTCTACCAGTTTCTTGTTGTTTGCCATAATTGTTTCTCCTTTTTATGTGATATGTTGATCCTGACAGCGCATCAGGATATAGTCGCGGCGGAATGCATATTCTTCTTATTTTTCTTCTATAAATAAATTTCCCTATCTGCTTCACAGTACAAAAATCTGCTTTTTTATAATCCGGCAAAATCTGTCATATTATAAAAAACGAAAAAAAGAAGCCCAGCATCCCTCACAAGGGACCGAAAGGCTTCGGCGGTACCACCCTAATTAGCACTGTGCCCAAATGCCTGCACACTGCTCGCTCTTCTTCCGATAACGCAGGAAAAAACGCCGTACTTCAATTGCACGGGGCTCCGAGGCCGGTTCCATAACTTGCGCACAGAATCCTTCCACCACATGGATTCCTCTCTGGGATTGCTCCTTATGTACTATTCTCTTCATCGCCGTAAATATTTCGCATTTAGTTTTATTTTATGCGAAATGACAGAGCGTGTCAAGAGCCAAATTACGTTACTGTTCACTCCTTTCTCAATAACATAGCCAAATTACACTTCTATCGTAATCTTTCTCCCTGTCCGATTATATTTATAATAACGAACTCCCGCTGCATCCAGCATTCTCTTGGACGCGATCACTGCCGGAGTGTCCGCATATTTATCGCAGTCATAAACAATCGTTTTAATCCCGGCCTGAATAATTGCCTTGGCACATTCATTGCAAGGGAAAAGAGAAACATAAAGTTTCGCTCCTTCAAGGCTTCCGCCTCTGTAATTAAGAATCGCGTTCAATTCACTGTGTGTCACATAAAAATACTTTGTATGCAGGTCGTCTCCCTCGCGCGCCCATGGAAACTCATCATCTGAACATCCTTTCGGAAAACCGTTATATCCCATAGACAGAATCTTATTATCCTCACTTACGATACAGGCTCCCACCTGAGAATTCGGATCCTTTGAGCGCATTCCTGACATCATGGCAACTCCCATAAAATATTCATCCCATGATAAATAATCCGTACGTTTGCAGTTTTTATCCATCGTTAACCCCTCCTACTTGCAAAGACAGCCAGAGACTGCC
>OGFJ01002352.1_pt1 | contig 10210 bp, 4 predicted proteins | sample 1570861 | NCBI WGS metagenome assembly OGFJ01 (sample SAMEA2582060, study PRJEB24529) | metagenome | biome: Human gut stool | place: China | collected 2011
AATATTATTTATCGGTTCATATTTGTCCTAAAACCCGGATTGTAACACAAATGTAACATATATGACATTTCATCATAACATAGCTCTTCTACCTTTGCACCCATTAAAAATAGAGTGAACAAAATTTATGGAAACAATGTTTTTGGGAATCGTCGTATTCCTCTTTCTGCTAGCCATATTCGATTTGGTAGTAGGCGTCAGTAACGACGCAGTAAACTTCATGAACTCCGCTATCGGTGCCAAAGCAGCATCATTCAAAACCATTATCGCCATCGCCGCCCTTGGTATCTTTATTGGCGCCACACTGAGCAATGGTATGATGGACATCGCACGTCACGGTATCTTCCGCCCTGAACAATTTTACTTTCAGGAGCTGATGTGTATCTTTCTGGCTGTTATGGTAACGGATGTCGTCTTACTGGACATTTTCAACTCTTTAGGAATGCCTACCTCAACTACTGTATCTATGGTGTTTGAACTGCTGGGAGGTACTTTTGTATTAGCCCTCATCAAGATAGCAGGAGACGAAACCGGCATGTTGGGCTTTGCCGACCTGCTGAATACAGAAAAAGCCTTGTCCGTCATTTTGGGTATTTTCCTCTCGGTAGCCGTAGCCTTCTTCTTCGGTACATTGGTACAATACCTCTCACGCCTTCTCTTTACCTTTAATTATACCAAGAAACTGAAATACACCATTGGTTTGTTTGGCGGTGTTGCCGTAACAGCCATTATCTATTTCATGCTGATAAAAGGACTGAAAGACTCTTCCTTTATGACCCCTGACAACAAGCATTGGATTCAAGAGAACACTCTGATGTTGGTAAGTTGCAGTTTTGTATTCTTCACCATTCTGATGCAAGTACTGCACTGGTGCAAAATCAATGTATTTAAAGTGGTCGTTATGTTGGGTACTTTTGCTTTAGCCATGGCTTTTGCCGGCAATGACCTGGTGAACTTTATCGGTGTGCCCTTAGCCGGTTTCTCCGCATATACCGACTTCATGGCGAATGGCAATGGTAATCCGATGGGTTATCTGATGGATTCACTGAATGGTCCCGCCACTACCCCATTCTTATTCTTATTTTTAGCAGGAGTCATTATGGTATATGCCCTGATAACCTCGAAGAAAGCGCAAAATGTTGTAAAAACGTCGGTAGACCTTTCACGCCAGGATGAAGGCGATGAAATGTTCGGTTCATCAGCCGTGGCACGTAGTATTGTCCGTTCCACCATGACCGCTTCAGAAAACATAGCCAAGGTATTGCCCGACAACTTGAAACGTTGGGCCGACAGCCGCTTCTGCAAAGATGTTATGATCATGGAAAACGGTGCTGCATTCGACTTGATACGCGCCTCAGTCAATCTGGTATTGGCAGGTCTGCTCATTGCTTTGGGTACTTCTCTGAAACTTCCTCTTTCTACCACTTATGTTACCTTTATGGTTGCCATGGGTAGCTCGTTAGCCGACCGTGCATGGAGCCGCGACAGTGCTGTCTATCGCATCACCGGAGTTCTTTCCGTCATCGGTGGTTGGTTCATTACTGCCGGAGCTGCCTTCACTATTTGTTTTGTGGTAACACTCATTATGTATTACGGCGGCACATTTGCTATGCTGGCTTTGATTGCACTCGCCATATTCCTATTGGTGCGTAGCAATATCAACTACAGCAAGAAACAGAAAGATAAAGGTAAAGACGATATATTCGCACGCCTCATTACCAGCAAAGACAAAGAAGAACGTTGGACATTGCTCCGCCAGCACGTTAATAATACATTGGTAGCCGAAATGACATTTACCAACGAAACTTATCGTCAAATAACCGACGGATTCATCAACGAGAATTTGAAAGCCCTGCGTAAAGCCGTAAGCAATACTGACAGCCAGAAGGAAATGCTGAAAAAAATACGCCGCAAAGAGATTCTGGGTCTGCGCCGCATAGACAACTTTACCGCCATCGAAAAGAACACCTGGTTCCATTTGGGTAGTAATAGCTGCGAACAAATGCTCTACTGTCTGAAACGTATCTGTGACCCTTGCAAAGAGCACGTAGACAATAAATTCACTCCGTTATCAGAACGCGCCACCAATGAATTTATCCCTGTCCGCGACGAAATGACCGCACTGATGGCTCGCGCTACAGAAGTGCTTGCCAATAAGGATTACACTCAAACCGATGCTTTGCTGCGTGAAGGAGCTTTGTTGAAAAATAAGATTTCCACCCTGCGAAAACAGCAAATGGACCGCATACAGGAACGTGACGTGAACGTAAAAGCCTCCATGGTATACCTTAACGTGCTACAAGAATCACAGGAATTGGTATCCTGCTGGCGTCATTTACTGCGCGCAGACCGTATGTTCCAAACTGATTTGAAGAAATAACACACCTATTCTTATAATAAATAATAAAATTGTGATAGCTTCTTTTCCTTATTTAAGGAGAAGAAGCTATCTTTGTCTCATTATAATCCGTGATTATTCATAATTATTACAATAACAATCTATGGAAAACCTCAATCAAATTATCAAGCAATTCCCCGAGGTGGGCAAAGTAAAAGAAGTAAAAGCACTGACTTCAGGGCTGATCAACCAAACTTATTTAGTAAAAACTGTCGATCCCCAAGAAGCTGATTACGTATTACAACGTATCAACCATCAGATATTTACCGACATCGACATGTTACAGCACAACATCGAAGTGGTGACAGGTCATATCCGCAAAAAACTGGAAGCACAGAACGAAACTGACATCGACCGCAAAGTGCTCCGTTTCCTTCCGGCTACCGATGGAAAGACCTTTTATTATGATGGCGAAGGCTATTGGCGCGTATCAGTATTCATTCCCCGTTCACAGACTTTGGAAGCTGTCACTCCCGACTCTTCTTATTTGGCAGGTTTGAAATTCGGCGAATTCCAAGCTATGTTGGCCGATGTGCCCGAACAGCTGGGTGAAATTATTCCTGATTTCCACAACATGGAATTCCGCATGAAACAGTTGCGCGAAGCCGTTGCCACCAATGCAGCCGGCAGACTGAGCGAAGTGCAGGACATCGTTGATGCCATTGAAAAAGATGCCGACGAAATGTGCAGTGCCGAAAGACTGTTCCGCGAAGGCAAACTTCCGAAACGTATCTGCCACTGCGATACTAAAGTCAGCAACATGTTGTTTGATGAAGACGGTAAAGTGCTTTGCGTTATCGACCTCGACACTGTCATGCCCAGCTTCATCTTCTCCGATTTCGGTGACTTCCTTCGTTCGGCAGCCAATACAGGCAAAGAAGACGAAAAGGATTTGAACAATGTCCGTTTTAATATGGAGATTTTCAAGGCATTTGCCAAAGGATACATTGAATCAGCCCGTTCGTTCCTGACTCCGGTTGAAATTGAGATGTTGCCATACGCTGCTACCTTGTTCCCATATATGCAGGCTGTACGTTTCTTGGCCGACTATATCAACGGTGATACGTATTACCAGACCAAATACGAAGGTCACAATTTGGTACGCACAAAAGCCCAATATAAATTATATCTGGAAGCAAAAGCTGCCGTGCCCGAAATGAAGGCTTACATTGCAGGTCTGCTGTAATAGATATTTTTTCATTGCAGGGGCTCAAGAACTGAGTCCCTGCAATGTATAATCTTCACTAACGTTTGGGAATATCCACAGATTTCTCACTCTTTCCTTTCAGATGTTCTGAGAAGTAATCCACCAGTCTCCAATAGAAATATTCATTCATGTCACCGAATCCGTGGCGCTGCTGCGGTAAAATCAGCATATCAAAGCGTTTGCCGGCACGGATCAATGCATCAACCACGCGCAGTGTATTACCCGGATGTACATTGTTATCAATATCACCGTGAATCAGCAGCAAATTGCCTTTCAGCTGTTTAGCAATCTGAGGATTGGTCGCTATCTTGTAAACAAAGGTAGTATCTCCCTTTTCGCTTACCACTTCCTTTACTCCGTGATGCGTTTCGCTCCACCAACGGTTATAAATATTATTATCATGGTTTCCGGCACATGAAACGGCAACCTTAAAGAAGTCAGGATATTGACACATGGCAGCCGTACTCATAAATCCGCCTCCTGAATGTCCGTGAATACCCACTTTATCTATATCTATATAATTATAACGCATTGCCAACTGCTCGATAGCATATTTGTGGTCGGCCAAGGGATAATCGCGCATATTGCCATATCCATAGTTATGATACCACTTGGAACGGCTTGGATGTCCGCCACGTTGTCCTACCGAAATGACGATGAAACCGGCTTGTGCCAATCGGTCTGTACGCGGAGTCATACGGGTAAACGGATAAACCGTACCTTCAACCTGCGGCCCCGGATAAACATAGTCTACAATAGGATATACCTTTGTAGAATCGAAATTAAACGGTTTATACATCACACCATAAAGGTCGGTCACTCCATCGGCAGCTTTCACCTTAAAAGGTTCGGGAAACTTGTAACCGGCAGCAAAAAGCTGCGAGAAATCACTTTCCTGAATCGTCATCACTTTATTACCGTTCGTATCCAGCAAGTCGGCACAAGGCACTGTATTGACACGTGAAAATTTATCCACCACAAAACGAGCCTCATCATCCACTTCCACGCGGTGGAAATAATCCCCCTTTGAAAGTTGCTTCAGTCCGCTACCATCCAAATTCACCCGATACAAGTGCTCATAATACGGGTTCTCGTTCGGGTTCATACCATTGGCAGTGAAATAAATGACACGCGCTTTATTGTCTACTTTCAATATTTCTTCCACATGCCAAGGTCCCTTTGTGATACGGTTTTTCAGATTACCTTTATCATCATATAAATAAAGATGCGCCCAACCGTCGCGTTCACTCCACTGTATCAGTTCTTTTCCATTGCTCAAAAGATGCAAAGGACGCGTTTCCTGATAAGTATTCATACGCTCTTTAATAACAGGAACAATAGAATCCTGCCCCACAGTGTAAGAACAAATATCTATCCGATGCAAGTCACGGCTTTTACGTGAAAGATAGAAACGGTTATTGTCACCCAGCCAGATTGAAGGCTGATCTTCCATATCACGCTGTTTCTGTAGCCACGGACTGTAAGAGAGTCCCAAAGTCTGATCTTTATAAGCGTCCACCTTTATTTCTTTCCGGCTGTTGTCACTCATATCAAACAAATACAAATGTTCTATCGGAGCTTCTTTTTCACCGGGCATCTGATATTTATAAGTTTCCAGGGTAGGACGCGGTTGTGCCATAGAGTTAATCACCCACAACTCTTTTACGGCCCGGTCATCGGAAACGGTCATTGCAAAATGACGGGAGTCGGGCGACCACACCCCATACACCCTGCGACGCTTGCCATTACACAGCGTATCAGTGTTGAGCGTACTGTAAGGAATACCGTAGCCAAAATCTTCCACACCGTCTTTGGTCAGCTGAATTTCGACAATAGTACTGTCCTTTTCATTCTTCTTTGCCTTCTCATAATCTTCACGGCTCATACGATAAAGATTCAGGTCTTTGGCATAAACCACCGTCTTTCCGTCAGGAGAGATTGACCCCCATCTGATTTTCTTGGGTTCTTTTTCTTTATCTTTCAGATGAGTGAGCTTACGGGTGGGATAATCGTAAGAAAAATAAAAGACTTCTTTCTCGGTCTTGCCTTTTTTATCTTTTTTCTCCTTATCCTCCTTCTTGGGCTTGGCATCCTGAGAAGATACCACCTCAAAAGTAAAAGTACGACCGTCTTCCTGAGCTTTCAAGTTTCTGATGGGAAGATGACGCGCTTCAAAAGGGTCTTTTACAATTTCGGTCAGCTGCGAGGCCATTTCATCACGGTCGAAAAGCTGCTTCTTACTGCGTGCCGAAGGGTCTACCACATACCAAAAGGTACCTTCACTTGTTTTATACTGAAACCAGAAGTTATTCCCTTTCTGAAACCAATGAGGGTCTACCACAGTAGAGAACAACATGGTGTTCAGTTTCTCCTGAGTAAATTTTTCCGCCTGTAAGTACTCCGGCAACCTTTCTTGTGCCTGTACTACGGGTGTAGTTGTACATAATCCACCTACCAACAAGGTGAACAATAGCATTTTCTTCATAATATTTATTTGTTATCGTGTTAGTTTCTTCTTTATTATATCTTGTGGAAGTATGCTGCTTAAAACGTAACTCTTATCATCCTTTATAAGCCCGACAGGTACCAAACCGGTCTGTTTTTTCAAGTTCTTGAAAAGACTACTGTAAAAATCAGAGATATGTGTTCTTTCATGTAACAGATACTCAATAAAATAACGGTTCAAAAGTACATAAAAACAGCATACCCAACAAATATCAGAACATAAAAACAGTATTTTAAAAAGGGAAAATTACGAAAAGATGCAGCTGTTTCCAAAATAGAAACAACCTCTCATCCCGATGGGTCTTTGGCACAATGTTTCCCAAACAACAAGGCTTCACGCTTCGCGGCTTGGTTTACCAATAGCGATGAAACCATTGACGGCAAGAGTAGATCAAAAGCATACTTGAGATTTCAAGGATTTCTCCCTTTCTCCTTTCATTAGTCGTTGAAACGCCCTATTGATGGGGGGCCGGTAGTGAATGAACATTGTGTCACCACCCTTTCAGCCTCCTTTCATTCGTAAAACTTCTTCCGGCAGGATAAAGGCTGAAGGCAGCTTGTGAAGGGACTTGGGAAGCACGGCTGAAAGGAGGATGAAGGGATGTCCTGTCATTCTTAACAATCTGATTATCCGCACATTTCGGCTAAAATGAAAGGATGAACGGAGAAGAAGGAATAACCGACTTGGTGAGGGGATGCATTCTGCCCTTACAGGAAAAACATGCCGAGCTTTTTAAAAAAGAAGGTGGTGTTTTCAAAAAAGACCTTGATGTTTTTAAAAATCCTCAAGGTCTTTTTGCAACATACAGTGCAAGCTGCCTATTTGTAAAATGTGTACGTACGCATCGGACCACACATACGGTGGCATAAGCCCACACGTATATACGCATCGAGCTACACGTACGTACGCATGAACCTGCACGTATATATGTCATTGTGAAAATTGTATATCGCATCAATCAAATTCAATAAAAAATCGGGAAGTGAATAGAATCCGTTACCGAAGATATTCACTTCCCGATTGAATGGGATATAATTCTCAACTGAGAATGAGAAGCCGCCTCCCACTAAAGAGGAGGCAGACTCAAATTATTCAGTTTTTTATTACTTTGTTTTCAGAGTGATAGTAAATGGAACAGTCATCGTCTTATTCCAAGCATCTACTACAATAAGTTGCATTTCAACCGGTGCAGATTCTGCTACACCTTCCGACAACTTATCAACAGCTGTAATAATTGTGCTGCCTGTAAAGTCATTAAGATTCTTAGTTCCATCGAAGTTTTCTACATCCTTAATCAAAGCTTTTGCATATTCAGGATCAACTACTTTCAGATAAACTCCTGCAATCTTAGCATCGGCATTTGTTGCTGCTGTTTCTCCAACTTTTATGTCTTTCACTACTGCAAAGTTAACCTTGCCTGCATAAGTTGTAAATAAGTCATAAACAGCTTTATCTTCAGCTGTAACTTTTACAGGTGCATTATTTTCATATTTACGAACGTAATAACCAGTATGCCCATTTGCTTCTACATAATATTTGCCCAAAACATCATCGTTATCATTCCAAATGTCAGCAAGAGTTTTAACGTCTACATATTCTTTAGAAGCCGCATCAACTTCAGTTGCATCATTTTTAGCCAACAAATAATATTTAGCTGTTCCTTGCTGTGCTTTCAAGATTGCGTCAGACTTAAATCCGAAGGCCTTCATATCCGCAACAGCAATTTCAATCATCATATCATTCGCATCAACAGCAAACTCAAGTTTACCATCTGCACTGGCTACTGAAGGAATTGTACCATATTGATAACCATTAACCTTAATGTCACCACCTTTGACAGCAAACAAGTTATAAGTCTTACCCTTATCAGAACCCGCTACAAATACATTGCTCTTTATAGCTTTAGTTATGTCAATCTGATTAGTCTTGTCCTTACCGCCATATACAGCAGACAATTTATCTTCATTCATAACAATTGCTTTAGAAGCATCTTCGCTATAAACCTCTGATTTAACGATAACTTCAAAATCAAAATCTACGGTATTCTTGTCATTACCAAACAATGGATAAGTAGCACGAACTTTACGTACCTTGTACATTTGCTGAGCAGCATCCGTTACGTCTTCATCATCACTCCACTTATTAGCTTTCAATGTCGGAGAAGTTTCAATCCAGTTCGGGAATGCAAAATGAGTGTTATCACTACCACCTTCTTCTTCATAATTAGCATGATCCAAGTCGGTAAATTCTACTGAATTAATACCACCTGTAATATAAGTCTTATCGACAATGATACCATCGGTTAATTTATAATTCACTTCAGAATCAGTAGCAATTGACTTACCACCGGTGATTTGCAGAATTCCATTTTCTACGAAAGCAGGATTCAATTTAATAGCAGTAGTCGGATTAGAAACTGTCAATGTAGCTTCTGCAGAGAAGATAACAGTGTTACCGTTGGTAGAAGTCAATGTCAATACATATTCTTTCGGCAAGAACTTTTCTGCTGTATAACCGGTAAGTGTTGCACTTTCAGCTGTAGCATCCAAATTAAATCCGAATGTCACTGCATCGCCATTGTTCCATTTAGATGTAGCACTAGTGTAGGTAGTTGCTTCACCCTTAGCATTATAGAATGTGACAGCTTGGTTATAAGCTACATATTTAGCATCTGCTTCAGCATCATAACGAGTTGCAGTCAACTTCACATTAGCCCCATTACTATTCAAGAAGTTATCCAGCTGAACAGCACTCAGACCAAGGTCTGCAATGTTCCATCTCAATGCAGCATCTGCAGGTTTAGCAGCCAAAGTAACCGACTTGTCAGCCAATTCGCCTGTTGCTTCCACACCTTGAGAAATAGTGAATGTTTCTTCTTTAGAAAGAACAGAACCATTCAAACCAAGAGCTGTCAATTTCAATGTTACAGGGATAGAAAGGTCACTGCTCGGCATCTTAGCAATAGTCAGCTTGCTGCCTTCAATAGACAATCCGTATTTCTCAACCTGAACAGCGTTGGTTGCTTCAAGAACAAAGTAACCGTCATACTGATTAGCCAAAGCAAACATAGCACTTTCTGTAGCCGATGGCTTTTCAAACACATCAATTGTTGCTGCATATTTTGCCGATGCAGGGCTGGCAGGAGTAATACTTACATCGCCGCTAATATCTTTAGAAGCCACTTGATAAGCAAAGGCAGTTCTTACCACTGTTCCTTTTGCATTTTCCACCAGCAAAGAAGCATCTTCAACTTGTGCATAAGTCTTTTTAACAGCATCAAAGGCAGGTTCTACCTTCAAAGTCCAAAGACAATCGTTAGCACCGGCTGCTCTTGTTTGCATTACTCCGTCCTTAAAAGTAGTACCTTCGGGCAAGCCCTTAGAAGGAGTAGAAACAATAATATCGGCTACTTTACCCTTCACATCCAACAAACTGTATGAGAAATTGTCAGTCAGTTCAACTGTGGCAGGAGTAACAATCAAAGGCAGATTGCCACCTTGTTTTACAGTTTCATTCTTCTTAATGTCAGCAATTCCCGGGAAAGCCTTCAGCAATGCTTTAGACTCATCTTTTGTAGCGTTCCATTTAGTCCACTTCGCTTTTTCAAATTCCACCTTCACCTTGGCAGCCGCAGCTTCCACTACAAATGCATCAGAAGTGGCAGGCAATGTAATATCCTGAAACTTACCTGTTTCGTCAGCGATATGGAGCACATAGACACCATCTTTTTCCACTACGTATGCACTGGTTCCCTGAGCCGGAATTTCAGTAGTCTTTTCTACGAATTCGCCTTTGGCAGCATCCCATTCGTAAACTACCCACATGCCGTTGGCATCGATTTTGGGAGAAGGAGCTGTTACGCCTGCTTTTCCGTCTTCACCTACAGCCTTAGAAGTGGTCTTTTCACCGTCCTTATACCAAAAACCATCTTCACCGATAGTCCATTCGGTACCGTTCTTACCGTCAGCACCTTTGATACCGGTTATTGTCTGAGTACTACCATCGCTCATGGTTACAGTGAAACCATTTTCAACAGGAGAGATATTGGTTACCCATTTTCCTTCTCCTACCAGTTTCTGCAAAGCTGCAATAGCATCCT
>OGFJ01002353.1_pt1 | contig 10210 bp, 8 predicted proteins | sample 1570861 | NCBI WGS metagenome assembly OGFJ01 (sample SAMEA2582060, study PRJEB24529) | metagenome | biome: Human gut stool | place: China | collected 2011
GCTGTCATTGGTGTTTGAGACCAACGCGTCTACCGATTCCGCCATCCGGGCATTTCCGCGAGCGTTACACGGCGAATCGGGTGGACAAAGATAGGTGATTTTCGTAACTTTTCAAAAAATACGGCTATTTTTCGAAAAAGGCCCTGATTTTTTTCGCCTTTGCCGCCCCGACCAGCGCCGAAAGGTCTTCGATGTGGGCCGCACGGACCTTTTCCACCGTGCGGAAATGGCGCAGAAGGGTCTGGACCGTCTTGTCCCCGACCCCCTCGATCTGCTCCCGTTCGCTGTGGATAAACGCCTTGCTGCGTTTCTGCCGGTGGAAGGAAACGGCGAAACGGTGCACCTCCTCCTGAATGTGCGCCAAAAAGTGGAACAGGGGCGAAGTGGGACGGATGCCGACCAGCACGGGCGGAAAGCCGCAGAGCAGTTCGGCGGTGCGGTGCCGGTCGTCCTTGGCCAGTCGGGCAATGGGGATGTCCAGCCCGAGCCGCTCCAGCACCTCGTGAATGACTCCCATCTGCCCCTTTCCGCCGTCGGCGATAATGAGGTCGGGCATTTCGGCCCCTTCGGCCATCAGCCGCGTATAACGCCGGAAGACGACTTCCCGCATCGAGGCGTAGTCGTCGGCTCCCGTCACGGTCTTGATGTTGAAATGGCGGTACTCCTTGCGGGAGGGTTTTCCATCCCGGAACACCACGCACGAAGCCACCGGATGAGCGCCCTGCAGGTTGGAGTTGTCGAAGCATTCGATGTGCCGCGGCTGTCTGTCGAGGCGCAGCTCCTTTTGAACGGCATTCATCAGCCGCTCGGTATACCGTTCGGGATTCTTGATTTCGAGGTTTTTCAACTGCTCGGCGCGGTAGATGCGGGCGCTGCGCTCGGAGAAAGCCAGCAGGTCGAGTTTTTCGCCCCGCCTGGGTACGGTGAAGGTCACCCCGTCGAAGAGCATCGTAGCCGACGGCAGGAAGGGGACGATCACTTCGCGCGCCAGTTCGCCGCCGGCGATCTGCTCGACGACGTGCTGAATGGCCAGCGTCAGCATTTGCGCGCGGTCGGTATCGACGCCCGGCGTGAGCCGCACGGTCGAGACGGCCGTGATCGAACCGTTGCGGATGCGCAGGAAGTTGCAGTAGGCGGCATCGTCGTCCTCGACGAGCGAGAAGACGTCGACGTCGACGATGCGGGCGCTGACGATGACCGAACGGGCCGAATAGTTCTCCAATGCAGCGAGCCGCGATTTGTAACGCTGCGCCGTCTCGAACTGCAACGCCTCGGCCGCGCGGCGCATCTCCCCTTCGAGGTAGGCGCGCACGGGGCGCAGGTCGCCTTTGAGCACCGAGACGGCCATGTCGAGCAGCTGCCGGTACTCCTCGGCGCTCTGCGCGCCGATGCACGGCCCCTTGCAGTTGCCCAGGTGGTATTGCAGGCAGACGGTGTACCGGCCGCGCGCGATCGCTTCGGGAGCGAGATTGAGCGAGCAGGTGCGCAGCGGGATCACCTCGCGGATGAATTCCAGGATGCTGTGCTGCATCGTCACCGACGAGTAGGGCCCGAAGTATTGCGAGCCGTCGCGCTGCAACTGGCGCGTGGACTGGATGCGGGGGAAGTTCTCGCGGCGCACGACGATCCACGGGTAGGTCTTGTCGGCTTTGAGCAGGATGTTGTAGCGGGGTTGCAGCTCCTTGATGAGCGAATTTTCGAGCAGCAGGGCGTCGGTTTCGCTGTCGACGACGATGTGGCGAATCTCGGCGATCTGGCGCACCAGCACCCGCACCTTGGGGGGATGCTCCTTGTTCTGCATGAAATAGGAGGAGACGCGCTTGCGCAGGCTCTTGGCCTTGCCGACGTAGATGACCGTACCCGTCCGGTCGAGGAATTGGTACACCCCCGGTTCGAGCGGCAGCAGCGCTACCTGCTCTTTGAGCGGATTGCGGTCGGAGGGAGTCATCGCGGCGGTTATTTGGCCAGCAGCCACCAGAGGTAGGCGCCGTAAATAGCGAGGAAGAGCACCCCTTCCCAACGGTCGAGCGCACGGCGGCGGAAGGTGAAGGCGGCGGCGAAGAGGAGCAGCGAACTGAGGACGACGGCACCCAGCGTCACGGCGTCGATGCCGCCCGGCGTGAGCGGGACGACGGTGGAGCAGAGTCCCAGGATGAGCAGGATGTTGGCGATGTTCGATCCCACGACATTGCCCAGTGCGATGTCGGGCCGGCCCTTGACGACAGAGACGACCGACGAGGCCAGTTCGGGCAGCGACGTGCCGCCCGCCACGAGCGTAATGGCGATCACCGACTCGCTGACGCCCAGCTTGCGGGCGATGGCCACGGCGTTGTGGAGGAAGATTTCGCCGCCGAAGACCAACGCCGCCAGTCCCCCGACGATCATCAGCGCCATGAGCCAGCCGGCCATCGGCCGTGCGGCGGGCGTCTCTTCGGCCGGCTGCTCCCTGCGGGCTGCACGGGCGGCCGTCCAGACGCTCAGCACATAGAGCAGCAGCATCGCGAGCCCCTCGATGCGGCCGATGCGTGCCGGATGCGTCGGGTCGAGCACCTCGTCGGCCAGCACGGCGCAGAGCACCAGCGACGCCGCGACGCCGACGGGCAGGTCGCGCCGGATGTTCTGCCGCGTGAGCGGCAGCGGGCGGATCAGGGCGCAGACGCCCAGAATGATGAAGACGTTGAAGAGGTTCGATCCCACGACGTTGCCCACGGCCATGTCGCCCTCTCCTTCGAGGGCCGAAAGGAAGCTCACGACCAGTTCGGGCGTCGAGGTGCCGACGGCTACGATCGTCAGTCCGATCAGGAAACCCGGTACGCGGAAACGTTCGGCCAGCGCCACCGATCCGTCGGTGAGGTAGTTGGCTCCGGCCAGTATGAGAACGAGTCCTGCGAGGAGGTAGAGGTATTCCATAATGAGTCGATGTTGTACGATTCGTCGGTAAAGACGGGCGGTCGAACTGAAATCGGGTCGGTCCGATCTGTCGGAACGTCGTCTGTCCGGACGGAAATTCCGCATGGCAAAGATACGAATAAGCCGCGGGCAAAAGCAAATTTATTTGCATTTTGCCGAGGCGGAGTATCTAAGACGCAGTCAAAGATAGAAAATATCGTGCAATTATCCGCCGGCCGCCGGATCGGAATTTGGCCGTTCGGCGGAAAAAGCCTACCTTTGACGCAATTTCGGTTGGAAAAATGAAACTTCGGACGATCTTCGGTTGTGTGCTTGCCGGCGTGCTGTGGGTGCTGCTCGCGGCCGATGCGCGGTGCGTCGCATCCGACGGGGAGACGCCGCTGCCCGCTCCGAGCGAACTGACACGGCAGGTGCCGGTGCGCGTGGCCGACGCCTACGGTCTGCGGGCGCTGTTGGTGCGGTTGAGTTTGGAGGCGGGCGATACGTCCGCATTCGACCGGATGCAGGATCTCGGCCGCGACTTTCCGTCCCGCGACGGAGCGTCCGGCGGGTGGGGACAGGATGCCTCATATGTCCTGTCGGCGGTCGAACGGCGTGTGCCCGGCGACGCGGATCTGATTCTCCTGCTGCGGAAAATCCGGATTTAGCGGATGCTCCGACCCCTGCCGGTCGAGGGTTCTTCCCGCCGGCGCGCAATTTGCCGTTGCGCAATCTTTCCGACCGTTTTCGACCGGCGGGTGCCGAAACTGCCCGAATTGTGCCGAATGCGGAAAATAAAGAAGGAAAATTTTCGTTTTCGATCAGGAGGACCGCATTGTCGGCAGGCTCTTCCGGGTGCAGAAAACATCTCTTGTAAATAAACGGATTTAAAGCGATCGAGTAATTATGATTACAACCATGCTCATCCTGTTTGTCGTAGGCTATGCCTTCATCGCCTTCGAACACAAAACGGGAATCAATAAATCGGCCATCGCCCTGCTGATGTGCGGTATTCTTTGGAGTATTTTCAGTCTGGAATACCCCTCCGCCCTGCCCGGTCTCACCCAGACGACCGTGAGCGACGAGATCCTGCGGCATCTGGGATCGACATGCGAAATCCTCGTCTTCCTGATCGGAGCGATGACGATCGTCGACCTGATCGACTTCCACGGAGGGTTCGAGTTCATCACGCGGCGCATCACCACGCGGCGCAAGGTGCGTCTGCTGTGGCTGGTGGCGCTGCTCACCTTCTTCATGTCGGCGCTGCTCGACAACATGACCACGACGATCATCATGGTGATGCTGCTGCGCAAGATCGTCCCCACGACCAAGGAGCGGATGCTCTTCGCCTCGGTGATCGTCATTGCGGCCAACAGCGGCGGCGCGTGGTCGCCCATCGGCGACGTGACGACGATCATGCTCTGGATGAAGGGCAACGTCTCGTCGGCCAAACTCATCGAGAGCCTCCTGCTGCCCTGCCTCGTGTCGCTCGTCATCCCTCTGGTCATCGCTTCGCGCTGGCTCAAAGGGTCGCTTCCTGAAACCGATCCGGCCGATGCAGGGTCGTCGCAGCCCGATTATATCTCCGACGGCGAGAGCCGCGCGATCCTCTTCCTGGGCTGCGCCCTGCTGGTGGCCGTTCCGGTCTTCAAGAGCGTGACGCACCTGCCGCCCTACATGGGAATGGTCACGGCGCTGGGCATCATGTGGGTCTTCACCGAGCTGATGTACCGCCGCAAGCGCAACATCGAGGAGTCGATCAAATGCCGCGTGGCGAAGGTGCTCAAACACATCGACATGTCGACGATCCTCTTCTTCCTCGGTATCCTGATGGCCGTGGCGGCGCTCGAAAGCGCGGGCATCCTGTCGGGTTTCGCCACGGGACTCAACGAACACCTGCACAACGTCTACGCGATCAATACGTTGATCGGCATCCTTTCGTCGGTGGTCGACAACGTGCCGCTCGTGGCGGCGTCGATGGGCATGTATCCGATTCCCGATGCGGCGGCCGTGGCGGCGAGCGCCGATCCGACCTATGCCGCGATGTTCGTGCAGGACGGTGTTTTCTGGCATCTGCTGGCCTACTGCGCCGGCGTGGGCGGCAGCCTGCTCATCATCGGCTCGGCGGCCGGCGTGGTGGCGATGGGCCTGGAAAACATCAACTTCGTATGGTATTTCAAGAAGATTTCGCTGATGGCCTTCGTCGGTTATCTGGCCGGCATCGGGGTCTGTATGCTCGAAGTGTTTCTTTTCGGAATTTAGCCCGCATGAACGGAGCGGATCGGGCGGACTTGCCGAAAAGTCCGCCCGATTTTCGTATCTTGCGGGGGAAAACGAACGAGTTTATGAGGATTTACGAAGCGACCGAACCCTCCGACCTGTTGGCGGAGGCCTTTGCGCGGCTGCTGCCGCAGCTGTCGGAACGAATGACGGCACCCGACCGGGAGGCCGTCGCACGGATCGTCGCCTCGCCTGCGACCCGTCAGCTGGTCGCCGCAGCGGAGGACGGCCGGATCGTCGGGTTGCTCAGCGTGGCCCTTTACGACGTCCCTTCGGGGCGCAAGGCGTGGATCGAGGACGTGGTGGTGGATGCGGCGACGCGCGGTCGCGGCATCGGCGAGGCGCTGGTACGCGAAGCGCTGGCGTTGGCGCGCCGCGAGGGCGTCGCACGAGTGATGCTCACCTCGAATGCGACGCGCAGGGCGGCCCACCGGCTCTATGAACGAATGGGGTTCGTGCGCTACGAGACGGATTGTTTCCGGCTCGATCTATGATTCCTGCGGCAGATCGCTCAGGTCGAGCGTCTCGCCGGCGAAGGGTTCGCCGGTGAGCGGCAGTACCATGGCGCGGTCGTGCGCAGGGTCGCCCGTGCCGAAGTCGAAGTCGTCGTGCGTACGGAAGCACGCGGGGTAGTCTCCTGCGAAACCGAAGCCGGCATACCAGCGTCGCAGCTCCTCGCTGCCGGGGATGAGCGCGGCGTAGCGGAATCTTTCGGCGCGGCAGCGGTCGAGCGCTTCGCGCAGCAGTCCGCCGGCCAGTCCCTGCTGCCGGCAGTCGGGCGCCGTCGCCACGGCGTAGATGTAGGCCGTATCGCGGAACGGCACGATGTGGAGCATCGCCGCGATCCGCCCGTCGCGTCGTGCGACGAGGCATCGCCGTTCGTCGTAGCGGCTCAGCAGAAACTGTTCGACATCGTCCTGCGTGTCTTCGGGGAAGCAGGCGAGCCACAACGCGCGGAGCTGCAACTGCTCCTCGGTGAGCCGTTGCGCCGTGAGTTTCGGTTGCAGGAAAAGGGGGTGGTAGGAGAGTTTCGACTGCCGCAGCCCTTCCAGTCCCAGATCCTCCTCGCGGTCGATGAGGGTGTAGTGCGGCGGCAGGTGTTGCGCGAAGAGACGGTTTATCATCGTGAAGGCGCCGTCGTAGCGGGTGTCGGCCTTCTCGACGTGGATGCAGAAGGCTTCGTCGTTGATGGCCGATCCGATCGTGAAGGCCACGAGCTTCTCCCTGACGAAGAGCGCGCCTCCGCGCAGTTCCAGCTCCCCGAAGTGGTTGAATGCCCGTTGCATGGCGCGCTGTTCGGCCGTCAGTTCGGCCGCATGGCTGTCGTGGCCGGCGCGCCATTCACGTTCGAGGCGCATGCATTCGGGGGCGAGTGCAGGCGTCAGTTCCTCGTAGCGGTAGTCGTAGGCCGCTTCGAACCGGTTGATATGGTTGCGTTTGGGCTGGTAGCGCCGTCCCGTGAGGTTGCGCAGGTCGTCGGCGCGGTAGACGTAATCCTCGTAGTCGCGGTTGCGCCAGATGCCGAATTCGGGATGGGCGCGGCGCACGGCTGCGGCCCCTTCGGGCGTAAGTCCCGAAATGCGCAGCGGTTGTCCCGCGGCGCGGGCGTCGGCTTCGAGACGGGGGATGAGGTGCGTGAAATCGCCCTCGCCCAGCGGTTGCATGTAGCCGATGTGATGGCTGCCGTCGATGTAGAAGCGGATCAGCAGAAAACCCTCCTCGACGCACCATGCGCTGCGGTAGGTGCCTTCCCAGCAGTACATGTTGGCGAAGGCCAGATCGCAGTTGCAGATGCCCGAAGGGCGGGTGAAGTGTTCGATGGCGGCCTTGTCTTCGAGCCGCACGGGTCGGAATTCCATAGGATTATTCGACGGTGAAATCTTTTTGTTCGAGGTGACGGTAATATTGCTGGACGAAGGCTTTGACGCGTCTTTCCAGCGCTGCCGCTTCGGGATCGTTTCTCAGATCGTGTTCGCGGCGCAGGTCGTCCGTGCGGTAGGAGCCGGTCGTGCGCCGCTCGTCGAAGAAGAGCAGGCGGTCGCCGCCGACGGCCTCGAATCCGCTGTCGTAGGCGAGGGCGAAGCCCCCTTCGGGGGGCTGTTCGCCGAAGAGGTCGCGCCCGAAAGCGAAGTAAGGCTCGCGGTTGCCCATGAGTCCGAGCAGCGTGGGCATGAGGTCGATTTGCGAGACGGCCTCGTCGTAGCGGCCGCGCAGTGCGCCGTCGGGGGTGTACAGTAGGCCGATGATGTGGTGGTCGCCGGGGAAGACGCGCGTGGCGTCCGCGAATTTTTCACTCGATACATGATCGGCCACGAATACAAAAACCGTGCGACGGAACCACTCCTCGCCGGCGTAACGCGCGAAAAAGCGGCGGAAGGCGTTGTCGGTGTAGGCCACGCACTTGTGGTTGCGCGTAAGCCCTTCGGGCAGCAGGTCGCGGTAGGCGTCGGGAACGACGAAGGGGTGGTGCGACGAGAGGGTGAACAGCGCGGCGAAGAAGGGTTCGGGCAATGCGTTCATCTCCTCGCCGGCGTATTGCAGGAAGGATTCGTCCCAGATGCCCCAGTAGCCGTCGAAATCGTCTCGGCCGTGCCTGGCCTCGTAGTCCTCGCGGCTGTACAGGCGTTCGATGCCTGCCGAACGTGCATAGGCGCCGAAACCCATCGAGCCGGCCGCCGAGCCGCAGAAAAAGGCGGTGGCGTAGCCCTTGTCGCGCAGGATACGCGGCAGCTGCCGCGTCGGTGCGAGCGCCTGCGGCATCAGCACGAACGGCGTGCGGTAGGAAGGGATGGACGACAGAACCGAAGGCAGCGCCTCGATCGACTTGTGCCCGTTCGCGAAAGCGTTCGGAAAACAGTACCCTTCGCGCATCAGCGAGTCGAGGAAAGGCGTGAAGCCCCGTCCATCGGGATAGAGATCCGGATTCAGCAGGGCCGAATGTTCGCTGCTGAAGCTCTCGAGCACGAAGATCACGATGTTGCGCGGCCCGAGCGCGGTCGTATCGGGCTTCGGATCGTGATAAGGAGAATAGAGCGAGTCGAGCGTTTCGGAATCGAAGAAACGGGTATAGCTCAGCGAGCGGTTTCCGAGCGTGCGCAGCAGGCAGAACGGGTTGCTCAGAATCAGGTTCGCCTTGCGGTCCGACGAGGTGTAGAGCGTCGCGTTGCTCAGCGTGATCGGGCGGGTCTGGCGGCTGAATCCGCCCCGGATGCCTCCGAGCGTCAGCGCGACTCCGGCGGCCAGTACGCCCAGATTGACCAGAAAATACCGCCTGCCTTCCCGTCGCGCTGGAGCGAAGCGAATCCGCCGGTAGCACCGGACCAGACCGAAGATCAGCGCGACGGCCAGCAGCACGACATACCAGTTCTCGGCCATGGCTTTCAGCACAACCGTGCCCGTGTTGTCGTTGTTGCCCAGGTACGACAGCTCGTCGGCGGTGAAACGCTTTCGGGCATAGTGGAAATAGATGCCGTCCGAGAGGTTGATCGCAAGCGCGATACCGTTGACCGTCGAGTAGAGCCACAGCAGCATGCGCTGGTAGCCCTTCCGTTCGCGGAATCGGAACGGCAGCAGCGACAGCAGGATGAACGGCGCGTTGACGTACAGGATCGACGCGGTGTCGAACGCGAGGCTTCCCCGCAGCAGGTGCGGCAGCTCGTTCAGGCCGACCGGTCCGATTATGGAGGCGTTCATCAGATAGAAAATCACGCGGCACACGGCCCATGCCGCATAGAGCAGCAGCATGCGCCGGACGAAAGCCCACAGCAGGCCGTATCGCGGGGCCGGGCGCGTTTCGCGAAGTCGGTTCAGGGGCGGGGCACTTTCCTTTGATGATGATTTCGGGCTTGTGGTAGACGGTCGAATGGGGCGGTACCGATTCGGTCAGCCAGACGTTTCCGCCGATCACCGTGTCGTGGCCGACGACCGTGTCTCCGCCGAGAATCGTGCTGCCGGCGTAAATGATGACGTTGTCCTCGATGGTCGGATGCCGCTTGACACCTGTGAGTTCCTTCTCGACGAACCGCGCGCCGAGCGTGACGCCCTGATAAAGCTTCACGTTCCGGCCGATGACGGTCGTCTCGCCGATGACGATGCCCGTTCCGTGGTCGATGTAGAATCGCGGACCGATCGTGGCGCCCGGGTGAATGTCGATGCCGGTTTGGCTGTGGGCATATTCCGATACGACGCGCGGCAGCACCGGAATGTCCAGCCGGTGCATCACATGCGAGAGCCGGTATACCATAACGGCGTAGAAGCCCGGATAGCACAGGATCACTTCCTCGGTACAATAGGCGGCCGGGTCGCAGCTCTTGTAAAGGTTCGCGTCTTTCATCAGCCCCGCGTAGATCAGCGGAATCTCGGCGAAGAACCGGGCCGTCAGCCGCTCGCAGCAGCAGTCCATGCCGGAGCAGAGCGGCGTGATGATATGCAGGAAATCCTGCTGCAGGTTCTCCCAGCGCAGGTCCATCTCCTTAAGCGACATGCCCCGCCGGTCGCGGACCGGGAAAAGCAGGTTCACGAGCGAGTCGACGAATCGGCGCGCGGCGACCTGCGAAGGCACTTCGCGGTAAAATACCTGCGTCATTCGGTGCAGGCGGTTCGGGAAATTCTTGATCGTGTCGGTCATGGCGTTTGCGTGTTTCGGGAAAAGTCGGGATATCGCCTGCGGCTTCCCTGCGTCAGCTTGCTGACGTACCGTTCGATATCCTGCCGGAGTTTCCGGTACAGGAAACAGTCCTTGTACTGTTCGTTGTCGAGCAGCACTTCGCGCACGTTGCGCAGCGAGTTGTTGTAGTTGCTCAGTTCGTTTTTCAGCGAGATGCCCTGTTTCGTTCCGGCTGCAATGCGGTCGATGTTCATGTCGCGGAGCTTGTCGCAGACGGTGTGCAGCAGGATCAGTACGACATTATCCATCAGCGTGTGCCCTTGCATGAACAGATGCACGTTGTTCGGCTCGACTCCCCGGTTGCGGATGTGCTGCCCGAACGCTTCCACCTCGGCGGCCCATTGCGGGTTGTGCGTCTCGAGCATCCGGACGCGC
>OGFJ01002356.1_pt1 | contig 10204 bp, 8 predicted proteins | sample 1570861 | NCBI WGS metagenome assembly OGFJ01 (sample SAMEA2582060, study PRJEB24529) | metagenome | biome: Human gut stool | place: China | collected 2011
GTGGGATACCTATCTTCCGGCATTTAAGGAATTGGTGGTCGAAGGAAAAGTGACGGGAGTAATGTGTGCTTATAACTCCTTCTTTGGGCAACCCTGCTGTGGCAATGATCTTTTGATGATGGATATTTTGCGAAATCAGTGGAAGTTTGGCGGCTATGTAACTTCGGATTGCGGGGCTGTTGAAGACTTTTATAATACTCACAAAACACATCAGGATGCAGCAGCAGCCTCTGCGGATGCTGTGTTGCATGGTACAGATTGTGAATGTGGTAATGGAGCTTACCGGGCATTGGCGGATGCCGTTCTCAGAGGATTGATAACAGAAAAGCAGATAGATGAATCTTTGAAGAAATTATTTGAAATCCGTTTCCGGCTGGGTATGTTCGATCCGGATGACCGTGTACCTTATTCAAATATACCTTTATCAGTTCTGGAGTGTGACGCTCATAAAGCTCATGCATTGAAAATGGCTCGTCAGTCTATTGTGTTGCTGAAGAATCAAGATCAGTTGTTGCCTTTGAATAAGAATAAAATAAAGAAGATAGCAGTGGTCGGTCCGAATGCTGATGATAAAAGTGTATTACTTGCTAACTACTATGGTTATCCGTCACATATAACTACAGCACTGGAAGGTATTCAAAAGAAAGTGGGCAATCAGGTGGAAGTGGTCTACGAGAAAGGTGTTAATCTGACTGATGATTTTGTTTTCACCTCAGCTTATGAAGATGCTTTGTTCTGTTATGACGGGCAGCAGGGCTTTAAGGCTGACTATTATCAAAATACGCAGTGGCAAGGAAATCCCGGATTATCTCGTTTGGAAAAGACTGTTGATTATCAGTGGGGAGATGGTCAGGATGTTGGCGATGGCATCATTACCAGGCAGATGTCTGCTGTTTGGAGTACTGTATTTACACCGAAACAGACAGGTGAGGTTTGCTTTGAACTGAAGGCTGATGATAAAGCAGAACTGTATATTGATGGAGTAAAGCAGAATAAAGTTGGAAATATAAACTCATATTATCTGTTGAATGCAGAAAAGGGTAAATCCTATCCGATAGAAATCCGCTATGTTCAACATGCGGATAATGCAGAAATCAAGTTTGATATGGGAATACTTCGGAAGGCTGATTACAAACAAACTGCTGCTGCGGTGAAGGATGCGGATGTGATTATCTTTGTGGGTGGTCTTTCTGCCAAAGTAGAAGGTGAGGAGATGGGGGTGGAAATAGAAGGTTTCAAACGGGGTGACCGGACTTCTATCTCTATTCCTTCCGTGCAGCAAAACTTATTGAGAGAATTATATGCAACCGGTAAGCCAGTCGTTTTTGTTATGATGACAGGAAGTGCTTTAGGACTTGAATGGGAATCTGCCCATCTTCCGGCTATCTTGAATGCATGGTATGGCGGTCAGGCTGGCGGACAAGCTATAGCCGATGTGTTATTTGGAGATTATAATCCTTCAGGACGTTTACCGCTGACCTTCTATAAGAGTGTAAACGATTTGCCTGATTTCGAAGATTACAGCATGGAGAATCGTACTTACCGTTATTTTACAGGAACGCCGGTTTATCCCTTTGGCTATGGATTGAGTTATACGACTTTTCAATATTCCTCTTTGAAATTGCAACCGTCACCGGATAAACGGTCAGTTAAGGTTACAGCAAAAATCACCAATACAGGGAAGATGGAAGGAGAGGAAGTTGTTCAGTTGTATGTTTCCAATCCTCGTGATTTTGTAACTCCGATTCGGGCACTGAAGGGCTTTAAACGGATTAATCTGAAGCCGGGAGAATCACAAACGGTGGAGTTTGTCCTGACATCTAAGGAACTGTCTGTCGTTGATATTTCTGGAAAATCTGTACCCATGAAAGGAAAAGTACAGATATCATTGGGAGGAGGACAACCATCCACTCAGATGATAAAGAGCAAATCATGTGTGCAAGGAGATATTTTATAGTAAGTCCTATTGGGTGTTAACCTTGGTTGACAGGCCTGTTAACTAAGGCTAATGAGCCTGTCAACCAAGGTTAACAGGCCTGTTGACTGAGGTCGACATCTGATAATTCCTATGGCTGAAAGGAATGTTTCTTAGGAGAAAAACAGAACATTCTCTTGTACAAGACAAATTAACACCTTACAATCAGGACAAGACAGTGTGAGAGTAAATCACTAACTCTCACGCTATTTTTTTACTCTCACTCACACTTAATATTCTAATTATCAACGGCTATTTTGAAAAGTGAGAGTAGTGAGAGTAAATTGATGCTAACTTTTAATTGTAGGCTGAATGCGGATTTCTGCCGAAGTGGGAGGAGTCATACCCTCTATCAAAGAGATTGAAATAAAGTTAAGCGGTAGACGGTTTATAACTTTGAAGGCCTGAGACTTATAAAAAACAAACAGAAATATTGTTTTATGTTAAAGCGAAAGGTTCCATTAAACTTTTCGCTTTTATTTTTGTCTTATAAACAACAGGATTCAATAGGTAATATAAAAGAATAAAGAAGGTATTAGTTCAAAAACGGGCGGAGCATTATCCGTCCGTTTTTCATTTATTCCGGCTTTCCCTTGTATTTTTGCCTCTCTTTTCGTTCCTTTGTTCCGTTAATTGTAAACAAATGGCAGAATGAAAAATGTATTTTACTTCTGGATATGTATGGCCGTGTGGCTGTTGTCAGCTTGTTCTTCTCAGAAAAAAGGAGATGGGGAAGATGTGCAGGTATTGATGAAAGACAGTGTGGATGCCAACGGTTTGCAACGTATGCAGGTGTCTGATAGTAAAATGAGTTTTACTTATAATGGTAAGGAGTATCACTCTCATGTGGTTCGTCGTCCGGATGACAGTTTGCCTGTTGTAACGAATGAACAGGGAGAAAAATTTGTAGATAACCGTATTACACTACGTATAACTTCCGGTGGTAAGTCTATTGTGAATAAAGAATTCACGAAAGAGAGTTTTGCTTCATTGGTGGATGCTAAATTCTTAAAACACTCTATTCTTGAAGGCTTGGTGTACGATAAAAACACATCCAAAGGCATGGTCTATGCAGCAAGCATCTGCTATCCGCAGTCCGATCTCTATATTCCATTATCAATAACTGTATCTGCTGATGGCAAGATTTCTATAGCGAAAGAAGAATTACTGGAAGAAGTGTACGAGACGGACAGTATTTGATAAGATATTCCAGAATGTTTCCCAATTTATGAGTTTCCTTTGCCGGTATGAAAATCCTGATTGTAGAAGACGAACCGGATTTGCGGGAAACAATCCGCATTTCCCTTTTGAAAGAACATTTCGTAGTGGAAACTGCTGCCGATTATTTTTCGGCGCTGGACAAAGTGAATGACTACGATTATGACTGCATCTTATTGGACATCATGTTGCCCGGTGGAAGTGGTCTGGATTTGTTGCGCGAACTGAAACGACTTCGTCGTAGTGACAGTGTATTGATCATTTCAGCAAAAGATTCCTTGGATGACAAAGTAGAGGGACTGGAATTGGGAGCTGATGATTATCTGACCAAACCTTTCCATCTGGCGGAACTGAATGCGCGGGTAAAATCTGTTATTCGTCGGAGGCAGGCGAAAGGGGATGTTTCCATTACGGTGGGGAATCTGTTGCTTTATCCTGATAAACGGCAAGTGGAGGTCGGGGGAGTGCCTTTGCAACTTAACCGGAAAGAATTCGATTTACTTTATTACTTTATAGTCAACCCAAATCGTGTAATTAATAAAATGAGCCTTGCAGAGTCTGTATGGGGCGATAATATTGATCAGGCAGATTCTTTGGACTTTATTTATTCTCAAGTGAAAAATCTCCGCCGGAAATTGAAACAAGCTGATGCTACCGTGGAACTGAAAGCGGTATATGGTTTTGGCTATAAACTTTCCGAGTCATGAAACTTCTCCATTATACCTACCGAAAGCTCTCGTTACTGCTACTTCTGCTGATGGCTGCATGGGGTGTGTTGTTTTATTATGCCATTATTGATGAAGTGATGGATGAAACGGATGATACGCTTGAAAACTATAGTGAGATATTGATTAATAATGCCTTGATGGACCCGTCTGTTCTTGAAACAGAGGGGACGCTGATGTCTTTTTATAAATTCCGGCCTATATCCGAAGAAGAGGCGGAAGACTACGACGAAAAGTACTATGACTCTACCGTCTATATCGAAAGCGAAGATGAGGATGAACCGGTGCGGGTACTTAAAACAGTTTTCCGCATGCCGGACGGACAGTATTATGAATTGGAGCTGATGATTTCCATTCTGGAACGTGATGATATGGTAGAGGCCATTCTTTGGTATCTGGGAGCACTGTTTTTACTTTTTCTGATTTGTACGTCTATAGGTACACGCCTGATATTGCAAAGTGTGTTCCGCCCGCTGCAGCGCCTGCTGGACTGGTTACAACAAATTCAACCGGGGAAAGAGCTTCCGGTGCTGGATAATCCTACGAAGATACGGGAGTTCCAACAGTTGGGAGAGGCAGCTGTGGATATGGGAAATCGTAGTTATAAAGCTTATGAAGAACAGAAGCAGTTTATAGAAAATGCTTCGCATGAGTTGCAGACACCACTTGCCATTGTGCGCGGCAAGGTCGAATTACTTGCAGAGAATGAGTCGATGACCGAGCAACAGTTGAAAGAACTGGATGAAATATACGCTACATTGGGTAGGGCAGTCAGATTGAATAAGTCTTTATTGTTGTTGTCCCGCATTGAGAATGGGCAGTATACCGAAACGGAAGATGTATCTGTAGATGAAGTTTTGGATGAACTATTGCCCGATTTAATGGATATATATGAAGGGAAAAAGATACATCTGGTACGTATAAAGGGAGAAGAACCTTTCGTGATCCGGTGTAACTTGTCTCTGACACAGATTCTGGTTTCCAATTTGGTGAAAAACTCCTTAGTACACAATCATGCGGGGGGAGAGTTGTATATTGAAACGACTTCTTCTTCATTGATTATTAAAAATAGTGGTGAACATCCATTGGATGGAGAAAAACTATTCCGGCGTTTCTATCGCAGTATTGACGGAAAAAAAGATTCTACAGGTTTGGGGCTTGCCATTGCCCGTTCTATTGCTATTTCTGCTTCTCTCAGTCTGACTTATAAGTGGCAGGAAGGAATGCATCTGTTTTTGCTTGTTAAAGAATCTGAAAAGAAAAGCTAAAGGCGAATATTCCCAAATCTTTCCCGATTCGCTATCGTTATTTGCAGTGTGAATAAAAACAAGAAATAAATTAGTAACACTTAAAAGAATAACGATTATGAAAAAGATTTTATCTATTCTCGTATTGGCTATCGTGGCCGTTCAGTTCGCTTTTGCAGGTGATGTGATTACCAAAGACGCAAAGGAGCTCCCTTTGAATGCGCGTAACTTTATCAATCAGTATTTCAGTAAACCGCAGATCTCATACATCAAGATAGATAGTGAATTCTTATCTAAGAAGTATGAAGTGACTTTGACTGACCGTACAGAGATTGATTTCGACAAGAAAGGTAACTGGACGGAAGTAGATTGCAAGAAAGGTGCTGTACCTGCCGCCCTTATCCCTGTTTCTATCAAGGACTATGTGAAAAAGAATTTCCCAAATGAAATTATCACCAAGATAGAACGTAAAGGTACAGGTATAGAAGTAGAACTTGCCAATGATTTCTCATTGAAATTTAATAAAAAAGGACAATTCGTCAGTATGGATGATTAATGGAGGGGAAAAAGATGAAGACACGATTTTTAATGTTAGCGATGATGATGTGTATGGCTGCTGTTATGTTCAGTGCATGCAGTGACGACGATGATGATGATAAAAGCATTAATGTTCCTGAGTCTGTGGTACAAGCCCTGAAACAGAAGTATCCGAGTGCGACAGGAATAGAATGGGAACAAAAAGGAGCCTATTTTGTGGCCGATTGCTGGTTGGATGGAAAAGAATCAAATATATGGTTTGATCCCAATGCCAATTGGCTGATGACGGAATCGGAAATATTCTGGAATGATCTTCCTGAAGCTGTACAGACTGCATTTGGTAGCGGAGAGTATGCAAACTGGGTACAAGATGATTATTATTTCCTGCTGTATCCATTGCAGCCCATGCAATATGTGATTGAGGTAAAACAGGGAAATCAGAAGTATCAGTTATTCTACTCGGAAGATGGAGGACTGATGAATACGGTGAATGTGACAGGGAAGGATGATACGATTTATCCACCGAAAGTGTGAGAAAGTGACGAGCTGTAGCTCGTCACTTAATTTTAGCGCTATGCACTAAATTATCATTCTCCCATTGGCCGATAACCCTTGGCCAATCCGCCTTCACTGGTTTCTTTGTAGAGTGATGGCAAATCGTTTCCGGTCTCTTTCATTACTTCTACAACTTTGTCGAAGGATACACGATGCATGCCATCAGTAAAAGAAGAATAAAGGTTGGCGTCCAGTGCGCGGGCGGCAGCATATGCATTGCGTTCAATGCAAGGAATTTGAACTAATCCGCATACCGGGTCGCAAGTCATGCCGAGGTGATGTTCCAGACCCATTTCGGCTGCATACTCTATTTGTGCAGGACTACCACCAAATAATTGGTTGGCAGCAGCTGAGGCCATTGCACAGGCTACGCCTACTTCTCCCTGACATCCTACTTCTGCTCCTGAAATGGATGCATTGGTCTTTACGATATTTCCTACAAGACCGGCTGTGGCAAGCGCACGAAGGATTCGGGTATCACTGAAATCACGGCTTTTAGCAAGATGATATAATACTGCCGGCATCACACCGCAAGAACCACAAGTAGGGGCGGTAACTATTGTTCCTCCTGAGGCGTTCTCTTCACTTACGGCAAGGGCATAGGAAAATACCAATCCGCGAGATTGCAAAGACTGCTTGTATCCGCTGGCACGTATATAATAAGTAGAGGCTTTGCGGCGTAAGTTCAATGGACCGGGCAGTACACCTTCTTGCTCCAATCCGCGGCGAACGGCTGCTTGCATGGTTTTCCAGACTTCTTGCAGGTAATCCCATATATCTTCTTCCTCACACTCCTTGACGTATTCCCAGTAACTTCTTCCGGTCTTTTCGCACCATTGTAGAATCTCCATCATGTGATTCATATCATAGATATCCGGGGTGTTGACAGATGATGCACCATCATTTTCTTCAGCCAGCGCACGACCGCCTACACTGAATACTGTCCATGCATCAGTCTCTTTTCCCGAAGCATCCAATGAAACGAATTTCATGCCATTGGGATGGAAAGGTAGAAATATTTTGGGTTCCCAAATAATTTCTACCGGAGCGGCTGGCTGCAGGGTATCGGTAATGGCTATGTTAGTCATGTGTCCCTTTCCTGTGGCAGCAAGGCTACCGTATAAGGTCACTTTAAATGAGGAAGCTTCCGGATGTTTTTCCAGAAAGATCTCAGCAGCTTTGCGGGGCCCCATCGTATGGCTGCTTGATGGCCCTGTACCGATACGGTAGAGTTCTTTGATTGATTTCATAATTATTTTATTTATAGGTCAACTACTGTAATTCCTGCACCACCAAACTGCACATGTTCGTCGGCAAAATGTTTGATACCTGGAACTGTTTGCAGATATTGCCGGATGAGGGTACGCAAGATACCTGTACCTGTTCCGTGAAGGATACGTACGCGTGACATACCTACAAGGATGGCATCATCAATAAAGTAGGTTACTGCCTGTAGAGCTTCGTCACCACGCATGCCGCGTACATCAATGTCTTGCTTGAAGTTCAATTTCTTTTCGTACATGCTGTCTTGGGTTTGATTGCTGACAAAGGTACTCTTAGTAGAGTTGTCCACCTTTTGTGGGGCGGAATTTGTGCGCTCCAATCGTTCCAGCTTAACAGTGGTTTTGATACTGCCAAAAGCAATAATGGCATTTTTGCCATTTACTTCCAATACTTCGCCCACCGAGCTTTGGCCTTTTATCTTTACCATAGCTCCCGGGGCAATGCTTGCTAGGCGTTCAGCTTCCTGTTTGGCTTTTTGGGCAGCCAGCTCCTGAGCTGAAAGAGTGTTGTTTGTATCTTTATTCTTCTTTTCTTTTTTCCGGTTCTGCTTTTCCTGCAATTTTTGCATTTTGAGTGCTATCTTCTCCTCTTGTTCTTTAGAGGCAAGAGCTTCCATCGATTCACGGAACTTGGTCAGTTCCTGACGTGCCTGGCGGGTTTTCTCTTTTTCAGCCTGTGCTTCCTTAATGGTGCGGATGGTGTTTTCAATCCGTGCATTGGCTTCCTGTACCAGCTGTTCTGCTTCTTCTTTAGCTTTACGGATAATCTCTTTGCGAGATTTCTGCAGGTCTTCCATTTCTGCCTGATAGCGGGAGATGGTATCTTCCATGTGTTTTTCACGCTGGCGGATAGTCTGACGTTTGCCTTCCCAGTATCGTTTATCGCGTACAATATCTTGCAGATACTTATCGGCATTAATATATTCGCTACCCACAATTTCGGATGCATCTGCAATCACATCTTCCGGAAGACCGATCTTTCGGGCTATCTCTACGGCAAATGAACTTCCGGGATTACCTATCTGAAGTTGGAAAAGTGCCTGCATCAGGTGGCGGTCGTACAACATGGCTCCATTCACTACTCCTTCATGGTCTTCGGCAAAGTGCTTCAGATTTTGGTAGTGAGTAGTAATAACACCGAACGTCAGCTTTTGGTTGAAACGTTTCAGTACGGCTTCGGCGATGGCGCCACCGATTTGTGGCTCGGTTCCACCACCAAATTCATCTATAAGGATGAGACTGCGTTCATTGCAATTCTTCATCATTATCTTCATGTTGGTGAGATGTGAAGAGTAAGTACTCAGATCATCTTCAATGGACTGTTCGTCGCCTATATCGATGAATATACTGCTGAAGATACCGGCATGGCTACGTTCGTGCATAGGAACGAGCATACCACATTGCAACATATATTGCAACAATCCCACTGTCTTGAGGCAAACAGACTTACCACCCGCATTGGGACCGGATATAATAAGGATACGCTGCTTTTCAGTCAATTCAATATCGAGCGGAACTACTTTCTTATCATGTTTGGCAAGGGAAAGTTGCAGCAACGGGTGTACAGCCATAGTCCAATCCAGTAACTGCGTATTTTCCAGTGCAGGTTTTATACCAGATATTTGTAGGGAAAACAAGCTCTTGGCACGGATAAAGTCTATCTCTGCAAGGAATTCATAAGACTGCAATACATCGGGAATGGAAGGGCGCAACAGGTTAGAGAATTCTATCAGGATACGGATAATTTCCCTACGCTCATCCCCTTCCAGTTCGCGGATACGGTTATTGGTTTCTACTACTTCGGCAGGTTCTATAAATACGGTTTTTCCACTTGCTGATTCGTCATGTACGATACCTTTAATCTTTCGTTTTAATCCCGGAGCAACCGGAATTACCAGACGGCCATCGCGCATGGTCGGGGTAACGTCTTTATCTACTACACCTTCAGACTGGGCATTGCGTAAGATGCTGTTCAGAGAACGGGATATGCTGTTCATGGTGTTCGCCAGTTCACGACGAATACGTGCCAGTTCGGAAGAAGCATTATCTTTTATCTTTCCATAAGGTGAAAGTATATTGTTTATCTTCTGAATCAGCTGCGGAAATGCCAATATATCCTTGGCGAGGTTCCGGAGACAAGGGTAGGGGGAGTCTTCTCCTTCTATGTCATCCTTTTCTAAAAAACGCACGATGTCCCGTATCGTATCCAACGAACGGCGCAAGTCGAAAAGTTCCTGCTCATCCAGGTACATTCCTTCTATGCGTATTCGTTTCAGTGACGGACGGACGTCGAAAAAATATTGTGCGGGGAAGTTATCTTCCTCCTGTATGATGCGTACGAACTCTGTAACGAGGTTCAGGCGTTCCTCCACTTCTTCAAAATGGTCGGAGAACGTCATATCGGCTACGCGTTCGGCGCCTAATGTGCTGAGGCATTTTTCGCTCAACAACTGGCGTATTTGGTCGAAACCTATTTTAGGTTCAAAGTTCTGTGGATATATCATGTTGCAAAAGTACGATTAATTCGTGAAAAAAATGGCAGGAAGTTTGTAGATTTAAAAATGATTTGTACCTTTGCACCGCTTTAAGAGAAAAGCACTTCTTGAAAGAGGAGTTTTGGAGAGGTGGCAGAGTGGTCGATTGCGGCGGTCTTGAAAACCGTTG
>OGFJ01002357.1_pt1 | contig 10200 bp, 7 predicted proteins | sample 1570861 | NCBI WGS metagenome assembly OGFJ01 (sample SAMEA2582060, study PRJEB24529) | metagenome | biome: Human gut stool | place: China | collected 2011
GGTGCCATCGGTCTGGTGAACGGCAAGGCAAAGCTCATGCGGGACGACTACTGCGACGGCTTTGGCGACTGCCTGCCCGGCTGCCCCACCGGTGCCATCACCTTTGAAGAGCGCGAGGCAGCCGCCTACGACGAGCAGGCCGTGCTGGAAAACAAGCAGAAAAAGGCGGCACAGGCCGCAAAACCGGCCTTCCACGGCTGTCCGGGCAGCGCCATGCGCCAGTTCCGCCGGGAGGAAAGCACACCTGCTGCCCCCACCGCAGCACAGCCGTCGCAGCTGCGCCAGTGGCCCTGCCAGATCAAGCTGGTGCCGGTGAACGCCCCCTATTTTGACGGGGCAAAGCTCCTGATCGCAGCCGACTGCACCGCCTACGCCTACGCCAATGTGCACGAAGAGTTCATGAAGGGCAAGATCACCCTCATCGGCTGCCCCAAGCTGGATGCTGTGGACTACAGCGAAAAGCTGACCGAGATCTTCCGCAGCAACGACATCCGGAGCGTGACGGTGCTGCGCATGGAGGTGCCCTGCTGCGGCGGGCTGGAACATGCCGCCGTGACCGCCCTGAAAAACAGCGGCAAGTTCGTGCCGTGGCAGGTGGTGACCATCTCCACCGACGGCCGCATCCTGGACCGATAAACGCATCAAAAAACGGCAGACGCCCTGCAAAGCGTCTGCCGTTTTTGCATAGCAAGGAGGTTCAGGAGGCGCTCTGCGTGCCGGACGCAACGCCCTGCACGAACTGTACCACGCTCTCGACAGTCTGGCGCAGCTGTACCAGCGAAGCAATGTCGCTGTCTTGCATGCGGGAGGTGGGAGTGGTCAGAGTCGGAGCTGCCGGGGTCACGGTGCCGGTGAGCTCGGTGTGGATGCCGTGGGCCGGGATGTCCAGCAGGATGTGCACGGCGGGGGAGACAGCCCGCAGCAGGCCGCTCTTTTCCACGCCCAGCGTCAAAACGGGGGAATCGGCGGCAGTGTCGTCGGTTTCCAGCCGGAAGTAGAGGTAGCCCGCTTTGGCATTTTCCGGCTGCACCTTTTTGATCTTTTTCAGGTCCAGCTGGAAGTCGTTCATGGACTGCAGACTGGTGGCGGTATCATCCACGCCCAGCAGGCTGGCCAGCTGGGTCTGGGAGATGTAGCTGCCCATATTCCATTCCGGGATCAGCACACCGGCCAGCGGATAGTTGTCGGTGATGCTGCTGCGCAGGGTGCGGTAAAGCTGCCCGGCATCGTACAGCGTCTCGTCCTTGCTGATGTACAGGCGGGTGAGGGGCTGGCTGCTGCCGCTGGCCTGCGGGTACAGCTCCAGCTGCAGGGCTTCCGGCGTATATTGGCCGTTCACCCGGCCGGAGGTGCCGCCGAACTGCGCCAGCACCTTATATAAAGCGGGCTCTTCGGCAGCGGTGGAAGTGATCTGGTAGTCCAGCGAAAAGCTGGCTCCGCCGGCAAAGCTCTTCACGCGGCGGCTCACCAGCCCCAGCGCGACGGCGGCGGCCACTACGCACACCAGCACAAGGCACAGCACCACCACGACCGCAGCGCGGGCACCTGTGCGTTTCTTTTTGGATGCAGCCATAAAATGTTCCTCCTTCAGGAAAATCTTTTTTTCAGCATAGCGGAACGCAGGGCGATTGTCAAGGACAGCGTTTTGGAATAAAACAAAAAACCTGAAACATCTCTGTTTCAGGTTTCTGGCGGAAAGATGGGGATTCGAACCCCAGAACGCTTTTGACACGTTACACGATTTCCAGTCGTGCGCCTTAGACCAACTCAGCCATCTTTCCACATCTTTTGTTCTGCCTTTGGGCGGGTACCCTTGGCGCTCCACTATAATACCTGAAACCAGCTGTTTTGTCAAGGATTTTTTTGAAAAAGATCAGACTTTTTTCAAAATGACGTACCATCGTACTGCAAAATGACAAGAGGCGGGCAAAAGGTGTGCAGAGCCCTTGACGGGGAGCCAAAACAAGGCTATGATGGGGGCAGAGAGTGCAGCAGCAGGGCATTTCCTGCCGCAGAAATGGAAAACAAGGAGGATGGACTCTGTATGAACTATGCTGAAGTGCTGGCCAATGCGCGGGAGTGCATCGGCAAATACTGCAAGGCCTGCCCGGTGTGCAACGGCGTGGCCTGCAAAAACCAGATCCCCGGCCCCGGTGCCAAGGGCGTGGGCGACACGGCGATCCGCAACTATAATAAGTGGGCGGACATTCGGGTGAACATGGACACCCTGTGTGAGGGCGGTACCCCGGACACCACGCTTGAACTGTTTGGCAAGCAGTTCAAATACCCCTTCTTTGCAGGCCCGGTGGGTGCGGTGAACCTGCACTACTCCGAGACCTATACCGATATGACCTATAACGACGTGCTGGTACGCGCCTGCGCCGAGAACGGCATTGCCGCCTTTACCGGGGACGGCACCAACCCCACCGTGATGGAGATGGCCACCAAGGCCATCGGCGCGGCAGGCGGCTGCGGTGTGCCCACCATCAAGCCCTGGAACATCGACACCATCCGGGAGAAGATGGCCCAGGCCAAGGCCAGCGGCTGCTTTGCCGTGGCCATGGACGTGGATGCGGCAGGCCTGCCCTTCCTCAAGAACATGACCCCGCCGGCCGGCAGTAAGAGCGTGGAAGAGCTGGCCGAGATCGTGAAGCTGGCCGAGCGGCCCTTCATCGTCAAGGGTGTGATGACCGTCAAGGGTGCTTTGAAGGCCAGGGAGGCCGGTGCCGCCGCCATCGTGGTGTCCAACCACGGCGGCCGTGTGCTGGACCAGTGCCCCGCCACCGCTGAAGTCCTGCCGGAGATCGCTGCAGCCCTCAAGGGCACCGGCGTGAAGATCCTGGTGGACGGCGGCATCCGCACCGGTGTGGATGTGTTCAAGGCACTGGCCCTGGGCGCCGATGGCGTGCTGATCTGCCGCCCCTTTGTCACGGCCGTGTACGGCGGCGGCGAGGAAGGCGTGAAGTGCTACATCGACAAGCTGGCCGGGGAACTGGCCGACACCATGCAGATGTGCGGTGCTCACAGTCTGGCAGAGATCACCCCCGATATGGTGCGCGTATAAAACCGAAGAAAAACCGGAAAAGCCGGAGTATGCCTGCGGGTGTGCCCCGGCTTTGTTAAATTTTGTTGAAAAGATGGATGTACGAAATTTGGACGCTTGTGTATTGCCCAAAAATGCGCTACACTACAATCAACTGAACCGTAAACCGGATGCCTGCAGGCGGGAGTGCCGCCTGCTCATTTTTAGGAGGATCTATGAAAAAGAAAACCGAGCAGAACGCTGCGGGAGCGCCGCAGACGGGGAGAATGGCCGGTGCCGGAGCGGCCGGGTTCCTGAAAAAGAACTGGAAGTGGCTGGTCCCGGTGGCCTGCGTGGCCGTGCTGGGCGGTGTGTGGCTGCTCAAGCCCAAGGCCGACAAGCCTGCCAGCGTGGATACCAGCTATGTGGAGACCGCGCCGGAACAGCGGGACCTCGTCAATGCCTTGAGCGGCACCGGCACCCTGAAGCCGGCGAATACTTATAATGTCAAGTCGCTGGTGTCCGGCAAGGTGCTGACCTGCAGCTTTGAGGAAGGCGACAACGTGGAAGAGGGCGATGTGCTCTACACCGTGGACTCCTCCGACGCCACCACCAAGGTGGAGCAGGCGGGCATCACCCTGCAGCAGGCCCAGCGCAACTACGACAAGACGGTGGACCGCCAGTATGTGCGCGCGGAAGTGGCCGGTGTCGTGAGCAGCCTGAAGGTCGCCAAGGGCGACGAGGTGACCAGCGGCCAGGAAGTGGCCGTGATCCGCGACAACTCCAAGATGACACTGGCACTGGAGTTCCCGGCGGCAGACGCAGCCGGTTTCTCGGTGGGGCAGAGCGCGGACGTGACGCTGGACGGTACCTTTGAGACCCTGACCGGCACCATTACCGCCGTCACCGGCACCGATGCCCTGAGCACCGGCAACCTGCTCACCCGCACCGTGACCATCTCGGTGCGCAACGCGGGCGGCCTGACCACCGCCCAGGCGGCCACCGCTACCGTGAACGGCGTGAGCTCCATCGGCGCGGCCAACTTCCAGTATCAGGCCGAGCGCACCCTGACGACGCTGGCCGCCGGTACGGTCACCGCCATCCATGCACGCGAGGGCGACAGCGTGAACAAGGACGACATCGTGCTGCAGATCAGCGGTGACGACCTGAGCGAGTCCATCCAGTCTGCTTCTGAGACCCTGCGTGGGGCCGAGCTGTCCATGCAGAGCACCCAGGACACCATGAACAACTACACCATCACCTCGCCCATCAGCGGCACCATCATCGAAAAGGCCGCCAAGGTGGGCGATGCCCTGAGCACCGGCAGCGACCTGTGCACCATCTACGATCTGAGCTACCTGGAAATGACCATCAATGTGGATGAGCTGCAGGTCAGCAGCCTGTCGGTGGGGCAGACCGTGCAGGTCACCGCCGACGCCGTGCAGGACAGGACCTATGAGGGCGTTGTGACCCGCGTGTCCATGAAGGGCGACACCAGCGGCGGCACCACCACCTACCCGGTCACCGTGCGCATCGACGAGACCGACGGCCTGCGCCCCGGTATGAACGCCAACGCGGAGATCGTGGTGGCCCAGGCCAAGAACGCACTGGCGGTGCCCAACGCAGCCGTGGTGCGCGGCAGCTATGTGCTGGTGACCCAGGACTCTCCCAGTGCGGTCAACGCAGACCCGGACATGGTCGCACCGGACGGCTTTGTGTACGTCAAGGTCAAGCTGGGCGTCAGTGACAGCGATTACACCCAGGTTGTCAGCGGCCTGACCGCGCAGGACACCGTGGGCTACGACCCCAGCTCGGTGAGCAGCGATACCTATTACGACAACGGCGGTTATGAGTACACGACCGACGGCACCACCGACACGACGGGCGGCGAGACCACCGACGGCAAGGCCGATGGGGAAGGTGCAGAAAGCACCGTGACCGAGGAACCGGCCGTTGACGAGCCGGTGGACGCCGGAAATGACAGCGAAGTGATCGGCGAGGCCGACGGCGTGATCCTGACCTGACACGGAGGAATGCATGAGCGCTCTGATCGAATTTGAAGAGGTCTGCAAGTATTACCAGATGGGCGATACCACGGTAAAGGCCGCAGACCACATTACCATGAAGATCGACAAAGGCGAGTTCGTGGCCATCGTGGGCCAGTCCGGCTCCGGCAAGTCCACCTGCATGAACATCATCGGCTGTCTGGATGTGCCCACGGCGGGCACCTACCGGCTGAACGGCCGGGATGTGGGCAAGATGAGCCGGAACGAGTTGGCCTCCATCCGCAACGAGATGCTGGGGTTCATCTTCCAGCAATATAATCTTCTGCCCAAATTAAACCTGCTGGAAAACGTGGAGGTGCCGCTGGTCTATGCGGGCATCCCACGCGCCGAGCGCCACCGCCGGGCCCGCGAGGTGCTGGAGCAGGTGGGGCTGGGCGATAAGCTGAAAAACAAGCCCAACCAGCTTTCGGGCGGCCAGCAGCAGCGCGTATCCATCGCGCGGGCGCTGGTGCGCAACCCGGCGATCATTCTGGCGGATGAGCCCACCGGCGCGCTGGACAGCCACACCGGCCGCGAGGTGCTGGGAATGCTGCAGGACCTGCATGGGCAGGGCCATACGGTGGTGCTTATCACCCATGACAACTCCATTGCCGTGCAGGCCGACCGCATCATCCGGCTGGAGGATGGTCAGGTGGTCTACGATGGCGACTCCCGCGCGCCGGAAGCCATCGTCCAGCCGACGCTGAACTTTGAACCGGCAGAACAGGAGGGGAACAAATGATCATTGAGACCTTCCGTCAGGCCCTCCAGAACGTGTGGAGCAACAAGCTCCGCACCTTTTTGACCATGCTGGGCATCATCATCGGTGTCATGGCGGTCATCGTTATCGTGGGCCTGGGCAACGGCATGACCCAGAGCATGCGGGACAGCTTTTCAGCACTGGGCACGAATGCCCTGTCCATTCAGGTCTGGGGCTACGGCTCCCGCACCGCCTCGGTGGAGGATGTGTATAAGATCGCGGATAAGAACAAGGAGCTCATCTCCGCAGTCTCGCCCCAGATCGATTTCAGCAACAACACCCCCAAGGTGGGCACCACGACCTACCGCTACGGCACCAGCGTTTACGGTGTGGACGAGCACTACGCCGAGATGAAAAACTATACCCTCGCTCAGGGGCGCGGCCTGCAGTACATGGACATCAAGGACAACAAGCAGGTCTGCATCATTGGTGATTACCTCAACCGGGCGGCCTACGGCGGCAACGCGGTGGGCCAGACCATCAAGCTGGGGGCCTACAAGTTCCGGATCGTGGGCGTGCTGAACGCCAAGGTGACGGACAAGAACATGCAGCAGGGCTCCGACGATGACTGCATCTATCTGCCCTACACCACGGCCATGCGGCTTTCCAACCAGTCCAGCGCCAAAAACTTTGTTGCAATTATGAAGGACGAGAGCCGGGCCAACGAGGCCAAGGCGGTGGTGGAAAGCGGTCTGCACGACCTGCTCAAGAGCGACAACGCTTACTACATCTACAGCGCCAGCGAGTGGCTGGAGGAGATGAACGAGATGATCAACATGGTCATCATCATCCTTACCGGCATTGCCAGCATCTCACTGCTGGTGGGCGGCATTGGCATTATGAACATCATGCTGGTGTCGGTGACCGAGCGCACCCGGGAGATCGGCATCCGCAAGGCACTGGGTGCCAAGGAGCGGGTGATCCTGTCGCAGTTTGTGGTGGAAGCCGCCACCACCTCCGCACTGGGCGGCGTGCTGGGCATCGTCCTTGGCTATATCGTGTCCATGGCGGCAAACCGCATCCTGCCCATGATCTCCAGCGACATTGATGTGACCGTCAGTCCCTCGTTCAACTCCATCGTGGTGGCCTTTGGCATCTCAGTGGGCATCGGTGTGCTGTTCGGCTATCTGCCCGCCAAGCGCGCCGCAAGGCTCAACCCCATTGAAGCACTGAGATATGATTAAACCTTTCACCGCTTCGGTCTGGCTTTGCCAGCGCCTTGCGGAGCTTCCCTCATAAGAGGAGCCAGGTATAGATGAAACCCTTATTTAAGGAGGATTTTCCATGAAAAAGCGAATCCTTGCATTTCTGCTGGCGGTGAGCATTGCCGTGTCGATGCTGGTGCTGCCGGCATCGGCAGCGGGCAACGCCAACACGGCGGTCCAGCTGTCCATCACGCTGAACGCGATGGACAGCAGCCAGCAGGCTGCTCTGAACGCTGTGGTCACCCGCGGTGCACTGGCCCGGATGCTGGTGTCCTACTCCACCTACCGCGAGAGTGTGGGCTCTCAGGGCACGGTGGGCACCCTGTTCACCGACCTGCCCGGCACTTCGCCCTATGCCCCCTATGTCCGCATTGCGGTGCAGAACGGCTGGATGAACGGCTACACCGACGGCTCTTTCCGGCCCGACAACGCCGTGACGCTGGAGGAGGCGGTCACGGCCATCCTCAAGCTGATGGGCTATAAGATGACCGACCTGAGCGGCTCCTTCCCCAACGCACAGCTGAACAAGGCCAGTGAGCTGGGCCTGCGCAATCAGGTGGACCGCAGCCAGGGCGAGGCGCTCAACTACGAGGAGTGCGCCCTGCTGTTCTACAACACCCTGACAGCCAACGCTGCCAGCGGCAGTGCCTACGGCAGCAGCCTGGGCTTCACGGTCTCCAACGGTCAGGTGGATACCTCCAGCGTCATGCTCAAGAGCCTGAAAGGCCCCTTTGTGGCAGGCGATACGGTCCAGCTGCCCTTTGTTCCCAAGATGGTCTACCGCAACGATAAAGCGTCGGAATCTGCGGAACTGAACAAATACGATGTGTATTATTACAGCGAGAGTTTACAGACGCTGTGGGTCTATACCCGCCGCGCCGCTGGCCGCATCACGGCAGTTTCGCCCAGTGCCAGCGCCCCCACCAGTGTAACGGTGGCAGGCACCAGCTATACGCTGGGTTCCTCTGCGGTGGCCTCCCAGGTGTCCTCCCTCAACGGCGGCGGCGTGGGCGAGGTCGTCACCCTGCTGCTGGGCATGAACAATGAGGCTGCCGGGATCGTGACCGGCGAGGAAGCCGACAGTGTGTTTTACGGTGTCGTGCAGACCGCCACCCGCAGTCTGGTGGAAGAGAACGGCGCGGATGTTCTGCAGAAAGTCTCCGTCATGTGCACCGATGGCATTGCCCGCACCGTGAACGTGGACAAAAGCCTGAACTTTCCGCAGGGGTGGCTGGTAGAAATCAAGGTCACCCCGGAGGGCGAGAGCGTGGAGCACATCGAGGACCGCCGCGTCAACGGCACCATCAATACCAATGCCACTGCGCTGGGCGCTGCCGCCCTGGCCGACGATGTAGAGATTCTGGATACAACTTCGGAGGGTGTGGCTGGGACGGTTCGTCCCAGCCGCCTATCGGGGGTAACACTGAGTGACCTCGATGTCCGCTACTATACCGTCAACGATGCCGGACAGATCGACCGGCTCATCCTGAACGATGTGACCGGCGACCTGTGGAGCTACGGCGTGCTGGACGATGTGAAAAATCTGGCCATGAATTATTCTGACCTGAAGAGCCTCGTCACCGGCATTGTGGCGGGAGACTCCGCCTCCGGCACCACGACCACGACAGGCACCACCACCGGATCGACCACGGGCGGCACCGACGGCTCCGGCTCTGCCTCGGGTACCACCACTGTGACCGGTACCACGGCGGCAGACCGCCTGTCCAACCTTCTGGTGCCCACCACCAGCGAGATCCTGTGGGGCATCGTTTCGGGCGATATCCTGAGCACGGCCTGGCAGAAGCTGACCAGCAACACCGGCTCCCTGATGAGCATTGGCTTCCAGCAGATCGCAGAGATCACGGGCACCCCCTTCAAGCAGATCTTCAACTATATCGGCGGCGGGGCGACCTATATCTGCTACGTCAACGGCGCGGCGGCCAGCTACACCACGGCCATCAAGTATCCGGTGCTGGCGGGCGGCATTGCCGTGCGGCGGGAGACCACCGGCTCTGTCAAGGCCATGATGCAGCTGATGCCCCTGAAGATCGACAAGGTCGGCGCGGCCTCGGTGCTCTCGGGCAGTGAACGCTACGAGATGGCAGACAATGTGCAGGTCTACCTGTGGTACAAGGGCCAGTATTACCCCACCAAGCTGGCTCAGGTGGATGCGGACGGCTACCAGCTGACCGGCTGGTACGATAATTTCGGCTGCGCTGCCGGAAAAAAGGTCCGCGTCATCATTGCGGTCAAGAACGACTGATGCTTTATTACAGCGGCCTGAGCCGCACACTGCGGCAGCTGCGCTGGGTGCTTTACCCGCGCCGCTGCCCTTTTTGTGACCGGGTGCTGGGGAACCAGCCTGCCTGCCCGGACTGTGCCGATGGGCTGGCAGAGCTGCGCCGTGTACCCTCCATGCGGCTGCGCGGCTCCGAGCACTACCTGGGGCGGCTGGATGGGGCAGCCGCGCCCTACCGATACACCGGCCTTGTCCGCCGCGCGGTGCTGCGGGCGAAATATCAGGGCGCGCCCTGGGCAGCTGTGGAGCTGGGCGTGGAGATGGCCCGCCTGCTCTTTGGCAGCGAGATCAGAATGTGCGGCTCTGAGCCCCTGCCCGAACCGGTGCCGGGCCTTGACCGGGGTTACGACTGCATCCTTCCGGTACCGGCCTCCAGCAAAAAGCGCGGCTACAATGTGCCGGAGCGGATGGCACAGCCCCTTGCCCGGGCGGTGGGCGTGCCGGTGGTCACAGACGCGCTGACCCGTGCCCGCTCCACCCGGCGGCAGGAGGGGCTCTCCCTTGATGAGCGGCTGGCCAATGTGGCGGGTGCCTTCCGGGTGGCCCGGCCGGAGGCTGTGGAGGGAAAGCGCATCCTTCTGGTGGACGATGTCCTGACCACCGGAGCCACGGCCTCGGCCTGCGCGCAGGCTCTGCTGGATGCCGGTGCGCAGAGCGTGTTCGCTGTGGCGCTGGCTACGGTGGAGTTTCCGCAGCCGGTGGACCGCGCAGCGGCCATTGCCGAAAATGAAGAAGAAATTTGAAAATAGTGCTTGACAAAACACCATTCTTCGGGTATACTGATTGAGCTGTGAGCGACAAGCTCGATCAGATGTCCGGGTGTAGCGCAGTTTTGGTAGCGCGCTTGAATGGGGTTCAAGAGGCCGTGA
>OGFJ01002359.1_pt1 | contig 10187 bp, 7 predicted proteins | sample 1570861 | NCBI WGS metagenome assembly OGFJ01 (sample SAMEA2582060, study PRJEB24529) | metagenome | biome: Human gut stool | place: China | collected 2011
TTCCGACAGCTCAACTAATATAACACCGAAAGCAGTCCCTGTCAACAGTTAATTTTATAATTTGACAAACTTTTTATATTTTCACCCTAAGCTCCACTAAATTCCCAACAGCCATCCAGTCTATCTGACACCGGAATTCCAACCATCCTCCCCATCTATCCTTCCTATATCATGCAGCATCCATATACCATATATACACAACACCCCAGCTTTTCCTTCCCCTTCATACTATATATAGGAAACTTTTCTATTCCGCCAAACTAACAAACCACCATCCCGCTTCTCTTTCAGCCATCTCTGTCACAGCCAACAGCCAGCAAGCTCAAATCATTCTCTTCGGCGACATTTGCAGGGCCTTTAGAAAAACTTAGCCCCGGGAAATCTGCGTTATTCGCAGATCACTCACTGTCTGAGCCGCTTCGCGGCGAGTTTGAGTTATCTGTGAATGCTTTTAGCAGATTTTCCGGGGCTTAGCTTTTCTTAAGGCCCGAAACCGAGCCGAAGAGAATGATTTGAGCTTGCGTCCCTCTTACCTGATCTTCCCGAGCTTAGTTTTTCTTAAGACCCGAAGTCAAGCCGAAGAGAATGATTTGAGCTTGCGTCCCTTTCATCTGGAATAAAACCCACTCTCAACCTCCACCGGAATCACCCTCTCCTCAATCCCCTCAATCTCAATAAACCTCTGTCTCCCCAACATCTCCACCATCTGCGCAAGCAGCTCCCTGCTCCCCTGCGCCTCCATCTCAACGCGGTCATCCCAGTTATTTCTCACCCAACCGGTAACCCCCAAAGAACTGGCAATATAACAGGCCCGATAGCGAAATCCAACTCCCTGCACTCTCCCCGAAAACCAATAATGCTTCCTTATCAGATTCTCTCTCATCTCCGAACCTTTCCCATCCTGAACATCATGCTTTTTCCAGACTCCCCGGCCTTTCTCATACTCCTCAGCAATCTCCTCACCTGTCTCAGAATCCTGCAGAAACGTTCTGTACTTCTTTCTCTTAAAATCAAATATACTCAACAGCAACCCTCTCTCACAGCTACTGTGCCGGCAACTTGATTTCCCGAACATTCTCATGTCTTTCCTGCCAGCCTGTTTCAGGAATCACTCTGCCGCCACACTACAATCACACCCTGATCACAAATCCGTCTTTTCTCGCTTTCGCTTTCGGATATTCCCCGGAGCGATAACCAAGCACACAATGACCAATTCCAACATAAGACTCCGGCACACCCCACTCTGCCTTCAATGCCTTTCCTTCTTCAGAAGCAAACACCTCTCTTGCACGATGAATCCAGCAGGAATCAACCCCAAGGGCATGAGCAGCATTCATCAGATTTCCCATAACCAGACTTCCATTTTCCACACATGTAGGCATATTACTGTCTGCAAAGACCACAACAACTGTCGGTGCCCCATAGAACGGATCACTCTCAGTCCCCATCACATCCGCATTCATTTTAGAAAGCTTCGCAACAAGTTCCGGATTCTGTGTTACTACCATAAGTGTACCCTGTTGTCCCATTCCGCTTGGTGCGTATTCCCCTGCTTCAAGAATTTCATTCAACACTTCTTCCGGCACCAGATCTTCTTTATAACCACGTACACTTCTTCGCTCCAAAAGATTTTTTATTGTTTCATTCATGTCTCATATCCTCCTGTATTTATTTTCATCACTGTCAAAGCAACATTACTGTCCACCACGTTCTCAGCAACACAGTCAGGCAACAATATCTTCCTATATTATAGCACTACATCTACCAAAACTCACCTGTATTTCCCATAATTTTCAGGCAAATTTCCTTGCCCCTGCATCACAACTGGTCTATAATAAAGAACAGACTAACATGAGGTATAAAACTATATGAACAAAAAAGAAATTTCTGAAATCAAGAAACAGTTCACTCCCGAGAACTGTTCTCTCACCCGCATCTGCGGATGTTACGTTGACGGAGAAAAGAATAAAAAAACCGAACTGAAAGAAGCATTTCTCTCTTTATCAGAAGAAGAAATGTTCAAATACTTTGAAATTTTCCGCAAATCCCTTTCCGGAACAATAGGAAAAAATCTGATGAACATGGAATTTCCTCTCGAGCAGGAAACGGAGGGCGGAACTCAACATTTTCTTATGAAACTGAGAGAAAGCAAACTGACCGATGATGCACTGGTAGAAAGTTTCTACGATAAGATCATTGAAAACTATGATTATCCCGAAAACTACTACATCATCCTGATCCATGGAGTATATGATATCCCCGGAAAGTCTTCCGACGGTGCAGAAATGTTTGATGCATCTGATGAGATTTATGAGCACATCATGTGCTGTATCTGTCCTGTAAAACTCTCTAAGGCAGGTCTTTGCTACAATGCCGAAACCAACAGCATCCAGGACCGTATCCGCGACTGGATCGTGGAACTTCCGGATGTTGCTTTCCTTTTCCCGCAGTTTAACGACCGCAGCACTGACATCCATGGTGTCCTTTATTATAGTAAAAATGCAAACGAGCTTCGGGATATTTTTATCGATGAACTGCTTGGATGTACAGCACCTCTTTCTGCAGGAGGACAGCGTGATTCCTTTAACGCACTGGTTGAAGATACTCTGGGCGACGACTGCAGATATGACACTGTATTAAGCATTCACGAGAAATTAAACGACCTGATCGAATCACAGAAGGATGAGCCGGAACCTGTAGTTCTGACCAAATCTGAGGTAAAACGCCTCTTTGAAGAATGCGGCGTAGAAGATGAAAAACTACAGTCATTTGATGAACAATACGAGATCACAGCCGGGGAAAAATCCTCTCTGGTTGCTTCCAACATCACCAATACAAAAAGATTCGAGATCAAAACCCCGGATGTTGTAGTCCACGTAGATCCTGAACGTGCCGATCTTGTGGAAACACGCATAATTGACGGACGCAAGTGCCTTGTGATCCCAATGGAAGGCGAAGTTGAACTGAACGGAATCCGCGTACATACAGGAAATGAAAATCCTTCTGATGACGAATTTTATGACAATACAGATACTGAGACAGAGGAGACATCTGATGGAGAATAATCGTAAACTCTTATTTTTTGACATTGACAAAACCCTGTTAACCCCTTACCCATGGACAGTTCCGGACAGTGCGAAACAGGCTTTAAAAGAAGCCCGCTATAATGGTCATCTCCTTTTCATCAATTCCGGACGTACCTATACAATGATTCCGGAAATCATTAAAGAAATGGGATTCGACGGCTATGTATGCGGATGCGGTAGCCAGATTTATATGAATGAAGAGCTTTTGTTTTCCAGTTCTATTCCAAATCCGCTTTGCCGTAAAACAACAGAATTACTGCGGGAATGCAGAATTCCTGCGTTTTTTGAACGCCCGGATAAGATTTTATATGACAGCAGTTCATGTGCTGTTCCTGAAACTGTTCAGAAGCTGAAAGCAGAAGTTATAGTAGAAGATCTGGCTCTCTACCCGCCCGAAACATACAACCATTTTACATTTGACAAGTTTCTGGCTTTTCCGTCTGCTGATTCTGATATGGAAACTTTCCGCAAATTTGCAGATGAACATTTTCTGTGTTTCATACATGAAGACAAGGCCTGGGAACTGACTCAGAAAAATCTCAGCAAAGCAACCGGAATCCGGTTTCTGGCAGACCGTCTTGGGGTTCCGGTCAAAGACACCTATGCATTCGGTGACAGCACGAACGATCTTCTTATGCTGCAGTTCGCCGGAAACAGCATCGCAATGGGCGACTCGGATCCCCTGATCCTGCCTCACTGCACTTACCAGACAACCAATATCGAAGATAACGGAATTGCCAATGCTTTGAAGCATTTCCATCTCATTTAGCAGAACATACAAAATAACGTATTATCATATCTCTATTTATCTGTGTTATTTTTGCATATTTAGGAGAATGATTTCGGATTTATTTAAACTTAAAAACAGCTATGTGAAAACACTCAGGTTTTCATCATAGCTGTTTTAATTTACAATACTCAATTCCTATCAGCAAGCTACTGACAGTTCGGATTTTCTTATTTAGCTGCTTCTGTCGGTGTTGCTTCCGGTGTTTCAGTAGTTTCTGCTGCTTCTTCCTCTGCCGCAGGTGTCTCAGTCACATCTGTATCTTCTGCTGCAGGTGTTTCTGTAACTTCCTCTGTTTCCGGTGTTGGAGTTGCCTCTTCTGTCACTTCAGGTGTCGGTGTTTCCGGAACCGGAGTAGGAGTCGGCGCCATGAAGGTATGTTTATCAGTGATCTTAAGTGTCTTAAGGACTTTCTTAACCGCCTTTACATCTGCCTCATCCAGCCATTTGGCAGTTGTATCTGTAAAATAGGTATTTTCTTTGGAATTCTGAAGAGATTCTCGCTTGGAAGCTGTGGCATCTTCATCATTGATCTTGTCAAGTCTTACTACATAGTATCCTGTGTCAGTCTCAATAATATTGTCTGCAACTTCTCCATCCTTCAGTCCTCTCAGAACCTTCAGAACCTCATCCGGATATGCCTCGCTGCCGGAATCTTCATCCTCGTCTTCGCTCTCTTTTGTTGTAAAATTACCCTGTACTGCAGAATAACTGTCATCTACACCTTTGGCAATCTCACTCATGTCTGCTGTAGGATCCTCTTTCATCTTATCCAGAATCTCCTGAGCCTGTTCTTTCTTAGTCTTTTTCTCCTCATCAGTTATATCATCACCGCTTGTAGAGATACTTACATAAGTGAAGGTTGTCTGATTCGCTTCATCATCAGAAACTGTGATCTTTCCTTCTGCTACAACCGGATCATACATCTTCTTCTGAATTGTCTGAAGCTCCAGAAGTGTTTTTACCTGATCTTCCGTTACCGCAAGTTCCTTAATTGTCTCTTCACTGTTTGCAGCCATAAACTGTGATGCTGCATCTGCGATCGCTGCTTCATCATCATCTGTAAGCTCTACGTTATAATCCGCAGCCTTCTCTTTGAGAATATACATCTTCTCAACAGACTCCAGACTGCTTGTCACTGCCTGATCACCATAAGTCTCATCTGAATCATCACCTGCTGTCTGATCCCAGATATTATCTGCACTTCCCATATAATTTAAATACATGGTTGTTGTCTGCTGTTGTTGTTCGCGGGCATAAAGACTTACAACTCCAAGCGGAATATCTGTTCCGTCAACAGTAGCCACTGTCTTTGTTCCATCTAATGTTTTACTTCCACAGCCGGAAAGCATACCAACTGACATCACACCTGCCAGTGTCACAACGGCTGTTCTCTTTACCATTTTTTTCATTTCTTCCTCCATATTATCAATCTGGTCTTTCTTCCATACCACTTTCCCAGAATGTACTGTTATTAGAGTATAAACTTTTTTCCTGCGAAGGGCAAGGCAAATCGAAAAATATGTAGTATATTTCACATATTTTCCGCCATGCTCTTAAGTTCCTCTGCAAATTCCGTCAATGCCAGGATCAGATTCCCCTGTGGTTCCAGGATAAATTTCGGTTCCTGCTCATTCTTAAACTGCAGACCTCTTCTGTATTTCTGTATAAGAGCCGGAAAGCCTTCTGTATTCAGCCTTGCTTTCTCATAAAGGGTAAACCGGACTGTTTTTCCAGTCTGCTTTATTTCCGTTACGTACCCCTGATGAGCAATCGCCTTTAACTTCGCAATCGCCAGAAGATTCAGCACTGCCTTTCCGGGTTCTCCGAAACGGTCCAGAAGTTCTTCCAGCATATCATCATAATCCTGTTGTGTCTCAATCCCCGCAATTCTTTTATAAATATCCAGCTTCTGAAATTCATTACTGATGTAGGAATCAGGAATATACGCATCAACATTCAGATCAACCGATGTCTCGAAATCCTCCATTGTATGAATACCCTTCGCCTCTTTCACTGCTTCATTGAGCATCTTACAATAAAGATCATATCCAACCGCATTCATATGTCCATGTTGCTGCGCGCCCAGCAGATTTCCGGCACCTCGAAGTTCCAGATCTCTCATTGCAATCTTAAATCCGCTTCCCAGATCCGTATACTCGCGGATCGCAGCCAGACGCTTCTCAGCCGTCTCCTTCAGCATCACATTCTTTCTGTACATCAGAAACGCATAGGCAGTTCTGTTGGAACGCCCGATCCTTCCCCGAAGCTGATAAAGCTGAGAAAGCCCGTATCTATCTGAATCATGGATAATCATAGTATTTACATTGGAAATATCCAGCCCTGTCTCAATGATCGTGGTGGAAACCAGCACATCAATATCCCCGTTTACAAAGGAATACATCACATTCTCCAGTTCCCTCTCACTCATCTGGCCATGAGCAAAATCCACCCTTGCGTCCGGCACCAGCTTCGCAATACGCAGGGCAACATCTGCAATATCTGTCACTCGATTATAAACATAATAAACCTGGCCGCCTCTGCGCAATTCCCTGTTGATAGCCTCTCGGACTGTCTCTTCATCATATTCCATAACATATGTCTGGATCGGCATTCTGTCCATAGGAGGCTCCTCCAGGACACTCATATCCCGGATTCCGATCAGGCTCATATGAAGAGTACGGGGAATGGGCGTTGCAGTCAGTGTAAGGACATCCACATCCTTCTTTAACTGCTTGATTTTTTCCTTATGCGTAACTCCAAACCGCTGTTCCTCATCAACGATCAACAGGCCAAGATTTTTGAACTGTACGTCTTTGGAAAGGATTCTGTGCGTTCCAATGATCACATCCACCTGACCTTTTTTCAGATCTTCGATTGCCTTCTTCTGTTGTGCCGGGGTCCGGAATCTGCACAACAGTTCCACACGTACCGGAAATTCCTTCATCCTCTGCACAAAGGTATTATAAATCTGCTGCGCAAGGATTGTTGTAGGTGCAAGATAAGCTACCTGTCTGCTCTCCTGTACTTCCTTAAATGCGGCACGCAGCGCCACTTCTGTTTTGCCGTATCCCACATCCCCGCAGATAAGCCGGTCCATAATCCTGGTACTCTCCATATCACGTTTGGCATCCTCAATAGCACTGAGCTGATCCTCTGTCTCTTCATATGGAAACATTTCTTCAAATTCTCTCTGCCATACAGTATCAGGACCACAGACATATCCTTCCTTTTCCTGACGCACTGCATAAAGCTCTACCAGTTCTTTTGCAATATTTTTAACTGCCCCACGAACCTTGCTCTTTGTTTTATTCCACTCCTGAGTACCAAGTTTGTTCAGCTTCGGAGCCTTTGAAGCATCTGCCCCTGAATATTTCTGCAGACAGTCAAGCTGAGTAGCAGGAATATAGAGATTGCTTCCGCCTCTGTATTCAATTTTAATATAATCTTTAACGATCCTGTCTACTTCAACTTTTTCAATTCCTCGGTAAATACCAAGACCATGCTTTTCATGGACAACAAAATCGCCGATAGAAAGCTCCGCAAAATCCTGAATACGGCTTCCACTGTAATTTTTTTTCTTCTTTTTTTTCTGTTCCTGTCCAAAAATGTCAGATTCTGTCATTACCGCAAACTTGATCAACGGGTATTCAAAGCCCTTCTTTGCATGGCCATAAACCACCATGATCTCGCCCGGACAGATCTCCCTGTCATAATCTTGTCCATAAAAGGCTGCCAGTCCCTCTTCCTGAAGATCCTTTGCCAGCCTCTCGGCCCTTGTGCGGGAACCGGAAAGCAACGCGATCCTGTATCCCTGTTTCTTATACTGATGAAGATCTTTTACCAGAAGTTCAAAACTGTTGTTATAAGCGCTGATTGATTTTACCTCCAGGTAAAATTTCTCCCGCACTTTCCAGCCTGCCTGTTTCGGTTCCAGCGCACATACAGAAATACAGTTGCGTTTATTCAGTTCTTTTTGAAGCTGTTCAAAAGAACAAAGCCAGTTTTCCGGCTGATTCCGGCTGCCTTTTTCCTCTCTGTGCATACGGCTCTGTCTGTACTCTTCTTCTACAGCCCCGCCTTTCTCAGTCAGTCGGTTTGGTTCATCCAGAAAGATTATGGTTCTTTCCTCCGGAAAATAATCCAGGAAGGAAACCATATCCTTGTCCCCTATATGCTCCACCGCCGGATAGATCGTAAGTTCTTCCAGATTTTCCAGAGAACGCTGACTCTCCGGATCAAAACTCCGGATAGAATCAATCTCATCTCCCCAAAGCTCGATTCTCCATGGATTTTCCTCAGTGAGACAGTAAATATCCACAATACCGCCACGCACAGAGAACTGCCCCGGCATTTCCACCTGTCCTACCCGCTCGTAACCTAAAGCCACCAGCTGGTTCTTCAGCTGTTCTATGTCTACGGTGCTGTCACTTTCGTAATGAATCAGCTGTTCTTTTATCTTTTCCAGAGATTCCAGAAAATCCATACATCCGTCAATACTTGTAACAACTGTCAGTTCTTTCTCTTCCAGTAAGGCCTTAATGACCTTCATCCTCTGACGTATCAGCAGATTTCCATGGATATCTGCCTGAAAGAACAGAAGATCTTTCGCAGGATAAGAATACACTTTTCTGTCATAAAATCTGTAATCTTCATAAATTTCTCTGGCGCGGCGTTCGTCCTCCGCCAGGATCAGACGATAAGGCGCAATCCCGGAAAGTCCGTACATCAGATGAGATTTCTGCGATTCCATACACCCCGAAACCTGCAGGATTCCCTTATTCGTTTTGCTTTTTTCTTTAATCTGTTCAAACTCTGCAAACCCCTGCAGAGGTGTTAAAAATGCTTTCATCTTCACCCCTCATGATCCTTCGACGTAATAAAAGCGGCTTCTGTTTCCAGTTACCGCTTTCTATACCTTTTGCTGAATAATCATCTGTTTCCTGTCTGCTTATTTCTGTACAGGTACTTTTCTGTTATATTCGTTCATGGCTGCATCTGTACCCTGTGAGATTATGATATCCACAGCCTTTGCCGCCTTTGCTATTGCTTCATCCACAAGTTTCCTGTCTTCTGTGGAAAATCTGCCAAGTACATGATCTGCCAGATCCCACCCCTTCGGCTTTGCACCAACTCCTACTTTGATACGGAGAAATTTCTCTGTGCCAAGCTGGCGGATAATATCTTTGATCCCGTTATGTCCACCCGCACTTCCCTGCTTGCGGATGCGAAGCTGCCCGGGCTCCAGATCAATATCATCATAAATAACAATAAGCTCTGATTCCGGATCAATTTTAAAATAATTCGCCATCTCACGAACAGGACCGCCACTCAGGTTCATAAAAGAAAGCGGCTTCATAAGAATCACTTTCTCTCCGCCGATCATAGTTTTACCGTACATGGCATTAAATTTCACACCACCCTGAGGGACATTGTAATCCTCTACCAGACGGTCAACGGTATCAAATCCCATATTGTGGCGTGTTGCTTCATACTGTTTCCCGGGATTTCCCAGGCCAACTACTAAATACATATATGTGTCTCCTGCTTAATTTAACACCATTTTCCGGAATTACCATACCTGTCCTGATGTCAAATTTATTTTTTTACATCCTCTAAAGTGTGTTCAAAAAACCAATCCTGCAAATTGTAACGCACATCTTGCGGAAAGCATTTTTCAAACACACGCTAAGATAATTAATTAAAATATACCATCTCTTCCTTAAGCGGCTCGCATTCTTTCACATCACTTGCATAAAGAACAATGCCCTCACCCTGATATTCTGTACGGTTCTCAAATGCGACCTTCGCTGTTACTTCTACCCAGCTGCCCTCTTTGATATGCGGTGCATAATCGCTTCTGCACACGTATCCAAGGAAAGTGGTATCATCTGCGCAGCAGGTCATTGCCACACGTCCCGGAACAAAGAATTTACTTCCCATTCCACGTGGTTTCATGACACGTCCTTTAAAGCGGACAATTTTGTCTACATATTTATCCGGATTATCCATGGCATCCACAAACCAGATACCATAATCTTCCGGTGGAATCTCAATGATCGGTGCATTGATATCAAACGGCATCTCATCCTGGAAAATGTCATCCATCTCGCCCTCTTCATTTTCAAAGATAACCTCTGCACTCTGATTTGCGACCTTGATCCCTCGTCTGTATGCAGGAAGCGGATCTCCCTCTTTACAGCGGTTAAATACAACCATATCTGTATTTCTGATCATATCCATGAACAGAGATTTCATGTTTGCCATATAAACCTGATAAGTAGTTGCATCCACACAGGTAATCTCCTGCTCAA
>OGFJ01002382.1_pt1 | contig 10099 bp, 8 predicted proteins | sample 1570861 | NCBI WGS metagenome assembly OGFJ01 (sample SAMEA2582060, study PRJEB24529) | metagenome | biome: Human gut stool | place: China | collected 2011
TGTTAGCGGTAAGCCCCATAACGGCATTGATGTATTCATCCGTACCTCCCTTGCTTCTATAAGCCTCAAAAAAGGTATCTCTCATAATCCACATAGGCAGCATGGAGCCGATTACCCATTCGGTAAACACGCAATATCCCAGCACAGTATGTTTCCAGCTTTTATATTCGCCAGCCTTGAAGATCAAATCAGCCAGGAAACCTAATACGATTCCAAACGGAATTGAAATCCAGCTTTGTCCCATCAGAAAGCAGAGGACACTGACCAACGTACCCATAATAGTAGCCGCGCCGAATTTACCTGTCTTTGTCAGAAACAGCATGAACGGGATGCCGCCCAGTATTCCCAACACCATTGGAATGATAACTGCAAAGATAGGGATGTAACCCAGCATACCCGTGATAAAGAACATCACAAAGTAGATGACAGTAAAGATACCAATGTTGATAAAGTCTTTTGCGTTCAATTTTTTCTTGTCCATTGTAGGAACTCCTTTCTTTTATGCAAGGCTGTCTGCCTTGATTTTCCAACCGATAGCTTTTTCTCTCATGCCAACAAAATCCGCATAAATACCTGCTTGCTTGATAAGCTCATCATGCGTACCTTGCTGAGAGATTTTACCACGGTCGATAACGATGATTTGATCCGCATTTTTTACGGTTTTCAACCGATGGGCGATCATAATAATTGTTTTCCCCTGTGTCAGCGCTTCAATCGCTTTCTGAAGCTCTGCTTCATTTTCGGGATCGACATTTGCTGTGGCCTCGTCAAGAATAATGATGGGCGCATCTTTCATAATCGCTCTTGCAATAGAAATCCTCTGCTTTTCGCCGCCGGAAATGGTCGCACCGCTTTCTCCGATTACCGTCTGGTAGCCCTCCTGCAATGCTGAAATGAAGTCATGGCACCTTGCCGCCTTTGCTGCCTTCACCACATCTTCATGGGTGGCGTTAGGGGAACCAAATTTAATATTGTTTTCAATCGTGTCCGGGAACAGATACACATTCTGGAATACCATGCTGATATTTTTCATCAGGCTGTCCAGCTTGTAATCTTTAACATCAATGCCACCGATACGGACACTTCCGCTGTCAACATCCCAAAAGCGCGCGATTAGATTTACCAGTGTTGTTTTTCCAGAACCAGACGGACCGACAATCGCCGTTGTGGTTCCTTGTGGAATTGTGAGCGATACATGGTCGATCACTTTTTTATCCCCGTAAGAAAAACTCACATCCTGCATTTCAATATCCAGCCGGTCTGGGGTCTGCTCTTTGCCATCAATGTCAATCTGAGGACTTTGGTTGATTTCCTCCACACGATCAATAGAAGCATCGATCATTGAAAGCATAAAGAACATTTCTCCCGCGCTTTCCAACTGGCTATATACCATGAACGCCGATACTAGGATTATCAGACAATATGTTAATTCCAGCGCACCGTTTACAAAAAGTGCGATAGAGCAGAAAGCAGCGGCGGCACTGGCAATCCGAAGGACAACCTGCTCAGCGGCTATATAGGGAATCCGCTGCCTTTCAATAAGCTGGTTTTTCTTCTGCGTTTCGGCAATGGATTTTTCCAGCGTGGTATTTGACTGCTTTGCCATGTGGAACGCCCGCACAACACCCATTCCCTGTATGTATTCCAGTACGGCGTCCATGAACTCCGTCTGCGCCTCTAACCGTATGGGAGATAATCTTTTGGAGCAGCGCAGGAGCATTGTGTTGATTACCATGAACAAAATCACGCCAACCAAAAAGATCAAACTAATCTTCCAGCTAAAGTAGCACATGGCAATAGAAAAAATACTGGCGTGGATTACTCCCACCAAAGTCCGCACGATGATAGCAAAGGACATACTTTCAAGGTCACTCATGGTCGCTGTTGAAACGGATGTGAGATTGCCCAGACTATGGCTGTTGAAATAGCCCATCGGCATATATTTCATGCGGTTGCCAATTTGAATCCTCTTGTCCTCACACATTCGGTAGCTGCCTTCGCCTTCTTTGCCATGCGCCAAATACCAAAAAATAATGGTGCCAATCACACTGACTAGCATAATACCAAAGGCAAGCAGAGCGGTCTGTGTAGTAATATTGTCACGAACTAATCCATCCAAAACTACCAGAAGAGCAGCAAATTGCAGAGCTTCTAAAATACAGCGTATGATTTCATATAAGAGTCCCAAATACCAATTCCGGCTCTGGCGGCCCGCAAATTCAAAGAATTTCCGAAATGAACGTATCATACAGTTTTCACCTCCTTTGCATCCATGTGCGCTGTCCACATCGTATGGTAAAGACTGCACTCTTTTAACAATTCCTCGTGCGTTCCCTTTGCCTGAATTGTCCCATCCTTCACAACAACGATCTGGTCGGAATCCGTTATTGTTGACAAGCGGTGAGCAATTACAATCAATGTTTTGCCCTTTGTCAGTCGGCTGATGGCCTCCTGTATTACCGCTTCGTTTTCCGGGTCAGTATAGGAAGTTGCTTCATCAAGAATCACAATCGGGGCGTTTTTCAGCATGGCTCTGGCAATCGCAATCCTCTGGCGTTCTCCACCAGACAAGTGCCCTCCAGCACCGCCAACCACGGTTTCATATCCATGCTCAAGATTCATAATAAACTCATGACAGCCGGAAGCCTTTGCAATCTGTTCCACTTCGGAATCGCTTGCCTCTGGCTTGCCCATACGGATATTGTTGCGCACCGTATCGTTAAATAGATAATTGTCCTGCGATACATAGGAAATCAAATCATTCAGTTGGTCGTTAGAAATTTCTTTTACGCTCTTATCGCCAATCGTAATCAGCCCACCGGTCACATCCCAAAAGGACGCAATCAATTTTGCAATCGTTGATTTTCCGCTGCCGGATGGCCCTACAAAAGCTGTAATTTTTCCCTGCGGAATTGTCAGATCAATTCCTTTCAAGACCTCTTTTTCCTCGTATGCAAAATGGACATTTTCCAGAGCAATATCAAGGTTCTGTAAATCACATTTCCTCTCCGGCCGGACAAGCTCCGGCTGGTTTAATATACCGTCAATCTCACCCATTACAGTGCCTATTTTTGCAATATCATCGGTAAAGAACATTGCGGCTACAAGCGGGCCTGCAATTCCCAACGACAGGACAGTTACCGTAATAAAGGTTGCGGCTGACAGGGAACCACTCATGTAAAACAGGCACCCGACGGGAAGTACGCTAATCAACGCCGCGGGCCATACACTCATCATAATCGCCGAATATTTTTGTGTATCTTTCATCCAGTCTAAAATCAGGTCTGCGTTTGCATGGACGGCATCTGTAAATTTCTGATAGGAATTATCTGCCTGATTAAACGCCTTAATGACTTCAATGCCACCGATGTATTCTACCGTTGTTGCGCTCATGTGATTTCCAGCTTTTACAACTTCCCCATACTTCTTGGGATATTCCTTCATCATTCCCATGTAGCACATCATTCCAACAGGAATGGTAATCAGCGATACTAACGCCATTCGCCAGTCCAGAACGAACAAATAAACGATGATTGCGATTGGTACGAGAAGATTTGAAGTCATTTCCGGGATTACATGAGCAAGGGGAACCTCTAACTGTTCAATTCGTTCCACCATGCCATTTTTTAGTTGCCCGGACGGAGTATTGAGAATATAGCCCATAGGCACTCTGGTAAGTTTTGAAGCAATTTTTCGCCTTGCCTCGGACAGCACTTCAAAGGTCGCTTCATGGGATGCCCTCGTGGAAATCCCCATCAATATTGCTTTTAGGACAAAGCAGCCGCCGGAAATCAGACACCACACCATGTAAAATGATAAATCCCGATTCCCGGAGAGTAACTCAATCGTCATTCTGGCTGTTGCAAAATAGGGGACGATACCAAAGGCAACTCCCAACACAGCAAGAACAACAGAAACGATGTAGCCAGTCTTATGCGGCCTGGCAAACTCAATAAGTCTGCCAAATGGATTTCCGCCTTGCGACTGATCCATATAAATCCCTCCTTTAGTTAGATTTTGCTAACTCTTATTCAAAAGAATAAGCCGATAATCTGTCATGTGATTTACACAAACAAATTATCGGCTCTGCGTCTTTGCGTCTGGCACTACTGATAATCGTATTTTCATATTGTCAACATCTATCAAACATTCCTGTTTGCATTTCGGACAAAATATGGGAAAGTTCTTCAACGAAGTGTCTGCGCGTATCTTTGTCCGCGTTCTGCATTTACAAAAAGGACAGTGTATCCATCCGCTTTCGTCCACACAAAATTCTTCTGTTTTTTGCATTTCCTTTGCACCTTCTTTCCTATTTTCGGTAATATTCTTTCCAGCCATTCCCATAAAAAGTGCGCAGCTCATTGATATAATTTTTTGCTTCCTCCATCGGCATATCGTGAATGACTACTTCAAATATACCAGAATAAAAAGCACTGGAAACAACGTGTAAGAATCCATCTGTAACTCGTCCTTCCGCCAGGGCTTTACTTCCCACTTGAATCAAGAATTTCTTTGTACAGTCCGTATCCAGTTGTACCAGCCCTTCTAAAAATTCCTGATAGTAGTTTCCCGGCGCTCCGGTAATCAGCAGCTTAAATTCAGAAAAATACTCATAGATATATGCAATCACGGCTTCAAAACCACGATCTGAGTATTCCATAAATTTTTCATTCTGCTCGCGCTCCGTCAAAGAAGAAAAGCCACTTAATGATTGCCGTAATAGCTCTTTTAAGCCGTTAGCCGCCGGTTCCACAAGAAAGCGGAACAGTCCCTCTTTATCTGAATACCGCGTATATATCGTGCTGGTACTGACACCGGCATTTTGAGCAATCGTCCGTATCGAAGCGTCCGTATAGCCTTTTTCTAAAAATTCTTCTTTCGCACAGGCAAGAATTTTCTCGTCAAATCCTTCAACCCTGCTTGCCATCACTCATCCACCTTTCTTATTAAAACAGTGTTTCCAAAACACCGTATTCAAAACGCTGTTTTAATTATAGCAGGAAAATCTCCTTTGTCAAGAGGCTATTTCTCACTTGCCTGTGGTACATTGAAGTGGATATATAAATCATTCGCCAACCGGCCAGAATCCACGCTTCAAATTGTAGTATTAGTAGAGGGAGAAATAGAATGTAGGTTTCGGTATGTGGGGGAATGATGGTCTCTTCGCCCGTCCGGTCGATTTCGGCCAGAGTCTGTTGAGTAATCTGCTGAAAACTGTACAGCGAGTCTCCCAGTATGATGCGGTTGTTGTCATCGACATAACAAGGGGTTCTCACCAGCAGGGTGTCGGTGTAGATCTGGGCAAATACAGGGTCTTCGCTGGAAAAGCAAGAGTAGTTGTAAAGCGGCTCTTCCAGAGTGGGAGTGAAGCGCCATTCCGAATCGAGGGAGTTTGAACAGACCATTAGACATATCTCGTCGGCCTGTTGGGTACTCTTACGGCTCCAATAGTCGAAGTGGTATTGGATACTGTCAACGACAAAGCGGCGGTCGCGAGCCGGGGGCAACTCGGGACGCTCGGGGTTGTGCGGTAAAACCGATTCTTTTTCAAAAAAACTGTCGCACGAGGTGAACAGTAGCAGAGCCAGCAGGGCGGGCAGGTAGCGGGGCATGGGTATAGGATAGCGTGTTTAGGTGAGGACAACCGACGAGGCCGGAGGCGATACCTCTGGCCTCGTCGGGGGAATGGGATTCGTATTCGATTAGTTGAGCTCGACAACCAGATAGCGGCTCAGACTCCAAAAGCTATCCGGGTTGGTGATTACTAAGGTCAAATAACCTTCGTTATCTTTTTGAAGTTCGTATGTGCCTTCGGGGTGATTGGTCAATAGTTTTGCTTTTTTACTATCGAAAGGTATGTCGTGTAATTTGCGCATATCGACTGCCGTGAAGTAGTTTTTATTAAATTCTCCTTCCATTACTTTTTTCGAAGAGAACAGACCTCCGCCTTCGACAATTTTTTGTTCTTTCAACTCTTTGTTCGTGCCCAATGCGTAATATACCGTATTAAGAGCCTCGTCTTGGGTCATGAGCACTTCTTTTTGCTGCTCGTTTTCAGTAGTGAGGTGCTCTACCTGACCGGTCAGATTCGTTACGGCCTCGTCCAATTCGGCGATGCGTACGTCGCGTTTAGCCAAAGATTCTTGTAAAGAGGTTATGAGTTGTGTTTTTTCCTCGATTTCGTTTTGGAGACGAGTCACTGTTTTTTGCAGGGCAGCCGATTGGTTTTTGTTTTGATTGAGCTGCTTTTGGAGTTTATCCAAACGTTCTTTGTTTTTTTGCAAAGTCTCGGCGACCAGTGTCATATCGTTTTTGATTTGTTCCCGGGTAGTCAAGGATACTTCTCCGTTGGCATCTTTTTGTGTTACCAAATAGTTTTCGGCCTCTTTTATTTGCCGAAATCCATCTTCGACTTCATTCATCAGCTGGATCATTTCGTTGAAATCCGCAGTCGTTTGGGCGTTGACTCTGAGCAGAGAGTCATTTTCTGCTTGAAGTTTCCTTACTTCGGTCGATTGGTTCGTACAGCCAATCATTAAAACTGATGCTGCGATAGCAGCTGTAATAGCCTTTTTCATAATCGTTAAAATTAAATTTATAGATAGGTATCGCTTTTAGGGTACTTTTCCTTTTTTTTCTCTTTGGGTTTGTCGGGAGCTCCTGCTATAATAACGACGATTTCTCCTTTCGGTTCGTGTTCCGAGAAATGAGTTATCAATTCGTCGATTGTTCCCCGTACGGTTTCTTCGTGTATTTTGGAAATTTCACGACTTACCGATGCCGCTCTTTCTCCCCCGAAAGTTTCTTTGAATTGAATGAGCGTTTTGAGCAGACGAAACGGGGACTCGTAAAAAACGATTGTGCGTGGTTCTTCCGCCAATTCGGCCAGTCGTGTAGCTCGGCCTTTCTTTTGAGGAAGGAATCCTTCGAAACAAAATTTTTCATTCGGCAACCCCGATGCTACCAATGCCGGCACAAAGGCTGTCGCTCCGGGCAGGCATTCGACGGTGACATCTCTTCGTCGGCACTCTCTTACCAAAAGGAACCCGGGGTCGGAGATGGCCGGAGTACCGGCATCCGAAATAAGAGCTATGTTTTCTCCTCCTTCTATCCGGGAGACGATTCCTTCGATGGTTTGATGCTCGTTGAATTTATGGTGGGACTGCATGCGAGTGTGTATATCGAAGTGTTTCAATAATATGCCGCTTGTACGGGTGTCTTCCGCCAAGATACAATCTACTTCTCGCAGAACGGAGATAGCCCTAAATGTCATGTCTTCGAGATTTCCCACCGGGGTGGGTACTACATACAGTTTTGCCATACTGCTATAAAAAATGTTTTTGTACGATTTTCATGAATTCGGCGACGTCGGGGTTCTCTACGTCCCAATTCAAGTCATTTAAAATGTAATCTTCTGCTTCTTCGTATGACTGCATGGCATCTATCAGAGATAGCGTTTCGTTCATACGGATATCGCTGTTGCCGAAGAGTTCCCGACGGAATCTGAACCGGTCGTTCAAACTTAATGCCTTACGGAGCTCTTTGGCTTGTTGACGTTGAAGGGCTTCTTCGAGAGTTACGGGAGTTGCAGGTTCCTCTTCTTCGATGATTCCTTCCGTATTTTCCTCCTCATATAAATCGGGCTCCTCATAGTCTTCTTCCATATCTTCGTCAAATTCGTTGGAGTCTTCGTACTCGTCGTTGTTTTCGTCTTGTACAGCCGATAGTTTTTCCCCATTCAGTTTTTCCCACGGATAGAGCGTGTTGTTTTCTTCTTCATTTTCTTCGGTATCGTTTTCGTGGGCGGGTTCGTTAGTCTCTATAATCGGACTTTCCGAATATTCTTCCGTATCTGCGATATAATTGTCCGTGTCCAGCTCTTCACCGGATTCTTCGGATTGCTTTTCTATGGGGATTATGTTTTCGTCGGTGATGTGAGAAGATACGGGTTCGCCGACTTTTTCGAGGGGATTTTCCATGCTTGGAATCGCATCTTCGTGTGTCGTTGTCTTGACCGATGTGAAGGGATCGTAGCGAAGTATTCCGTCCCAAAATTCAGGCTGTCGAAGTTCACGGGTCAATCGTGTAATTTCTTCGGCTTTTTCTTTTGCCAGTTTCAACAGTATGGCAGGAGCCGTATCTCCCGCTTGATCGATGACAAGCAAGAGTTCCCTCAACTCCCCTAACAGGTCTATGATGTGTACGATACGACTATCTCGAAGCATAACATATGCATTTAGTTATTTCACAAAAATAATGATAAAATGATAGATGTGTGTATCGTGTGAAAGTTTTTTAGTCGGTATTACTCTTTTTTAGAAAGAACCTGAGTCAACAGGGTAGATATTTTTTGTTTCAGTTGAGCCCTCGTGCATGTATAGTTGTTGATCATGACGACTATCGCATATCGGTTTTGGGGAGTCGTGTAATATCCGGCGTAGGCGTGTACATCGCTCATGCTTCCGCTTTTCAGCCGTAGTTCGCCGGGCAGTTCTCCATGCTTCATAAATGTGGCGACAGAGCCTTCTTTTCCCGCCAAAGGAAGCGTTTGCACGAAATACTCTCCAATCAGTGAGTCTCGGGCTGTTTCTTTGAGGACGCAATTCAGATATTTGGCTGAAACTTTATTGTTGCGAGCCAATCCCGAACCGTCGTACATGAATAGTTCGAGAGAGTCGGCTTCGTAATTTTGCCAGTATTTACGGATTATGTCGATACCTTTTTCTGCGCTCCCTTTCTCATGAACCGACAGAGACAAAAGTCGGAGTACGCTTTCGGCATACAGGTTGTCGCTGCGTACATTCAGGCTGTGTACTATATCTCCGAGATAGTCGGACGGATAGTGAAACCATGTCGTTTCCGGGAGTTGACCGAGATTGGAGTTTTTGACCTCTATTCCCGCTGTTTGAAATTTTTCTTGTAAATCTGTTATGAATAGGCTATCCGGTCGGGCTATCGACAAATAGAGACGGTATCGATCTTTTCTTTTGGGAATAGTTCCCGAAATCGTGTATCGGTTGTTTTCACACTTGACTGTGATATTTTCTTTTTCGCCTTTTGTCAAACTGGTCTCAACGACAAAACGGTTAGGCGGATTTACTCCGGTTACGTCATACGATTTTCCATTGTATCGCAGGTTTATCTCTATTCGGTTGTCCTTGTATGAAAAAGCATGGCAGCCTGTGCCGTAATCCCAAGCTATATCTTCTACCATCCATTTGGGAGAGATGGCAGGCTCGTCGAATAAGGAATTATCGACAACTATGCGACCCTCGATCGATTTGATGTGATTGGACAGAATTCTTTGTATGATTTGGTCGATGAAATCTTCGGTGTGGCGACAACGGTATGCCGAGCCTAAGGACGGGTCTCCGCCGCCGTGTATCACAAGGTCTCCGTGTAAAGTTCCTGTTTCGTCGATTGTTCCGGTGTGTCCCACTGTCGTGTATAGACAGAATGAGGGACGATACAATCGCAGAGCCGTAGCGGTCGTAATAACTTTGATCGTCGATGCCGGAATGACGGCTTGTCGTTCGTTGTAAGAGGCGATAGTTTCTCCCGTTTTGACGTCGGTAATGCAAATCCCTATCGATGACGGAATAAAAGCCGGGTCGGATACGAATTTATCGATAATCTGCCGCGTGGTGGCTATGACCGGTAATGCGCTGAATATGAGAAAAAATAATAAGATTCGTTTTGCCATTGTTTTTGTCTGTTGCATTCGTTGCAAAGATAGCGAGAGATGAGTACAGAGACAAATGGAAATCGTATTTCCGATTTGACTATGCCGAACCGTATTCTATCTTCGTAGTTACAAAGATAATGAAAGGTGAATGCAGAGATGTGAAAAACGGGTGTTTTTCTCTTTTTTATCGAGCTGTATTTTGTCTTGTGTTTACCGAAGAAAAGATAAGCCGAAGGAAAAAGCGATACTGTTTACATGGCGATTCTGTTTTTCACTTGGGAGAAATAGTTTGGGAAAGGTTGCCAAAATCGAACTATCTTTTTACTTTTGTTGAAAATATTAAAATAGATATAATGTAATTATGGTTTTGACCGAAAGTAATTATGAGACAAACCGTAGAGGGAGTATAGAAGT
>OGFJ01002383.1_pt1 | contig 10093 bp, 7 predicted proteins | sample 1570861 | NCBI WGS metagenome assembly OGFJ01 (sample SAMEA2582060, study PRJEB24529) | metagenome | biome: Human gut stool | place: China | collected 2011
CTCTTCGCGAGTAAACCAATAACGCTCCCCACTATCCAACGCGGCTACTGCCTGAGCATAAAGTTGCCGATAATCTATCGGCTGCGAATTATCTATTTCCGAAACATGCACACAGATAAAACGACGACTGCCACTAGGATCATTCAACAAATCTTCGTGATTGCTGGTGGCAATGAACGAAGCATAGCGACGCACTTTCTCTATATAAGCACTGTTGGGACGGCGCACATTGACCGAAGGCTTCTGCAACAAATGCTTCAGGAATCCCTGATGACGGACACTGATTTGGTCGAACTCATCCAGATTAATCAACGCAAAACGATTCAGATAGAGCATGGCATGGCGTTTTTCGCTGAAATCCAAATCATCCGTATAATAGAGATGCAGTTCCGGAGGAAGAATCTCTGTGCAAAAAGTAGATTTATCAATACCTTGCGGGCCCACCAGCAATGGTGAGGTGCTGTTGGCATGTTTCGTGTCGCGCTCCTGCCAATACGCCACCATTCCCAAAAACCACCGGTAAAACAAGTCCTGCCAATGCGGATTGTCACATTTCACACGCCCTGCCAACTCACGGATATAGTCATGCCCGTCCCAATGGGGAAGATTTTGCAGAAAATCATCTATCGGTGAAAAGTTCTTCACTCTATCGGAGTTGATATAACGACGCACATCCCTATCCCACAATTGCAATCCTTCAAGCTGAGCATTCAGTGCTATACTGTTGTAAACCAAATCGGTAACAGGTCTGAACTGAAAACAGAATGTTCCCTGTTCACGATGTTCCACTACTCCCGTCATCACATTTCTCCGAAACTCATAACGACGGTTCATAAACTCATTCACTTTCAACGCCTGTAATTGTTCGGGCTTACACAATGCCTTTTCATTGAATCCTGTCTTCAACTGATACGTATGATGCAAAGTCTCCCTTATTTCAACTTCCGACAAGACGGTATCCCAATACAGCATCGTCCACTTCACGGCATCCTCTTCGGAAATGCCGGCATAGAAACAGCCTTCTCCCAGCAAATGAAGCAACGGTTTGAAATCCAGTTTCAAATCAATGTTTCCATACTTCTCTATCGCACGCCCCAAAGCGAGCTCAAACTGAACAGAAACGTAACGTTGCTTCTCATACCAAGATTTTCCGACACTCTCCGCAGGGGTCAATTTATGAAAATTCTCTTGATATCCCGTTTCCACCGGCATTTGGGTAGGTTGTTCAAGATGAATGGCAAGTGCCTGAGAGTTATAATACGTTTCAGGGTCATAACTCAGGCGGCAACTTTGGGTGAGATGAGGTTCCTTCAGTTCGATGGGATAAGACAATCTGGGTTCGTAAGTCTTGATGGCATGACGAAAAGCATGCGCATGAAACAACGCCGCTTCCGTTTCCGTTTGCGGCAGAGTTCCATCGGGACGGGTATAAGGAACTACAAATTTCACACTTCGCCCGCTTGCCCCCACAAAAGCCCACAATGTTTGGGGATAGGCAGCTATTTGGGCACGCAGTTCACGTGCCTCTTCCAATCCTTTCAAATGATTGATTTCCAGCAGGACACAACCGGTATACTCTTTTAAGAGCAACCGTTCTCCATCCATCTTGAATATTCCTGCAAAAATCAGCCGAGGGATTCGCTGTATAAATTTATAAGACTTATCGGGTATTGCCGACTGTAATTTTTCACGAACTTTCTCAATCAGTGTTTGTGTATTACCGGCTGTAAGAAGAGAGAGTATACTTTCGTCATCCAGTTTCCGATGTGTAGTTTTACTTCCCCTACATCCTAATTTTGTTATATTCATCCATTATTTTATTAGTTATTGTAAAAGTAATGCTTTTCTTACACAAAAACAAGTATACGCCCATTTATCATTAAAATAATATTACCTTTCTTCTATTTGTTTTTCCGATAGTTTTTGATTACCTTTATACACTTTAAACTTAGAATAAAAACAATATGCAAACAAAAGAATTCGATTACGATTCAGTTCCCCAAGGCTTCGCCCATTGTCTGAATGAGCAGTGTCCGCAATCCGCTGACTGCCTGCGCCGTAAAGCGGCTCTTCATATCCCGACAGACTGCCAGTTTATCAAAATAGTGAACCCTACCTATACTCCTGAAATGAATGCGAAATGCCCATATTACCGTTCGGGAGAAACAGTTCGATTCGCCTGCGGAGTGGCGCATCTGTACGATAACCTTCCACACAATGCAGCTGTTGCCATCAAACGGAGTTTATTGTATTATTTCGGCAGAAGCGGCTATTATCGTTTTTATCGCAAAGAATCCCTTCTTAACCCGAAAGATCAGGCATTTGTCCGCCAGACATTCCGCAGATACGGCATAACATCCGAACCGGCTTATGATGGCTTCGTGGATAAATACGCTTGGTGGTAATGAAAAAGATATCTCCTTTCGGCAGCAGTGAAATATGCAATTATTCGAATCAATGTGTTTCCCGAATGATACAGATTGTTTCTGCCTATTGAACAACCTGTTTCCGCCTATTGCACACATTGTTCTTTGCTCCGGAACAAAGTGTTTCAACCGCATGAAACACATCGCAGGAAAGTATGTAACTGAAGGAAGTAAAGGAAGAATGTATCAACTTGTATAGAAGGAAATGCACAAAAGATACAGAGTCAGGTAAAAGTGAGAGCATTGTTCTCACTTTTTGGTTTATGTCTCATCCCCATCTCTCACCCCTGAAAGTCTTTATTCATCGATGTTTCAGATATATTGATGAGAGTATGAGAGCAAAAATCAAAATTCATTCTATTTTGGAGAAAGGCGATTTTACAGACGATCCTCTCACTATCAAACGGGTAGGAACCACTACCTTCTTCGGGCTTTGATTTTTTTGCAAATGTTGCAGAAGTAAATTACATGATGCCACACCCATCTCATAAGTTTGGTGGGTAATGGCAGTCAGCGCCGGTTCCACATAATTGGAATGTAACTCATCGGTATATCCAATTAATGCCACATCTTGCGGAATGCGCAGTCCTTGCTCTTTTATTTCTTTCATCGCAGCAAAAGCCAACGTATCATTCATGGCAAGAATGGCTTCGGGAGGACAGGGCAACGCCAGCAACTTCCGAGTAGCTTCACGTCCCTCTTCATAAGTCATTTTTTCACAAACAATCAATTCCCTCTCAATGGGAATCTGATATTGCCTCAACGCATCCAAATATCCATGTTTTCTTTGTTTTACTATATCCAGATGATTGGCTCCTCCAATAAAGCCTATCCGCTTCGCCCCATGATGCAAGAAATGTTCGGTGGCTGCCTTACCCGACTCTGCATTGTCGGCAACTACGCAAGAACAGCGACCGTGCAAACATACCCGGTCAAAGAATACCAAGGGTACACGCTGCATAATCAGTGATTCAAAGTGAGCATAGTCCGTTGTCTCTTGTGAAATACATGCAATAATCCCTTCCACACGGATATTCATCAGATCTTCCACACATTGCTTTTCCAATTCATATTGTTCATAAGAAGACGTTATTATAACAGAATAATGATTTTTACGTGCCACATCACTAATGCCACTGATAATGGAAGAATAAAAATGAGTCACAATATCCGGTACAATAATCCCAATAATACGCGGATTGTTCTTGAGCAGACTTAGTGCAAAAGGATTGGGGCGATAATTCCACTCTCCGGCCAATTTCTTTACTCGCTCACGCATCTCTTCCCCTACCTCGGGACTATCTTTCAAGGCACGTGAAACAGTAGATACAGAAACACCCAACTCTTCTGCCAAATCTTTTAAGGACACATGCTTTTTATTATTCATATCCATCCAAACTTTTCACAAAGGTAGCTATAAGTACTATTAACGCAAAGGTTTGCGTACTTTTTCTCAAAAGATCCCCCTGCACCTTACCTATATATTACTTTACTTTGAAGCCACAAACAGATTAAATAGCATTTTAAACCAATGAAATACAATGAAATCGGAAAAACCGGAATGTACGTTTCAAATCTTAGTTTCGGTGCATCTTCTTTAGGAGGAGTTTTCCACGAAGCCGATGAAGCAAGAAGTATGGAAGCTGTATTTGCCGCAGTGGAGAATGGAATAAATTTTATCGATGTGTCTCCTTATTACGGCCATTATAAAGCAGAAACAGTATTGGGAAAGGCACTGAAAGAAATTCCGCGTAACAAGTATTACTTGTCTACCAAAGTAGGACGCTACGGTGAAAACGGGGTTAACATCTGGAATTATTCGGGGAAATGTGCCACTGAAAGCGTCTATAAAAGTATGGAAAGATTGAATGTCGATTATATCGATCTTATCAATGTACATGATATTGAATTTGCCGACTTGCATCAAGTTATCCATGAAACGTTGCCGGCATTAGTTGAGCTGAGAAACAAAGGAATCGTGAAACATGTAGGCATCACCGATTTACAACTGGAAAACCTGAAATGGGTAGTAGAGCATTCAGCCTCCGGCACGGTGGAAAGTATATTGAATTTCTGCCATTATTCTCTGAATGATGAAAAACTGAACGATTACTTAGACTATTTCGAATCGAAAAATATCGGAATCATCAATGCTTCTCCCCTTTCAATGGGATTACTTTCACAACGTGGCGTTCCCGAATGGCATCCGGCTCCGGAAGCATTGGTCAAGGCATGTCAAAAGGCTGTGCAACATTGTATGTCCAAAAATTACCCGATTGAAAAACTGGCAATCCAGTACTCCACCGGCAACCCGCGTATCGCCACTACCTTGTTCAGTTCTGCCAATCCTGACAATGTATTGAAAAACATCGCTTATGCCGAAGAACCTGCCGACCGGAATTTGGTGAGAGAAGTACAAGAGATTATCGGCAAACAAATGCGTGTCAGCTGGGCTAATTCATAACAAAGCGCATAACGTTGTTTAGAAAGACGGAAAAGCCGCTGTATGACTGAACTATAAATAAAAATTAATTAACCAATGAATGAAAGAATAAGAAGAATAACAAGTATAGCCATAGTCACATGTGCCACTGCACTCTCGGCATCGGCTCAAATCACCGACAGACCACGCCCCGCCGAATGGGATAAATTAATACCGGGCGGGAAATATGTAGACCGTTTTGAGGCCATGCAAGGCAATAAGCTATCCGATAAGGTGTGGGGAGCCCAAGAAGTACTTCCACGGTTTGTTGACAATGGAATAGAACATCCGGATATTTCTTTTTGGGGTGGAAATATTCTGAAAGGAAAAGAGGGAAAATATCACCTTTTCGTATGCGGATGGCCGGAAAATGCAGAAAAAGGGCACATGGAATGGCCTAACTCTACCGTTTATCATGCTGTGAGCAAACAACTCCACGGACCGTATACCATACAGGATACCGTAGGAAAAGGCCATAATCCCGAAGCATTCACTTTAACAGACGGTCGTATTGTGGTTTATGTCATCAATGGTTACTACATAGCCAACAGTATGAATGGTCCATGGGAATTCAAACAGTTCGATTTCAACCCGCGCGACAGAAAGATTATAGAAGGGTTGTCCAACCTGACCTTTGCCCGCCGGCAAGACGGCTCCCGCCTGATGATATGCCGTGGTGGTGGCGTATGGATAAGCCGTACCGGTACTTCTCCTTATAACCAGATAACCGAAAAGCGTGCCTACCCCGATGTGGAAGGCGAATTTGAAGATCCGGTAGTATGGCGTGACTCACTGCAATACCACCTGATAGTGAATGATTGGCTGGGAAGAATCGCCTTTTACCAACGTTCTCCGGATGGAGTTCATTGGGTTACGGAACAAGGTGAAGCGTATGTACCCGGCATCTCCCGACACAAAGACGGAAAAGTGGAAAACTGGTTTAAATATGAGCGCGCCAAAGTATATCAGGACAAGGAAGGACGTCCCATACAAATGAACTTTGCCGTGATAGACACCATCAAATGGGAAGACCATGGAAATGACCGCCACAGTTCAAAAAACATCTGTATTCCACTGAAAAAAGACTTGCTTCTATCTGTTCTCAATACAGTTCCCATCGATGCTTCCACTCCGACTATCGAAGTAAGGATAGCCGCAGAAAAAGGATTCAATCCGTCCAGACAATTGGATATCCCTTCTTTGCGTTTCGGCTCTTTCAATGAGGTGAACTTCGGTCGGGGATGCAAACCTTTGAGTTGGAAAAAGGAAGGAAAAGATTTAATTGTCACTTTCGAGGGAAAAGGGAGCGGTATCACTGCCGAAGAGTTCGCACCTAAATTAATAGGCAAGGATAAGAAAGGCGAATTTGTCATCGGTTACGCCCATCTGCCTTATATCAATTATAAACCGGCTATCCTCTCTGCTTTACGGCCCCGGTATGACGAGGCAAACAAGCAATGGAAGGTGGAAGTGCAAAACTTCGGGCTTTCTGCTTCGGAAGAAACAACATTAAAGATAACTTCCAACGGACTGACCGTGGCAGAAACCTTGTTGCCGAAATTAAAACCTTACGAAACCAAGACAGTCTCTATAAAAGGCGAGAACCGACTGGAAGACCAACGATTAGTGAGCGTCAAATTCTATCGAAACGGCAACGAAACAGCCGTGAATAAATTTTAAGTTTTCAACAGGTATCCATTATATTGAATATAACAACTTATATATCCCATAGCCTGGGTTGTGTCAAAATGTGGATAATACTGTCGCTTAGTTTGTAGGGGCGAGGTTCGCTCGCCCGAAAACAGTTTGCTTTGTGTATTCGGGCAGGTAAACCCTGCCCCTACAGCTGACGATGGGATAGCCCGGTTTGGGTTTGACACACTCCCGATGTAATACCTGTTTATTCTATCGACAGAAAGATGCCGGACTGTCCTTGCGGGTCATACAGTATATATTTCCCCTTACCCACAGCATAGGACAATTTTAAAGTTCCGTTGACACTGACCACCGACTCTTGCGGATGTACTCCATTAGTCACCAGGTCTTCATAAGTAAATACATTACAGAATCCTTTTCCTTTCACTTTCATAAGAACCAGTTTGAGCAGGATAGGTCTATAAGCGGAAGATTCATTCTGTTTTTCCACAATCAGCATACCACCGATGGAATCGGCCGACAAAACAGTGGCCCAGGAAGCTGTATCTACTATCAACAACCCTTCCTGTTTTTCAATAACAGCCTTTGCCGATTCTTTCCGGTTTACCAGTATTTCACCTTTACCGACTATTACATCCGTCAAAGGTTTATAATCCGGATTCGCTTTTTTTCTTGTTTCCGTGACAGCAATGCTGTTCCTGCGCAAAATATCTCCCCGCTCATTCTGAATCAATAAATAGCCGGGCTCCTTTTCTCCCCCATAGTTCTGCTCTACAATGATACCGGTATCTTCATCCTTCTTTATGCAAACCACGTCCAACAATGGACTTTGCTCGAACAACGACTGATTAGGGTTCAATTTCTTTTTCTGCTGAAAAGCAATCTGTCCGGCATTGATAACTTCCACTATTCCATCATTCTTCAGCAAGCGGATTCTCTCTCCCGGTATTTGTTCGATGATTTGTCCTTCATACTTCTCGCCCGTACGCAATGCCACCACATCAATCAACCCGGTCAAATCGGTCGTGGCCCTGGGAGCACGTTTGATAGCCTGTATATCTTTCCAATCCAGATAATAGGAATTAGGAGTAAAATCAAGATATTTGATGACTTCTCCTTTTTCCAGTATACGCACTTTGCGGGGAACAACGTTCCAGTTTGAATAAAGCGGGGTATTCGTTTCCCGGACGACGGCAGAATCGAGGACTACTGTATCATTCTCTGCTGTTTCTGCCAAAATGATGTCAGTCATTTGCAGAAACTTACTACCTCTGACAGTCTTTACCAGCAATGGGTTATCTCCTACCCAAGCTTTCCACGGGTCGGACAGTGTTTCTATCTCGATATCATACTCCAACACAGACTTCACCTGTTTCACCGGAATATAAACCGTTGCCTTTTCTGCAAAAAAGATAATATCTTTTCCCGGATGCTGAACAGAAATATAACCTTCGAGCACAGAGCCGTTTTTCAGCACAACCGTCTCATAAGGTTCGGCACCGGCAGTTAAAACCAGCAGGTTTAATAATAGTATCCAACAAAATCTCTTAGTTTTCATCATTTTATCCTTTAAAAATTGACAAAGAAAGGTTCTACAGTTATACTTTTGCTCACTTTATTCATATCAGGAACAGTAACCGTCACAACGCGTTTCTCTTCTTTTATAATTTTAGTAAAGGTAGCATAAATCTTTTTGCTCTGTCCGGCATCCAGACTCACCTTTTCTTTCTTCGTTATTAGTTGATTGCCCGTTATAACAGCCTCAAATTCTACCGCTTCCCCCGTTTGATTTGTCAGGGTGACTACAACCGAAGCAACATCATCTGCATTCGCCTTCACCTTTGAAGGAGCAATGGCAATACCGATTCCGGTATCATTGCCTGCAACATTTGAAACATTTTTTATCATGCTGCTATTCCAAAGCTGCAAGTTTTCTCCTTCAAGCAAAAGATTACGAGTCTCTTTTTTAGGCAAAACCAGCGAAAAGATGCGAGTGCTTTTCGCATTCCCGGGCTGGCTGAGATTCACTTTCTCACCACGGTCGTTGGAGCAAAAAAGTTCCAGTTCCGCTTCCTGCCAGGCCTGGGGCACTGTCACCACATAATCCACAGATTCCATTCCGGCATCCACCGACTTTAACGAGCCTACGGAAGAACGGCATTGGAAATATCCCGGATAAAGTTTCAGCAAACCATATTTATTATCCTTAGAAGCAATGGCATATCCTCTGCTGAAGGGTTGCGCATCGTCAAATTGTGCCGGCAATACGATGGCGCTTCCCTGTTTATAACCATACAAATCATCTTCCGAATAAACAGTCGGACCATCATATACTATCCTGGATTTAGTTCCCTTTGCCGATTTATCCGCATGCTGTCCAATGGCATAATACTCATCAAACGACAAGACAATATTATTGTCTATCTTAAGCAATTGCCCTGAAGTATTGATAACACAATAACGATTGTCTTTTGTTATCACCAACGCTTCTCCATTCTTAAATGTCGTCCCTGTATATATATCACCTATATCGGATTGCAGCACCAGATTTTGTCCGTTTTCGTTTACATAAAAAACTTTATCCTTGTTTTTTGCATTCAGTAACCCGCTGACAGCATTAAGCCCTACAGAAAAAAGATTTTTTCCTTTGCAAACAGAAGCCCAACCTTCAGAAAACGGGTGTGCCACACTGTATGCAAAATCCAGTATCACCCGGCCATTAGGCCCAATATATCCAAATCTTCCCTTTTTATTGCAGACCGGCAATTTGCCTTCAGAAAAGAAAGTATAGTTTCCCACATACCAGTCCTCGGATATTTGTGAGGTAGTCTTATCCTTATGCAAAATACTCACCAACTTGTTCTTACCATCTACAAAACGTAATACCAATGAGCAGTCTTCAACCATATTGGTAATGGAATCGGCATACACACCGACTATTATTTTACCGTCTTTGTCCACAACTCCCACTTGTTTCCCTATTTTCACCTTGTACATGTCTTCGCCATACGGAGTGATAGATGAATACTGAGGAGCTATCGCCCACTTAGCCGTTTGAGCATTCATCCCAAACGGAATGAATGCCCAAATCATTAACAGCCGGCAGGCATACACCATTACTTTATTCATAGGCCCACCTCCTCTTCATACATTTCTTTCAGATATCTGGCCTGACATGCCAAGCCCAAAGTAGAGCCCATCTTCCAGCCTCCCCAAAGAACACCTACCAATTCGCCATGCTTATTGAAAATAGGTGACCCGCTGGCTCCGCCGACTGCTTCTCCCTGGAATTCAAAATCATATCTTCCAGGCACTTTGCTGCACATTGTTTCCCGAATATCCGGTTCGAGTGAATGATTTGTCTTCTCCACTGCACGATCTCCGGAGCAAGGGCTTTCGCCTGGTTCAGCAGTTCGCTCATGTGTTATTACCTCCTTCATTTATTCACGCATTACAGCGCTAAAATTTTAAGTTGATTATAGCAACTTCTCTGCCGAATCGCAAGAGGGAAATTCCCGTTTTTTTCCGG
>OGFJ01002386.1_pt1 | contig 10084 bp, 8 predicted proteins | sample 1570861 | NCBI WGS metagenome assembly OGFJ01 (sample SAMEA2582060, study PRJEB24529) | metagenome | biome: Human gut stool | place: China | collected 2011
TTTTTGCTTGTTATTCCTCGATGTAGTCGAACAGATTTAGTCCTGTCTCGTCAAAAACTGCATAGGAAGGATGCTTGATCCAATCCCCTAAAATAATGATGCGACTCTGATGGGGGAGTGCAAGATCGAGCAGGATATGGCGATGACCGAATATGAAAAAATCGATTTTATCCGTTTCCCTAAATTCTTTGGCAAAGCATACCAAGTGCTCGTTTTTCTCGCCTTGATATTCGGCGTAGTCATCTCCGGCTTTTCTACTATGGGCCGACCATCGCAATGCAAAAGCAACGGTCCACCGGGGGTGTATGGCCGCGTAAAGATATTGGCAGAAGCGGTTTCGAAATATTTTTCTGAGGAAGCGAAATGTCATGGGTCTTTTTCCGACGTTGTCTCCATGCGAGAGGAAGAAACGTTTTCCTCCGATTTCGGTTATCAAGGTTCCGTCGTGTATCGTAATGCCCAATTCATGAGGGAGATAATCGAAAATCCAGATGTCGTGGTTCCCGATAAACCAGTGTATGTCAATGCCGTTGTCACTCAGCTCGGCCAGCTTGCCGAAAAAACGGGTGAATCCTTTGGGGACTACATACCGGTATTCATACCAGTAGTCCAGAATATCGCCCAATAAATAGAGCGTTCCGGCATCTTGTTTTATGCTGTCGAGCCATCTAACGATACGACGTTCGTATTCGATGGGATTCTCTATATATCTTGCTCCCAAATGAAAGTCGGATGCGAAGTAAATTTTTTCCCCCGGCATGATTGTGTTATAAAAGTCCAAGTTCGAGTTTTGCCTCTTCGCTCATCATGTCTTTGTCCCATTCCGGCTCGAAAACCAACTGGATATCCACATTTTTCACATTTTCGATACTCTCGACTTTCATACGCACGTCTTCGATGATGAAGTCTGCGGCCGGACAGTTAGGAGCGGTCAATGTCATTTCTATTTTTACGGTCCCGTCGCTTACCTCTATGTTGTAAATGAGCCCGAGGTCGTATATATTTACCGGTATTTCGGGATCGTAAACGGTTCTCAGCATTTTTACGATTTCTTCTTCGATGGTCGGTTTATTCTCCATAGAAATATATATTTGTTTTTGTTTGTCGAAGATACGTTATTTTTTTCGATAGCCGATAAGGGTCTTTAAAATTTTATGATTCTTGTCGATTTGTCTGTCAATTTTATGATTTTAATATATTTTATTTTATCTTTGTGCAAATAGAGGTCGAGAAATGGGTTATAATAATAGCCTATGGCTGATTATAAATAAAAATAAAATGAAGTTTATGAAAAAGACAGTTTTTTGTGTAGCTCTTGTCGCTGCCTTGTTTTTGGCTGTTCCTGCCAATGCACAATTTAAGTTCGGTCCCAAAGTGGGTATGAATATATCTACTCTTTCTCTCAGTGGAAATTTGTCTGATAATTTCAAGGCAAATAATATTTCGAGCTTTACGGGAGGTCTGATGGCCGAGTTTATGGTTCCTGTTATCGGTATCGGGGTCGATGCCAGTTTGATGTATACTCGGAAGGGGTCGGAGTTGAAAGATATAACGAGTGGTATATCGGAGAGTAAACATGTCGATTATGTAGAGATTCCCATTAATTTGAAATATAAGTTTTCGCTGCCGGTAGTAGGCTCTATATTGTCTCCTTTTGTATATGCCGGGCCGAGTTTTGCATTCCGTGTGGGCGATAATTTCAAAGAGCAATTCAAAGAGAAAAGTTTCGATACGGCGATAAATGTGGGCCTCGGTCTCGAACTTTTCAATCACTTGCAGATTGCCGGTCAATATGGTTGGGGATTGGGTAGTGCCATGGAGGTCAAGAATGACCTTCCCGATTCGGTTATGAAAGGTAAGAGCCGGGCATGGACCATTACGGCGGCTTATTTGTTCTAAACTGGATTTTTTCAAAATATAATCGCGAGGCAGGGAGAAACTCTCTGCCTTGTTGTTTTTTATGTCTGGGGAATGTGGGTTCGGCAGGTAATCAGTGGTGAGATGTAGATATGGATTTTAGCGATGAATTTCTTGTCAACAACTACATTCCAGTCTTTTTGGAGAGGTTGATTTACAGTTCTGTTATTGTTATCGGGGGTTCCCTTTTCTCCTGTTTTTAACCCCCTCGCCCTACGGGCACTCCCCCTATCGCACATGCGTGCGCAGGGCAGGAGGGTGACACATTTCTTACTTTTGTTATAGTCAGATGAGTTTTTATACGGTAAGATAAAACACTGCAACCTTCTCCCCTGTGTTGCGGAGCAATATAGGGGAGACACCTCAGAAACTGTTGTTTCTGAGGAGAGGGGTTGAATAAAAACGGGAAAAAGGGATTCCGTCTTTATCGGGCATGAAGCCCGATTCATCACTGCACCAACCGAAGCGTATAATTCAATCCGCTCTGCGGCTTCTCAAATTTATCGTTCAACAAAGTAAGACTTGTACCCTCTTTTGACACAAGGAAATTAAAAACAGTACCATCGTCGGCAACCAGTTGCCACACCACGGCATCCTTGTCATCGGCCGAACCGCGTTGAGTGAACCGCCTACCGGTATAAGTCACGGTCTCGTCCTTCCCGTTTTCAGCCTCCAAATAAGTCATTGCAAGCACGAATGTCCCGTCCCCGCTATACTCGCGATTACGTACCGTCAGAGTGTAACGTATACCCGGAGTATCGGCTGCCGGCAGTACCCCCTCATAAGTCCGCTCCTGCCAATCGCCCAACGACGAGTCGGCAGCTGCACTATCTTCCCGATATATGACTTCACCCCGCTGTTCGATCGTCCACAAACCATTTATGAAACGCACATTCTTCGTATCGTCGTCCTCCACATTCCAAGCAAAACCACCCGAAGGCAACGTCCGCCGCTCCAAAATCTCATTCGGTTGCCCGTCGGAGAAAAACAATTCCACTTGGGACGAATCGGGAGAAAAGACGATATAGACCGAACGGTTATCCCCTCGAACCGACTCCGTACGGATACCCTTCTCGAACACCCGTATACAATCCTGCGACACCTCACTCCACACATATCCGGCAGAGCCTATGCAACCATGTCCGTCTCGGTCGCCACCGAGTAACGCTCTTTGCGGATAAGACACCATTTTCAAAGCCCCCATTCCCTTTTCATACTTTCCCCGGTAAGTAATCTCGGCCGTATCGCCCAGCAGCAATCCGTCGACCCCGCTTTTATCGGTATCGACCGTACTGAACGACAACGTGTCACTGTCGTCGGTAATAATAGTAACCGTATTCATGGTAGCATCGCATACAATCCCCCGAGCTTTACCGGAATCCGACTTGGACGAACAACCGCACAATACCCCCACGATTGCAAAAGACAATAATAATGTTCTCATATCTTCAAAATTTAATTTTCTTTATTCGATTTCCTACCACAAACCCGACATAAGGGAAAAATAGAAACAAGACAGACCCATTCCTATTCCTCACATCGAGTCATATCCTATATTCGAAAAATCAAATATACACAAATATCTTCCATTCCACACAAACCGGGACATTAAAAATCCCCATCTATCCAAAAAGAACAGCTCCCTGCCCGTTTTAGTTTAATAGATGTTCAGGCTCCCACCGCCCCAAAAGATATACATTGAAGGGTTAAGATATTCGTTAAAAGTATTTCCCCTCCTCTGCCGTGTCCCGTAACCTTACGGGGTGTTTTGCTATGCAAAATATAGGGGAGGTGGCACGCAGTGACGGAGGGGTTAAGATATTAATTAGGTGATTTCAAGAAGCGATATTGAATACCTTTAATCTTTCTTCCCCGTGTTGCGAAGCAATATAAGAAAACTACCGAAGAAACAAAGGGGAGAGTATATAAAAGAAGAAGCCCCACTAATTATCGACCGATTCATTTTACACCGCCGTAATAAACCTCCGTTCCTCCTGCAAAAAAAGCCGCTGCAAAAAACTTGCAACGGCTTTTTAGCGGAGTAAGGGGGATTCGAACCCCCGATACGCTTTTGACGTATACACGCTTTCCAGGCGTGCCTCTTCAACCACTCGAGCATCACTCCCTCGGGTCGATCCCGTAAAAACGGTGGCAAATATAATACATTTTTCGGGTTCGACGAAAGTTTTTACAAAAATAGTATCTCATTTTTACGACAACCGCCCAAACTACCCCTTGATAATATTTACAGAAAGTACCCTATCGTCCACATGAACATACAATGTATACACCCCCGGCATCAATCCCGACATAGGAACCAGCACAGAATACTCTCCCTCATCTTCTTCACGACTCGGTGTCCGTCTCAGACAAATTCCCGCACTACTGTGCAAAGTGAACCACACCGAAGCCGAACGAGTAAGTTTATATTTTATTGTCAAGTCACTCTCCACCGGATTGGGCAGATATTCCGCCTCGGTAAAAACATTCTCGATCGGTAGGATCTCCTCCTCAATCGATTCATCGTCGGCACTACGGTCACTCTCCCCACTCAGATAATCGGGCGGATAGTAAAACGATACAGCCGAGAGTATCGTATCGGCCTGTGTACCATGCAGCGTGGAAGTCTCGCTCTCGAACACCGGATAACGATTCTGCGGCACAAACCAAGCATACGTATCCACACTCACTGACAAGCTGTCTTCACATATCCTCACATATCGGCGGGCGGTATGTACCCGCAGGGCGTTTCCGAAAGTCTCTCCCGGTAAACTCAATTCACCTTCGGCATCGGCTGTGACAGTCGTCGTTCCCCCGACGAAAAGAGGAATACGCTGACCATACCGTCCTGCTCCTTCGAAACGACTCGTCAGAGAATCGCCATAAGCGAAAGGATAACGCAACAAAAGTTCGGGACGAGCATAATCGATATAGAAAGTCGCATTCTCATGTTCCACACACCACAGGCTATCACTTCCTTGTCGGTAATAATAACGGTTACGCCTCTCGCGACCACAAAGAATATCCATATGGGAACTGTCCGGAATAAAATATTCCACGGGAAGTTCCTCCGAAAGGATTTGCATTCCTCGGAAGTCCCACCGGCATTTCGTTCCGGCCCTGCCCGGTTCTTGGTACTCGACCAGCATCTTGACGAATGCCTCTCCGACTTCCAGCCGGTTGCTGTCGGCTGTCAATTCTATTGCTGACAAAACTTGTACACCTGCAATACCAGCTGTAAATAATAAAACACGTATATTCATAACATTTCTCTTTATCCGTTTCATCGTTCTATTCATTCCGATAATGGTACTTATACAATGTCGTAGTCTTCTCCCCCTCTTTCACACGCACCAATCGCCCCACATTATCATACTCATAATAAGTCGTATGCCCCCGAGGATCGGTCGAAGAGGTAATTCCCACCAGCGGCTCATACGTATAAACGGTTACTTGTGCCGACGGCAGTTCCGTACGCAATCGGGCCAGCAACATTTCGTCTGGAATTTCAGCCGCAGCGAAAGCCTCGGCATCCCCTATGATGCTCTCTACTTGCTCCCAAGAGGCATTCTTGATTTCCGCCACCGGGTATTGATAACTATATCCCCACAAGTAAATGGTAGTGAGATTATCCAATCCCGTTTTTGATTTCAGCTTTCCCGAATCATAATAGGTATAATCACTCTGTTTCTCAAACGCATTGTTCCCTCCATCACGATAAAAATACGATACAGGACGCACAACAGACGTATCGTTGTTTACTTTTCCGTATAGAATCTGTTCGGTATAGATTTTATCATACTCGATATCGCCTTTGTATTTCACATATTCTCGCACAATAGGCGAAGTGATGCAATTGCCGGCTTCCATCGCTTCTCTCACAAGCTGCGGATATCCAGCATAATTGTCCGAAGAATAATAATACCTCGATGCGACACTGTCTCCCTCGCTGGTATATACCCGTTTTTCCCGCACGTTGAACAACCGTTCCCGATCGTCATATGTATATAATTCCGCCGTTTCGAAAAACGTTTCGCCGCTATCGTCATAACGCTTGGTTATCGTCCAATCCAAATGCTGTAACCCCACATAAATAGGATACGCAATCACTTCATAATCTATCTGTTGAGAGCTCGAAGTATTTTCATAAAGCACACTCGGTTTAAATATATCGGTAAATGCCGCCTTCGAAAAACAATATACATTATGTCCACTCCCACATTTACCTGTTCTACCCACGAACAAAGTTTTTGTATTCACCAGAATACCCTGTATATACTGGTTATTATCGGCGTATTTATAAATAGTGTGTTCCTGCAATCGATCTCCCTTGTATATTTTGCGGTCTATCAGATGCGGAGTATCGATCAGAGCACTCCAATAAATGGCCTTATTTCCCGATGCATTGGATTGGTCGTATAAATAATCATACCGTTCGACAGTTTTCCCTCCGGTACTCGTATATTCCGCCACCTCGTCATACCACACCATGCAATTATCGTTAAACAATGTAATATTGGCATTTTTCTCACTCACGATTACCCAATGAGCGTCTAATACAGAAGGCTCTCCCGATCCTTCCGGATTCTCGATAGGATCAACTATATTGATCACTTTCTGAATCCTTTCCGAAACATATCCCCAGTCCGATGTATCCACGATAATATTTCCATATCCCGATTCATTGGAGCCATATTTGTAACTTTTGGTTATCTCTTGACCCGAACTCGGATCATATTGACTCAATCGTTTGATACGTAAACCGCAAGTGATATCGGTCGAATCGCCAGTCATTTCCGACACGCTCAATGCTCGATTCATTTCGTACTCGAAAGTCGTATAACCGCCTGTCGGGTAAACAATTTTCTCCAATATCTTCGCTTTCATGGCTGATTCTTCGGAATGCCCATCTCCACAACCGACACTTTGGATACTATCTAATAATTGTACAATATACCGAGGGAACAAATTATTTATCCCAGCATTCACCTCCCCGGTATAATATCCGAATTTGTCTTGCGCATAAACATTCTCAAAAGACTGCGTATTGTAGCTGAATCGATAAGTCCCATCGCCGGTTACCGAAACCGAATCCAACAAGTCGGTTGTCAGGTCGGAATAAAAATCAACCCGACGGATAACTTTCGCATCCTTGTTCAAGACCTTTATTTGCTTCAACATCTCAGCTCGCGAAGGGTTATTATTATAACTGAATTCCACACGCCCCAAAGGGAACTCGATCGATGTCAAACCCTTGTCATAACTCATCCTATAATTTTCAACATGTTGAAATTCACTTATACTCTTATGTTCAAAATCAAAACTAAGTTCAGCCTTAACAAATGTAGCGTTGTGATATCGGGCAAATGACTTTATTGTTACCGGTTTATAATGAAACAATATCTCCTGCCCCGTGGGATAAGTTATTTTCCGCAACACATAAGCTACATCTAACGGATTCTCGGTGATCGTACAAACCACAAAATTTCGAGGCTCGTTCACCCTATCACCATACCAATAAACCACCCCGTTTGTATCGGTCACTTTAAATCCCACGATCGGCCTGTGTTTTAACCCGATGACCTCTATTCGCAACGGTGATTGTTTAATTTGACGTACGCTGTAACCATTGGCTTTCGTCTCGATAATGAAACTGCAACTCCCGCTCAATGTATTTACAGTAAAGATATCATGCTCGCCGTCATAGCCCCACGACCATTCAAAATCCGTTGTCGGTGAAGCCCAATAAGCGACAGAATCAGGGTGTATCAAATAGGGATTATCCGGTATTTTCTCCGGTTTACACATTTCGTCTATTTTCCCGAAACTCTTTCGTGTGACTCGCAGTCCCGGCAACAAGCTCCACCCGTAACCGAGAATCCCCACCGGATCCTCCACTTTGATTCCCGATGCGTGATAGGCTATACTGAACGGCAGTGAACCGCCGTCCGGCATAGGTATCGAGAATAAAGGAATGCTGATATCCACTACCCCTGTCGCTTTGGACACCGGATAGAACTCAAATCTGTTGAACTGGGAAGACAATGGCGACGTCATACTTATATCGGGCATCTTATTTACTAAATATTCCTCGTCCTGCGCATGCGCTACAATAGGCAATATCACCATCAAGATCATACAAAGCGTTTCATTTAATCGTGTCCTCATAGCTTATCTTTTACCGGTAGAACAAATTTAATCGTATAAAAAAGAGTTTTTATTATAAACAAAAATCCATAATCCCCCTTGATCTCTTCCTCCTATGGAATCCGTCGGTCACCGTAGTCTTTTGTCTTTATCAAATTCCCGGCCTCGTCGTAATATTTCCACTCCCCGATTTCCCAAAAATCAACCATAAAATCCTCATCACACACCATATATCCTTCGCTCTTAACGGCTCCACTTGGATAATAATCAATACTATGACATTTATATTTACAGAAAATTCGGCAATACCCCGTATATATACTGTCCTTATTGAGTTCTATCGAATCGAGAGTATAGACCAGCTCCCCTTCATCTCCAAATACATACCATGTGCCAGACATATTATCCGCTGTGTATTCCCCTAATACAAACAAATCATTACGAGAAAAGCACTTAAATAATCCATCTTTTTTACCGCCTTTATAGTATAGTTCATGTGTGATTCCTTCGCCAAGAGAATCTCTCCAATAGCCTTCCCTCTGCCCTAAATCATTCACCCGATTCATCGGGATCTTACGACCGATTCCAAAAATACCTGTCGCCACACAACCGGCAAAAAACAGCAATAGCACGCTCTTTTTCATAATTTCCTATTTTTAATACGACTAAAAAATGATTCTCTCGTTCCATTCAGAATAAAATTAAAAGCCGGCAACCGGTTTACGTTCACGGGTTCCGATAGAGATCTCGAAACCGTGACGCTTACCGTATTGTTCTTTTGGTCTTCTGCTTCAAAATGCCCTATAAAACGGGTCCAGCTATTTATGTCGATCAACAGGCATCCTGCCGATATAGGCATTTTCTTAACAGTCAGTCCCGTAAGATTATCTCTGCCTGGTTTGTGTATATTAATACCCGCTGCGTATGTCCGGCCATCGGTATATGCCGGATTTTCGTATCCCAGTTCTATTCTCCCGCTACCGTCGGTATCTTCCATTCGCAAAGCCGTATAAGCCCCCTTATGCATGCCTACTTTCGCATGATAAGTACCTTCCGGAACCGTAGCATAGTCGCTTCCCGAAGGATTCGTACAGGCCGCATATGTCTCGGTCGTTCCGTCTGCCAAATAAACCGTGGCAGTAGAAGATCCTATATTATAGCCGTTATCCTTGTCAAAAGTTTTGTTATCTGAAAAAAATATGGCCTGCGCATACAAACCCTGCAATAAATTACCGTCTACATCATAAGATTTATCTTCATCTACCCACTCATATCCTGTAAAAATCACCTCTCCTTCTATTCTGTCATAAGTCAATCGCCACGATTCCCCATCCGGGTCTACATATTTCACCGGATTATTATTACAGTAGGCATAGGGCGAGGTGGAATAATATTTCTCGCAGAGAGGATCCATCGTCATAAATCGGCAGAGAGCCGGATAATACATACGAGCATCGAAGTCGTAACTGTCATAGCCATGCAGCTCTATAAACTCCTTTCCTCCGTATTTATACGGCTGTTCTTCGGGCTGGTAATGGGCTTCATAAGGAAGACCGAAAGGATAGTATTGCATCCGTTGGTAGGTGACGGTATGCTCTATGGGTTTGGGGCGAATAGGTGGTTTATCTCCGCCTATCGGCCCCCGGTTCGTCGAGGAAAAAGGAGGTTCCACTGGTGTCAGTTTTGCTACCGCACTGCCGTAGACGGTGCGGATATTCCCTTGATAATCCCGCACGAAGTACCGGAAATCTTGTTCCGAACAATCCAAATAGCCGTCGCCGTTATGAATTCGTATCAGGGTATCGCTCTCGAAATCGGCTCCCGCATATTCCAAAGAACCCCGACGTGTCGTAACATGACTGCTCATGGCCGCAGTCCCCGATGTACTGCCGAAGGTCTGACCCGCGGGGATAACGACTGTTGTCAGTGGTGTGAGGTATTTACTGCCGGTTCTCTTGCCGTCGGCGGTGTAATAATTCACGATAGCCGACCCGTTGCGGAACTGCACGGTGTCGGGCAG
>OGFJ01002399.1_pt1 | contig 10025 bp, 2 predicted proteins | sample 1570861 | NCBI WGS metagenome assembly OGFJ01 (sample SAMEA2582060, study PRJEB24529) | metagenome | biome: Human gut stool | place: China | collected 2011
AGCACCTGCTTGACCGTAAGCCGAAGGCTCTGTCCGGTGGTCAGCGTCAGCGTGTGGCCATGGGCCGTGCAATCGTCCGTGAGCCGAAGGTCTTCCTCATGGATGAGCCGCTGTCCAACTTGGACGCCAAGCTCCGTGTCCAGACCCGTACCCAGATCGCTGCCCTGCAGCGCCAGCTGGGTGTCACCACCCTGTACGTGACCCACGATCAGACCGAGGCTCTGACGATGGGCGATCGCATCGCCGTCATCAAGCTCGGTATCCTGCAGCAGGTCGGCGCTCCGACTGAGCTGTACGATCGTCCGGCCAACGTCTTCGTCGCCGGCTTCATCGGCTCCCCGTCGATGAACCTGAACACCCACCCGGTGGTCAACGGCAAGGCGAAGATCGGTGAGGACACCGTGGACCTGCCGGCTGAGGCCGTCAACAAGCTCACCGCCGAAGACAACGGCCAGATCGTGGTCGGCTTCCGTCCTGAGGACGCTGGCCTGGCCCCGGCTGACGACCCCAACGCCTTCTCCCTGAAGGTTGTGAACGTCGAGGATCTGGGCTCCGATGGCTACATCTACGGCAACATCATCACCGATGGCTCCGCCGCTGAGGCTTCCCAGGTCATGTCCGACCAGAACAAGCTCACCACGATTCGTGTGAATCCGCGTGCGCTGCCGAAGGTTGGCGCGACCGTCAAGATCAAGATCGACCCGGCCAAGATGCACCTGTTCGCTCCGTCGACTGAGCTGCGTCTGAACTAATAGATACTTGGCGAGGTCTAATCGCTTCGTCAACCATTAAACGAGGTTATTCTCTTCCTCTCTTATGACCTCGTTGGGAAAGCCCTGCATAGCTGCGGGGCTTTTCTTTTTGCCTAGAAAACGTACGCTAACCGGCCCCCGCAAATGAACGTTTTTGTTCTTTTGTCAACTTCTTCCTAGAAAGATGGTATGATTATATGCAGTAACCCCCGAAAAGAGGATTGCGAATCTATGAGGGGAAACAGTGAGCTCGAAATTGAAGTTCGTCCGTTGCGGGTTTAACGGAGGAACAGAACAGGAATCTGGACGGCAGAGCCATGCCTTGAAGCGTTGCCTTGCTTCGGTTATTGCTGTTTCCTTGTCCATCGTGTGCATGGTGCCTGCAGCATATGCTCAGAATATAGACGATGTGAGTAGCTCTCCTAATGCCGTAATTTCTGAGGAGGGGGGGGTAATACTGTCGTAGCTGCTCCTTCTGCTCGCAATGTCAACGTTGACGATAAGACGTCAGAAGAGGCCAATACATCAAACGGTGCGCCAACACCTTCCGAAACGAATCAAGACGCACAGCAGGATTCATCTCCTTCATCTTCTACTACTGGTGATTCTTCCGAATCCTCAAATGGTGAGGCAGGCAATAAGGCGGACGACTCAGCAGAAGCTGCCGCTGGCAATTCCGCCAATGATGGAGCCCAAACGCAGGCTCCAAACGATGCTTCTTCTCAAGATGCCAAGAACGATTCCTCAAATGCGACGGATCAATCGCCGGCGAAGGCCAATGTGCAGGTCGCCGCGACGGCGCTTGGCGGCCGTGACTTTGAGGGTCAGGTCACCAAGGAGATCAACGGCAAGACCTACATCCTGATTGGTAACGAGCAGCAGCTGCGTGCGATTGGTTCCGGCAAGAAGGTTATTGGCCGCATCAACAAGGTCACGCAGACTTGCATGCGACAAGGACCCAATTATCAGTGGGTGGACGGCACGCCGTCTTCCGAATACGCCGGTGACGCCGATCTCTCCGATTCAGATACTTTGCGCAATGCTGATGCCTCCGACTATGACAATTCGCTGGCGATATGTCGTACGAAAGTGGACGCTGGTAAGACCCGCACCAGGTATTACGGCGTGAATGCTAATGGTACGCAAGCGGACTACTCTGCCGCCAACACCGGCCTGACCTATTCGGCCGATGCGGATTATCTGATCTTCCGTGACATCGACCTGTCCAAGAACGCGGCCGATACCAACAACACCGAGTGGACTCCACTCATGTTCTCCGGCACCATGCTCGGCGCGGTCTCCAACAGCGCAGACGCTGTGGCTAGCCTGTGGAAGGCTGTCGGCACCGATGGCGCAAGCGTGGAGCATACCACAGCAGCTCGGCCGGTCATCAGCCATGTGGTCGTCAATCAACCGGGCAAGCAGCTGGACGTCAGCAAGCAGCAGGGCATCGGCTTCTTCGCCTCGATCACGAACAAGACCGTGATGAACAACAACAGTCTGGGCAGCGCCCGTACGGCCGTGGTGTCGAACCTCAAGCTGCAGGACGTTTCTGTGACGAATCAGGCAAGCAAGTCATATATTCCGCCGACACTGCTCGGCACACTCACTTCGGCAGTGGGTGGACTTTTGGATCTTCTGCTTAAGGCGTTGAAACTGCTGACATTCGGACAAGTAAATCTTGACCTCAATCTTCAAGGTCCGCAAGGTCTGCTCACCCTGCACAAAGACAATCCTTCCAATCTCGCCACGGGTGCGTTCGCCGGCCGTATTTACGGCGATGCCAAGGTCACGGATTGTGAAGTGGCGGATGTTTCGGTATCTAGCGTAAGCCGTATGACTGGTGGTTTCGTGGGATATGTTGAGGGCGCAACCCGATACGATGCGGTCTCCGGCATCGTGGGAACGCTCACCAATGTACTCTCGAAGATCTTGGGTGTCATCCCATTCCTCGGGCTGGGCGATTTGGTGAACTGGTTGCTGTCCGGCACGCTCGGACTGAATGCCTTGATTCCGGTCGGCTACTACAACCCGGTCATCTCGAACAGTTCGGTGAACGGGTTCAAAAAGAACGTGGTGATCGGCAACAAGAATAATCCGCAAGCCGGCGGCTTCGTCGGTGCACAGATTGGCGCAATCATCGAGAACTCCTCGGTGACGAGCACGAACGGTTTCACCGTGCGGGCAACGCAATACGCCGGTGGCTTCGCCGGAATAAGCCGCAATGGCAATGTAGGTGGTCTGCTCAACTCGCTTGGTATTGATTTGCTGTCTGCACTGCGTCCGCAGAGCCTCATCGAGAACAGCAACCTGACCGTCGACGGCGATGGCAAGGTCACTGTATCTGCCACGGACTATGCCGGTGGATTTAGCGGCGCGATGGCCAATGCCTACGCGGTCAATAATACGATTTCAGCCACGGCTGCCGTGTCTACTGACAAATCCCACGCCGGAGGATTCACCGGATTTGCCTCCGTGGGATGGGGCCTAGAACTCGGCACGGATGATGCCACGAACGCATCGCTGCTGAAACAACTCACCAAGGCTGTGGCCAAGCTGCTGAGCGGCAGCGGTAGTGGTGCGGGAGAACTGCTGTCCATCGTTGGCGTGAATCCCTCCGTGATTCTCGGCACGCAGATGAAGGGCTCCTTCACCGTTAAGGCTGGTGGCGATTACGCGGGCGGTCTCGTGGGAGAAGGATCGGGCACGGTGATCGGCGACTCCTCGCAGGATCATCTGCAGAACCTCACGTTCTGGAAATACAACAATCCCCGTGGGCTCCCTCAGCAGCGCTCCACTGCCATCAACGGTCTTGAATCAGTCAGCGCCGGCGGCTCCTACGCGGGCGGCATCGCCGGCAATCTGCAACCGACCACAGTGGCTGGGTTGCTCAACAGTGTGGTGAAAATTGGCGATATCGCCACGCTCAAGAAGTTCGACCAGTTTGCCCCGTTCACCGTGGAGAACGTGACTGTTGCTGCCCCGGCATCCGGCTTGACAGTGACGGCTGGCTCATACTATGCGGGCGGTGCCATCGGATGCGCCACCGGTGGTGACGTGACCAACACCAACCTCACTAATCTGGCCACGGTCACGGCCAAGGGAGAAGCCGGCGGTTTCATCGGCTTCTCCGGACCGGGCGACGCCGTTGGCGCCGGCGGCCTTAATGTGCTTGGGCTTATCAAGCTATCCGGTCTGCTATCGGTTGCCCAATATTCTTCGGTTGCAGTCACTGCATCGAATGTGAACGGCATCGCCAACGGATTCACGGTCAAGGCGACCGGCAAGAACGAGAACAACGAGACCACCGATTACGCTGCGGGCGGCTTCTACGGCCAGGCCAACAGCACCAAGACCCGCGAAAGCCATGTGACGAACCTCAAGTCGGTCACGGCCGATACCAGCACATCCGATGGCATAGCGGGTGGCTTCGTGGGCTTCTCCACCACCGGCGGCCTCGCCGACGCACTTAGCAACGCCGATGATTCCAGCGTATTGGACAACCTCATCAAGGGCGGACTGCTGTCCGTGAACGACCTGCTCGGTGCCATGCCGTATCTGATTCCAAGCTATACGGATACCACTGTGTCGTATGTCAACGGTGGTTACGTCGAAGGTGATATCGCGGGAGGCTACGCCGGCAATTTCCAAAGCGGCAAAGTCAATCAGTTCGATAAGAAAGATCTCGAGAACGACCCAACACTGGCAGACGTGCAGTCCCGCGTCCAAGCCAACCCCGTGGCTGTTGTCAACCTCGACCATGTGACCGGCGGCGCATACGCGGGCGGTTTCGGCGGCAAGGTCGTTTCCGGCGCACTCGCTTCGGCTGGTAACGGCGGTCTGAGTCTGCTCGGCAAATTCGGTACGGTGGATCTCGCCAACCTGCTGCAGGTGGTGCAGGGCTATGTGCCGTTCATCTCCTACGCGGGCGTGCATTCCGATGCCACCACCGTGGAGACCACCAGCGGCAACAAGATTTCCGACCCGGATGATCCCGGCTTCACCGTCTCCGCCACCCGACTTGACCAATCCGATACGCAATCCGGTTCCGCCGGCGGCTACATCGGCTACGGTTCCGGTGTGCAGGTGTCCCATTCCAGTGTCACTCAACTGCGCCACACCGATGTCAAGGCACCGAAGAATCTGGAAACCACCGGATCAATCGACGACACCTATCTGAGCAAAGACAGCTCGTATGCAGTCACTGCCGCGCGGTATGCCGGTGGCTATATCGGCAAAATGGATATCGGCTCGGCAGCAGCCGTGGGCGGCGGCCTGAGCCTGCTCGGCCAGAACGTCAATCTCAACGACGTGCTGGATGTGCTCGACGTTGTCGTTTCGACCATCGAGCACTCCGACGTGACCGGCGGCATCGGCGGATACTCCGTGCTGGCCAGCACCGCAGACCATAGGAACGCCAACAACAAGCCCGATCCACTGGGCATGGCCGGCGGCTTCGCCGGAGACATCGAAGGCGGCCATATCCAGGACTCCAGCTCGCACGAGTTCGTATACATCATCGGCCAGGTTTCGGCCGGCGGCTACGTGGGCACCATGCAGCCGGGAGCCGTGGCAAACGTACTCGGCGACGGCAGCGTGCTCAAGAAGCTCGTCAACCTCGACAACCTGCTCTCGCTCGTGCAGGACTTCGTGCCGACGATTCGCAACAGCTCGACCGATGCCGCAGTGTGCGGCGGCGCGGTGCGCGCACAGGCGGCATCGGATACAACCACACGCCGCGGCATGGCCGGCGGCTATGCAGGTCGTAACCGCGGCGGCCATATCTGGGGCAACAACACCGCAGCATGGAAGCAGGAGAACACCGACGGCAAATACAACGGGCCGCAACGCGTAGCCTATGCCGCGCGCATCCGCAGCGTATACGGTGCCGAAATCGCCGGCGGCTACACCGGCTTCATGGAAGCGGCCGATACCGCTGAAGGCGGTTCGCTCTCCTTGCTCGGCGGTCTCATCAAGGCCGGCAACCTCGCCGGCGTGCTGTCCGTGGTCTACCCGACCGAGGAGCACACGAAGGTCACCGGTCCGCTGCGCAATATGAGCTATGACCAGTGGAAGACCTGGGTCGATAATATCGGCAAGTACGGTGCGTATGGCAAGGAATTCACCGAGGTAGCTACGGGCGATGGTGCGGTCTCTGTTACCGACCAGGATTCCCTGGACAAGTTCCTCGAATCCTACATCTTCGGATTCAACGTCGTCGCCGGTCGTGCGGAGTATCGGACCGGCGCGAACCTGCATGATTCCGGCGTCGCCGGCGGACACGTCGGTCTGATGCGCACCGGCACGATCACCGATGGCCAGTCGATGGATGTCAAGACCGTCTCCGCCATGCGCGCGGCAGGCGGCTACGCGGGCACGATGGAATCCGGCTCGGCATCCTCGTTCGGCTCCATCCAACTATTCGGAGACAAAGGCATCAAACTTGATCTGGGTCAGATGCTCGACGTGGCACAGGTATTCGTGCCTGTCATCAAATCCTCGAGCGTGGCCGGCTACCGCAAGGGTATGAAAATCACGGCCGCCGGCGAAGACATCACGCACGGCACCGGCAACGCCGGCGGTTACGTGGGTCTCGCGGTCGGCGGCCAGATCTGGGGCGATCTCAACCAGAACGGCCAGAAGCTTGCTGATGGTGTCACCGCTGCCGGTGCCAACGTCTCCAACCTGCGCAAGGTGGAAGGACGCAACAACGTCGGCGGATTCATCGGCGTGGCCACTGCCGGCGCGGTCGCGGATGTGGACACCAACGCATCCGAGGGATTCCTACAAGGAATCCTCGACTCGCTGGTATCGAACCCGGCAAGTCTGGTCAGCGTATTGCAGGCCACGGTTACGACGATTCGCGGTGCGCATGTGAGCTCGGATGACCCGGCATGGGGATACACGGTCAACGGCGCATATGAGAGCAAAGACGGTAAGGGTAATACCACAACCAAGTATGCCCTGAACGCCGGCGGTTTCGCCGGCTCGCTGCAGGCCGCGATCCTCGGTGACAAGGACTCCGCCAAGGGCACCGGCAGTGAAGCGGATCCGAACAATGACCCAGCCGCACTTACAGTCACCGGGTTGCGCGCCGTTGAAAGTGGACAATACGCGGGCGGCTTCTTCGGCCTTGCCGATGTGTCCAGCGTCGCCTCCGTTGGTGGCGGCGAAGCTGGCAAGGACCAGAACACCAACCTTCTGCTCAAACTGCTCAAGGTCGGCAACGTGGGTGTGCTCGAAGCGTTCCGCACCTTCATCTACGACGGTCAGGTCAACGGCGTGAGCGACGGCATCCAGATTGTCGCCCACGACTCCACCACAAAGGGCATGCTTGACTCGAAGCGTTACACCGGTGCGGCCGGCGGCTTCGGCGGTGGACTGATCAACGGCTCCGTCAAGCAGTCCGCGGTCACCAACCTCAACAGTGTGACCGGCGTGAACTACGTGGGCGGCTTCATCGGGCATCTTGGCAAATCCGGCACGGTCGCCGCCGACAATGCACAACTCGGCACGGATGCGCTCAATCTGCTTGGTGCTACGGCCGGCGTACTTGACATCTGGGGCTCGCATGTCGGTGATTCGCATGTCACCGGCATCCCGGACGGCTACACCGTCACCGCCACACACCATGGCGACGATTACGGCAAAGCCACCGACAAGGCCACCGGGCGCGAGGTCGCGGGCGGATTCGTCGGCTACGCGGACCTGGCCCGAGTGAAGGGCTGCACGGCCGGCAATCTCAAGAAGGTCACCAGCGGCGAGATCGCCGGCGGATTCGTCGGCGAAACCAGCCGCGCCTATCTGGTCGATACGCAGGTCAACTCGGTACTCGTGGAACTGCTCCTGCAAGTGGTGAACGCGCTGGTCAAGCTCCTATACCTCGACAAGGCGCAGCAGGTCGGCGTCATCGACTTGGGCAAGTGGTTCCCGTCTATCTTCGGCAAGGTGTTCGACCTCAAGGTGCTTTCGGAAGGCGACGTATTGTACGTGAACCTGTTCGGGCTGAAGGTGAGCGTCGCCCTGTCCAAGGCCGACGCCGAAAACCAGCAGCAGACCGACGTGGCGATCGTCACCATCGGCGACAGCGTCATCAAACTGCCCTGCAGCAAGGACGGCATCGACATGGATGGGTCAGGCAGCAACCTGACCGTCCAACTCATCAAGGGCAACCGCACCCGCGTGGAACAGTCCACCGTGACGGTCATGGCCAGCGGCTATGACGGGTTCGGTGGTGGGGCGACTCAGGATACCGACGGTGTGAAGGATCTCACCACCGGCTATGCGGGCGGTTTCGCCGGACTGAACGACGAGGGCGTGCTGGCAGACGACCACATGGTCTACGCCGACACGATCCGCGGCACCAGCGGACTGGTCGACCCGTTCTCGAGCACCAAACTCAAGTCCGTATGGGACTTCAACACCATGAGCGACATCCTCGGACCGGTCGATGACGGCAACGGCGGCAAGGCATACAACACCTACCGCATCTACCGCAAGGCGGCCGCGAACGCCGGTGAGGCCCGCACCTCCGCACAGGACGGCAACAAGATCTTCTCGCGGAAGAACACGGCAGACGATGCGCTGCACACCGGACTCGATCGCTGGGAAGTGAAGCTGTTCGACGTGGTCAACACATACGACAGCGGCGCTGTGCACAGTGGTGCATCCGGCGACGCCGGCACCACATGGGTCGGCATCAAGGACGCCGTGACTGTGGCTGGTGGCAGCAGCACAAAGCTCGATGCCTACCAGTCCCCAGCCAAGGCAGTGCTCATGCTTGACGTGCCCGTATCCGACAACAACGGCGGACTCACCCCTGAACCGGACGACGGCCAGGACCCATGCGGCAAGGACGGCTGCAAGACCGTGGACCTCACCCTGCAGAAAGTGTGGCGCAACGGCCAGCTGGAACGCCCCGACGCCATCACCCTCGAGGTGACCGCCACGTACACGAATGCGGCGGGCTAACAGGTCAAGGCCGGGAAGCTCGAATGCTTCAAGGACGACTGCGCCACCGAGGAACGGACCAACCCGTTCACGGTGACCATGACCGCCAAGGAGAACGGCTCCGCGTGGAGCGACACGTGGCGCACGAAGCTCACCGGCCTGCCGGTCGCCTTCGTTGATAAGGGTTCCGGCCCGAACGGCGAGGACGTGACGCGCTACTACACGTACACCGTTACCAAAACCTGGATGATGTTCGGCAAGGGGGATGTCGTCCAGTGTGCAACCTCTGCCGGAGCTGACGCCACGGAAGGTTGCAAGACGCCTGCCGACGCCGGCTACTCGGTCTCCGTCTCCTACGCGGCGGATCCGAACAACACCACTGGCGACGTTGACAAGGAATATGTGGCCACAGTGACCAATGCCGTGCCATTGCCGGAAACCGGCGGGCAGGGAACCCAATGGTTCATGCTGTTCGGCCTGCTGCTGCTCGGACTTGGTACCGCATGGTATTTCAAGGCAAACGCGGGCGGCGCACCCGGCCCATCCGGCTCATCCCGAAAACGAGGACGCCACGCGGTCTTGTGATGTCAAGATTTCCGTAACTCCGGTTGCGGGCACCCCAATATCAACCAACCTTACTTTTCGGCACGCAACAGTCCGAGAGGCAACAACAAGGAGAAAGGAACCAGTGATGAACTCACTGACCAAGAAGCTTGCGGCGGGCGCTATCACCGCCCTCACGATGTTCTGTCTCGCCGGCCTCGGCGCTACCACCGCCAATGCGGCAAACGCATCTGACGGCAGCATCGAGGTGAGCAGCTCCAATGCCGAATTCAAGGGCAAGACCGTCACTGCCTACCAGATGTTCACCTATGACAAGGAAGCCGTGGAAAACGGCACTGCTACCAACAGTGGCTATGCACTGATTAGCAGCTGGGATGATTTCTTCCTGCATATTGTGCAGGTTGAAGGCGCAACTGCGGAGAACGTTTCTCAAAAGGCTTACGATTACGTTGCCAGTCTGAAGGACGCTAACGTCGTTAACTTCGCCAAGAAGGCTTCCGATTGGGTCAAGTCTCAGGAGAACTTTGGTGCCTCTCTGAAGCACGAGGCAATTGCTGCTGCGAACGGCAACACCTATACCGCTACTATCAACAACCTGTCTTACGGCTACTATGTGGTAAGCCCGGCTGCCGGTTCCACCGACACCACCACTAAGCGTGGTACGGACGCCATGTTGCTGAACGTGAAGAACAGCACCCCCGTGAAACAGAACCTAACGAGCACCTCCCCGCCTATCCCCAAGACCGTTCAGAACGGTAA
>OGFJ01002423.1_pt1 | contig 9958 bp, 6 predicted proteins | sample 1570861 | NCBI WGS metagenome assembly OGFJ01 (sample SAMEA2582060, study PRJEB24529) | metagenome | biome: Human gut stool | place: China | collected 2011
GAAAACGGCAGCGTCGCGGCATACATAACCATGGGAGCGGCAAGGCCGATCCCGCACGAAAGTCCGGCAAGGACTGCTCGTTGTGTTGCATCAGAAGAAGCCATGAGCTCTCCCCATCTTCCAGCACCCAAATCGCATCATTCAGTTGGCTGCGCGAGAGAAGATGAAGCGGGGCTATGCCCCAAAGCAACGGTATATGGTTCGTTTCATCTGCGTTTTCCGTCGCGAAGCTTAAAAGTTATTATGCGAAACCGTCCTGTCGATTGCAAGTGACGATGTCGGATTGAAACGGGAAACCTGCTGCTCGTCGGTCTTACGGTCAAAAATAAGCGCGGAGCGGCGCTATAGAAAAGGGCCGAGGCTCAAAGCCCCGACCCTTTATCGCATTGATGACTATCGCTGCGCGTGGATGACAACCTAGAACGTCTGCTCGTAGTCGCTGTGTTTTTTGGCCGAACGCACCAGGAACTCCTGGTTGGTGTTGGTGCCCTTAAGACCCTTGATAAACGATGCGGCTGCGCGCTCGGTGTTGTTCATGCCGGCAAGAATGCGACGCAGACCAAAGACAAACGGACGCATCTGCTCGTCGACCAACAGGTCCTCGTTACGCGTACCGGAGGCAACGGGGTCGATAGCCGGGAAGATGCGGCGGTCGGCCAGGTCGCGGTCGAGCTTAAGCTCCATGTTGCCGGTGCCCTTGAACTCCTCAAAGATGACTTCGTCCATCTTGGAACCGGTGTCGATGAGGGCAGAGGCCAGGATGGTAAGCGAGCCACCGTTCTCGATATTGCGGGCTGCACCCAGGAAGCGCTTGGGCGGATATAGGGCCGCCGAATCGACGCCGCCCGAAAGGATGCGGCCCGAGGCGGGCGCCGCCAAGTTGTAGGCGCGGGCGAGGCGCGTGATGGAGTCGAGCACCACCACGACGTCGCCACCCAGCTCTACGATGCGCTTGGCGCGCTCGATGACGAGCTCTGCCACGCGGGTGTGGTTGTCGGCAGGCATATCGAAGGTCGACGCCACAACCTCGCCCTTGATGGAACGCTGCATATCGGTGACCTCTTCGGGGCGCTCGTCGACGAGCAGGCAGATGAGGTGCACCTCGGGGTTGTTAATCGAGATAGACTGGCAGATCTTCTTGAGGATCGTGGTCTTGCCGGCCTTGGGCGGGGACACGATCAGGCCGCGCTGGCCCTTGCCGATCGGTGACACGATGTCGATGGCGCGGCCGGTAATAGAGTCCTTGCCGTGCTCCATGCGCAGCGGCTCGTTGGGATAGACCGGGGTGAGGTCGCCGAACTTGGGACGGTTGCGAATCTGCTCGGGGTCCAGACCGTTGACGGTCGTGATTTTGGCGAGGCCGGCGCGCTTGTCGCCGCCGCGCGAAGGACGCAGCGAGCCCTCGATGACGTCGCCCGTGCGCAGGCGCGCGGAGCGGATGAGGTAGGCGGGCACGAAGGCGTCGTCGTTGGACTTCATGTAGCCATGGGCGTGGATGATGCCGGAGCTGTCCGGGCGAATCTGCAGAATGCCCTTGATGTCGCGGAAGCCCTCGGCCTTCGCAGCGGTGACGTAGATTTCCTCGACGAGCTCGGCCTTCTTCTTGCCGGTCGTCTCGATCTCGAACTCCTTAGCCTTCTCGCGCAGCTCAGCGACCTTCATGGCCGCGAGTTCCTCGCGCGAAAGCGTGGGCTCGGTGGGAGCGGCATTACGCTCCTTGTTGCGCTGTTTGCGATCGCGCTGGCGGTTGCGACGGTCGTTGTTGCGGTCGTCCTTACGCTCGTTGCGCTCGTCGTTGCGCTTGTGCTGGCGACGGTTGGGACGAGTGCCGTCTTCGCCCTCAGCGGGGGCGGCACCATCGGTTGCGGCGGTGCCAACATTGGCCGCGGCGGCGTCATTGGCCTCGGCGCCAGAATCAACCTGCGCTTCGACATCCTGCTGCTCGGACGCCTTGGCCTTAACGGACTTCTTACGACCGCGCTTGGGCTTCTCGGACGCAGGCTGTTCGACGTCCTGGGCCTTGGCGACATCAGTCGACGCATCGGCGGTCGTCTCGGCAGAATCCTCGGACGCACCCTTCTTGGCAGCCTTGGCCTTGGACGTGCGCTTAGCAGCAGTACGACGGCTGCGACCGGGACGGACGTTGGCGGGAGCGGCCTCGGAAGTCGTAGCATCCTGGACGGGTGCATCGGCAGCGGTTGCAGACTCGGCGGTCGCCGCAGCATCCCGAGCGGCGGCGGCTGCTGCTGCGGCCTTCTCTGCCTCGACAAAGGCCTTGGGCTTGCGACCGCGACGGTGCGGGCGCAAAGCCGGATCGACAACGGGAACTTCGTTGGCCTCGACAGGCGCAGCGGGCTCAACAGGCAATGTGCCCTCCCCTGCCGCGGAACGGACCGAAGCCTCAGTGAGCTCGGGGGCTACCTGTTCCGCAACTTGCTCGGCCTTAGCAGCCGTGCGGCGGCGTGTGCGCGGTGCCGGCTTCTCGGTCGGCAGGTCGGCGGCAGGGGTCTCGATGGCGGCAGGCGTCTCGGGCACAGACGGAGCTGCAAGCTCGGTCAGAGCCGCGGCCTCGCGCTCGGCAGCACGACGGCGGGCGCGCACCACCTGAGCCTCGCTAATCTGCGCCAACGCACGTGCCTGCGCGACCTCATCGGAAATCGGCGCCGAGGAGTCAGCTGCAACGGTGCGCTTGGCGCGCGTCGTGCGCGTGGTACGGCGCTTGGGCTTGGTGACCTCCTCGCCGTCAGCGGCAGGCCTGGCCGTGCGGCGCGCGAGCTTGGGCTTTGCCGGAGCAGCCTCCTCACCAGTTGCAGGCGCAGGCGTCGAAGCAGCCTTAGGCGTCTCGGGAGCCGAGGCTTGCGCGGGCGCCGCGACCTGGTCCGACGCAACCGGTGCAGCGGGAGCGGCTTGCGTCGTCGTTATTTCGTTTTCTTGCTGTTGATCAGACACAGTGTTTGCTCAACTTTCTTTTCAAGCCCTGTGATCACATGCTCCCTGCATAAACCTTCAGGGCGGCTAAACAGTCTAGTTCCGTTCAAAACGACGGACATCATTGATCTGTATCGAGATGATTGCGTCAACTACGCAGCGTTAGTGTAACACAACCGCCGCCACCTGCAACTTAGTCATTGGGGGCGTTCTTAAACGACTAGTCAAAAGGGACACTCTTTGGTCTACCACCCACAAATCAGACTGCCTCCGCCAAAACTATGGCGGTTTACTACGACGAATCGATCAACCGCGACCACTCCGAAACATGTTGAACTAAAACCGCAGGTAGATGCCTTGCGCTTTTTTGCGAAAAGCCGGCGTGGTTGGAAATTCCCAATTCATCGTAGTAAACCGGCATAGTTTCGTATTTCCAGCAGTTCCAAATTCGTCAATACGTCGGCATTTGCGAAAAAAGCCCGACCTCCGTGGGAGATCGGGCTTATAGGGCTCAGTTAAACCAAACCTACACGGTCAAATGACCCGCAGGTTACATCTGCTCGGGCGCGGAAACGCCAACGAGGGTGAGCACCAGGGCGAGCGTCACGCGGACGGCATCGCAAGCGGCCAGACGGGCACGCGAAAGCTCGGGGTCGACGGGACGGCCCTCGCTCGGCAACACCTGGCAGGCAGCGTAGAAGCTGTGGAAGTCACCGGCGAGTTCCTCGGCAAAGTGGGTCAGACGGAACGGGGCGCGATCGCGAGCACAGCTGGCGATCAGGTCGGTGAGCTCGTTGAGCTTGCGCGAAAGGGCGAGCTCGGTCGGGTCGGTCAGCAGCGAGTAATCGACGTTCTCACCGATGGCCTTGGCGGCAACGGCCTTCATGCCCATCTCGTCGGCCTGCTCGGCGGTAACGTCGGCGGCACGGCGCAGGATGGAGCACACGCGGGCGTGAGCATACTGCACGTAATAGACCGGGTTGGAGTTGTCGCGCTTCTTAACGGCCTCGATGTCGAAGTCGACCATCTGGTTGGAGCTCTTGGAGATGAGCGTGTAGCGAGCGGCATCGGAGCCAACCTCGTCGACGAGCTCCTGAAGGGTCACCATGGTGCCCTTGCGCTTGGACATACGGACGGGCTTGCCGTTACGCAGCAGGTTGACGAGCTGGCCCAGTAGAACCTCGAACTTGCCGGGGTAACCCAGAGCGTCGCAGACGCAGCGGACGCGCTCGATGTAACCGTGGTGGTCGGCGCCCCAGATGTCGATGACGTGGTCGACGCGCTGGAACTTATCCCAGTGATAGGCGACGTCGGAGGCGAAGTAGGTGTACTCGCCGTCGGACTTGATCAGGACGCGGTCCTTGTCGTCGCCCAGATCGGTGGAGCGGAACCACAGGGCGCCGTCCTTGGTGTAGAGGTAGCCCATCTTGTCGAGCTTCTCAAAAGCGCGGTCGACGGCGGAGGTGCCGGCGGTCTCGCCCTCGGTGTCCTTCACATACAGCGAGCGCTCGGAGTACCAACGGTCAAAGTCGCAGTTGACGGCGTGGCAGAGGTCGCGCATGTTGTCGACCATCTTCACGTAGCCGCGCTCACGGAAGCTCTCCATACGCTCCTGCGGATCGGCGTCGACCCACTTGTCGCCGTCGGTGCGCCAGAACTCGGCGGCCTCGTCGATGATGTAGTCGCCGCCGTAAGAGTCCTTGCCCAAGGTCTCGGCAAAGTTGTCCTGATACGGATGGGTCTCGGGGTGCTCGTCGTTCTCGTCGGCAACAAAGGCGTCACGGTCGGCGATCAGCAGCTTGTGAGCCTCGTCGATATCAACGCCCTGCTTGGCGATGATGTCGGCAAGCTGCATATAGCGCGTGCTGATGGAGTTGCCGAAGGTGTTCATCTGAGAGCCGTGGTCATTGATGTAGAACTCACGCTGGATCTCATAGCCGGCGTGGTCCATAACGCGGCAGAGCGAATCGCCCAGCGCGGCCCAGCGGCCGTGGCCGATGTGCATGGGGCCGACGGGGTTGGCGGAAACGAACTCGACCTGGGTCTTCAGGCCACCACCGACGTTGGACTTAGCGAAGTCCATGCCCTTCTCGCGAGCCTCGCCAAAGATGGCATTCTTGACGGCAACGGAGAGGTAGAAGTTGATGAAGCCGGGGCCTGCGATCTCGACCTTCTCGATCGCGGGGTCCTCGGGCATATGGGCAACGACGACCTCGGCGATCTTGCGCGGGGCGCAGTGGGCCAGCTTGGCGGACTTCAGGGCCATGGTAGAGGTCCACTCGCCATGAGAAGTGTCAGCCGGTCGCTCGATAGCGCAATCGTCAAGTTCAAATGCGGAAAGGTCGCCGGCCTCCTGGGCCGCAGCAAGCGCAGCGCGTACCAGCTCTTCAATCTTCTCGGGCATAGATCCTCCTTGTGTTAAAGCCCCCGAGCTCTTGGTCACTCGTAGGGCAAAAGCCAGAGTTTGTAGCACTCTATCACAAGCGACGGGCACTGTCGCAGGGTAAAGCTAATAGATATTGCATATGCACAAAAATGACTACAGCTTGCATGGAGTCACTCAAAGATGCCGGTCTGCCTGCAGATTATGCAGGCGTTGAAAATGCATAAAGGTGTGAATGAGCTGCGTCTGTTATCGAATACTCTTACCTATCAGAATTGTGTGCTTTTCCTGCATAAAGTAAGGGTTTGCGCACGTCAGCGTGTTATTCTAGACATACGTAAATTCGTATAAGTTGGAGGTAGCATGTTCTCAATCGGTCAACACGTCATTCATCCGGGTCAGGGAGTCTGCACCGTCGTCGGTTTTAGGGACGACACGCCGCAGCCCATGCTGTTGCTCGAGACCAAGCAGGGACATGCGCAGACGATCCTCATGTACCCCGTGGCGCAGGCCGATCGTTTGCATGCCGCCATCTCCCAGCAAGATGCCGAGCACCTGCTGAGCCACTATGACGAGCTGGAGTGCGACACCTTTACCGAGCGTAACAGCTCGCTTGAGGAGACGCACTTTAAGCAGCAGCTCAAGCTGGGCGCGCCCGAGACGGTCCGCGTGGCAAAGACCATGATGCACCGCATTCGCCAGGCCGAGGAAGCTGATAAAAAGCCCAGCTCTTACTACATGCGCGTACTCAAGGAGGCCAAGCGCCGCTCCATTGAGGAGTTCGCCGTGGCCCTGGGCGTCACCGAAGAGGACGCCGAAGCCCGCCTAACCCAAGCCGCCCTCAACTAACCCATCCGCGCCAAAAACCACCACAAAGGGGACAGGCACCTTTGTGGTGGTTTTTTCGTTCTAGTCGTTCTAGTAGTATTCATTCTTAGCGATACCTACGAGCACAAGGAGCCTCTTATGGCAGAGCCACTTACCGCCGGAATCACCCGCGACCGTGCGTTCGAACTGCTCAACGAGCACAACAAGGACCCGTTCCACATCACCCATGGCGAAACGGTCGAGGGCACCATGCGCTACTTTGCGCGCGAGTTCGACCCCGAGAACGAGGAGTTTTGGGGCATCGTCGGCCTGCTGCACGACCTGGATTGGGAGGAGCATGAGGATGACCCCATGAACCACACCATCTATGCGGCCGAGATCCTCGAGGGCGAGGGCGCCTCTCCCGAGCTCATTCGCGCCATCCAGACGCACACGTCCGATTTCAACACCTCGCTGCCCAAGCCCGAACTGCAGATGGAAAAGATACTGTTCGCCTGCGACGAGCTCACCGGCCTGATCGGAGCCGCCGTCGTCATGCGCCCGAGCAAGAGCGTCATGGACTTTACGACCAAGTCGCTCAAGAAGAAGTTCAAGGACAAGCGCTTTGCCGCCGGCTGCTCGCGTGACGTGATTTCGCAGGGCGCCGAGATGCTGGGCTGGGAGCTTCCCGAGCTCTTCGACCGTACCATCGCGGCCATGCAATCCTTCGCTCCCGATCGCGACACCTTCCAGGCCTAACCGCCCACGCCACCTATAACCACCGCAAAGGGGACAGGCGCCTTTGTGGTGGTTTTTCGTTTGCAACAGGTTTAGGGACGGACCTGGCCGGTGCCGCGGAGCTTGTATTTGTAGGTAGTGAGGGCCTCGGCGGCAAAGGGGCCGCGGGCGTGGAGCTTTTGGGTCGAGATGCCGATCTCGGCGCCCAGGCCAAACTCGCCGCCGTCGGTGAAGCGCGTGCTGGCGTTGGCATACACGGCCGAGGCATCGACCGCGTCCAGGAAGCGCTCGCAGGCATCCTCGTCCTCGGCAACGATGGCCTCGGAGTGCATGGTGCCGTAGCGGTTGATGTGCGCGATGGCTTCGTCCTCGTTCGCCACGACCTTCACGCTCATCTCGAGCGCCAGATACTCGCGGCCCCAGTCCTCCTCAGTCGCGGCTACATAGTCGTCGCCCTCGGCAAGCCCGGCGGCAGCGCATGCGGCGCACGTGGCCTCGTCGCCGTGAATCAGCACGCCGTGGTCGTGCAGCACGGCAACGACCGCCGGCAAAAACGAATCCGCCACGGCACGGTCGACCAGCAGCGACTCGGCGGCATTGCACACGCCCACGCGCTGCGTCTTAGCGTTGACGATAATGTTGAGCGCCTTGTCAAAATCGGCGGATTCATGCACGTAGATGTGGCAGTTGCCTGTGCCCGTCTCGATCACCGGCACAAGCGACTCGCGCACGCAGCGCTGGATCAGGCCCGCACCGCCACGCGGAATGAGCACATCGACAATACCGCGGAGCTTCATGAGCTCGCCGGTGGCCTCGCGGTCGGTGGACTCGATCATCGAGATAGCTTCGCGTGGAAAGCCCTGGGCCTCAAGCGCATCGGCCAGCAGTTCGGCAATCATGGCGCACGAGTGATAGGCCAGCGAACCGCCGCGCAGGATGCAGGCGTTGCCGGTGCGGATGCAGATGCCCGCGGCATCGGCCGTCACGTTGGGGCGCGCCTCGTAGACCATGGCAACCAGGCCCAGCGGCACACTCACGCGCGTAAGGTCCACGCCACTCGCAAGCACACGGTGATCGAGCACGCGGCCCACGGGATCGGGCAGCTCGGCGAGCTTCTCCAGGCCGGCGGCCATGCCCTCGACGCGCTCGGGCGTCAGCAGCAGACGATCGAGCAATCCGACCGAGGTGCCCGCATCACGCGCAGCGGACATATCGAGCTCGTTGGCGGCGACGATGGAGTCGATACCGTTGCGCAGTGCTGCGGCCATGGCGCGCACGGCCTCCTGGCGCTGCTCGTCGCTCGCCGTGGCAAGCGAGGCCGACGCTGCCTTAGCGGCAACGGCAAGATCGTGGACATACGTGGCTATATCGACCGACATGGACGGCCCTTTCTCCTAGAAGTTTGCAACCATGGTAGCCGATTTGCGCATGGCCTCGCCCGCGGCGGTAGAATTGGTCAACCCGAAACACCGCAACGAACGGAAGACTCACATGGCCCTCATTACTTCGTACCACGTCCCCGGCCTGTATGTCGAGGACCACAGCATCGACGTCCCCCTCGACTGGCGCGGCCTGGAGCCAATGCTCCTGGCCGTCGGCAGCACCATGCGCCGCGGCGCTATGCCGGCACCAATCGCCGGCGCGCCCGAGAGCATCAAGCTCTTCTACCGCGTGGTTTGCGCGCCCGACCGCATCAACGACGATCTGCCGCTGCTTCTGTTTTTGCAGGGCGGCCCCGGCGGCGAGAGCCCGCGTCCGCTGTCACCCACAAGCGATGGCTGGATCGAGGAGGCCGTCAAGCACTTCCGCGTGGTCCTGCCCGACCAGCGCGGCACCGGACGCAGTAGCTGCGTGGACGGACGCACGATTGCCACCTTGGGCGATCGCGCCGAGGCAGCCGGCGCCGATGCGGCCCGCTCGCAGGCGGACTTCCTCAAGCGCCACCTCGCCAGCTCCATCGTGCGCGATTTTGAGTACCTGCGCCTGGTGGGCTTTGGCGGCAAGCCCTGGGTCACACTCGGGCAGAGCTACGGCGGCTTTTTGACGTTGAGCTATCTGTCGCTCTTCCCCGAGGGCGTGGCGGCAAGCTTTACCTGCGGCGGCATCCCCCACGTGCCGGCGAGCGCAAGCGAGGTCTACGCGCACACCTTCCCGCGCATGGCTGCCAAGACACAGCAGTATTACGACCGCTACCCCGCCGACGTCGAGCGCGTGGCGGCTCTTGCCGATGCGCTCGAGGCTCAGAAGCCCGTGCTGCCCGACGGCTCGCCGATGACGGTCGAGCGCCTACAGCTCATGGGCAGCGACTTTGGCATGAAGCCGAGCTTTGAGCGCATGCATTGGATTATCGATCACGCTTTTGTTGACGGTGACGGCACGCTGACCTGCGGCGTCTCGATATCTGACAGCTTTTTGATGCGTGCCTTCGAGCGCACCAACACGCGCACGAATCCGCTGTACTGGACGCTTCAGGAGTTCATCTACGCCGACGGCGATACCATGCCCATTCGCTGGGCCGCGGCAGAGGAGAAGGCACACCGTGCCGAGTTCGACACCCTCGCGCGCCCGCTCATGTTTACCGGCGAGGCCATGTTCCCGTGGATGTTTGAGCAGATGCCCGAGCTTAAGCCGTTTAAACCCGCCATGGACCTGCTGATGGAAGACACCAGCTGGGACAAGATCTACGACCCGCAACGCCTGGCCTGCAACGAGGTGCCGCTCCAGGCCGCGGTGTATTTCGACGACATGTACGTCGATTCGGGCCTGCAGCTCGATACGCTCAGCCGCGTGGGCAACTCGCATGCCTGGGTGACGAACGAGTTCGAGCACGACGGCCTGCACGGCAGCGTGGTGTTCAAATGCCTCTTCGACGAAGCCCTCAACCGAGGAGACCTGCGCCGGATCTTCTAGCAAAGGAGTGTCCCCACCTGCCGGCACAAAAGGAACGTCCCCAAGTGCCAGATTAATGAAGTCATTGCAGAAAGAGGACAGAAAGCGAAAACGCCCCTAAGCGAGTGGCTTTAAATCGTAGGTCGAACAAAAGAAGCGAGCGCCGCCCAGAGCGAACAAGTTGGCATGAAAAAGGCGAGGCATAGACCTGAT